>Ga0247832_1007745_pt1 | contig 11023 bp, 10 predicted proteins | sample LaCruzMarch2015__10_FD_192407 | JGI IMG/M metagenome (GOLD analysis project Ga0247832, IMG submission 192407) | Freshwater microbial communities from meromictic Lake La Cruz, Castile-La Mancha, Spain - LaCruzMarch2015_4m | ecosystem: Environmental > Aquatic > Freshwater > Lake | place: Spain...
TGCCGCCCCTGCCCCAATGACGATTACATCATAGCTGTCACTCATGCTGCGCACTTAAGCCCAAGTCGCATTTAGAGATAGCCAAGGACGCAGCAGGAGGTGTAGCCTTGATCCAACTTCACCAATAACAACTCTGGGAGCATGCGATGAAATATAGAACTTTGGGCCGGACGGGCCTCGTCGTTTCAGAACTTTGCTTTGGCACCATGACCTTTGGCGGCGATGGATTTTGGACTGTGATTGGTGGCCAAGATCAGGACCAAGCCAGCACCCTTGTGCGCCAAGCCTTTGATGCGGGGGTGAACTTTTTCGATACTGCTGACGTCTATGCAAATGGCTTGTCCGAGCAGATGTTGGGCCATGCCGTCCGCGACAAGGGCCTGCGCCGCGACGAAATTGTTATCGCCACCAAAGCCCATGGCCGCGTGCTAGACCTCCTGCCGCCAGACGCCAGCCCGCACGCCCAAGCAGAAGCTGCCCGCAGGCAGTCGGCGCGCAATATCTCAGGCCTCTCGCGCAAGCATTTGTTTGACGCGATTGATGCAAGCCTTAAGCGTCTGAATATGGATCATGTCGATCTCTATCAAATCCATGGCTATGATCCTTTGACCCCCTTAGATGAAGTGATGGATACGCTGAACGACATCGTGCGCTCGGGCCGGGTGCGCTATATTGGCTTGTGCAACCGGGCAGCGTGGGAAACCGCCAAGGCCAATGGCATCGCCGAGCGCAAGAATTTTGCCCGCTTTGAATCGATGCAAATGTATTACACCTTGGCGTCGCGCGACCTTGAGCGCGAAGTCGTGCCGCTGGCGCAAAGCGAAGGCTTAGCGATTTTGCCATGGAGCCCGCTGGCAGGTGGCCTGTTGTCTGGCAAGTTCAAGCGCGATCAAGCCGGTCCAAATAATGCGCGCCGTGCCAGCTTTGATTTTCCGCCGGTCAATAAGGACCGCGTGTTTGATTGCATCGAAGCAATGGAACCCATTGCTGAGGCCCATGGCGTCAGCGTTGCGCAAATTGCTCTGGCGTGGCTGTTGCACCGCCCGTGGGTGACCAGCGTCATCATCGGCGCGAAGACTGAAGATCAATTGACCGACAATCTGAAAGCCGTCGACGTGAAACTGACCACTGATGATCTTGCCGTTTTGGACAAAGTGTCCGCCCTTCCGTCCGAATATCCCGGCTGGATGTTCCAAACCCAAGGCCGGGATCGGGCGGGTTCGGTGGGGTGAGGCTTCAACTTTAAGAGCACCTTCAGTCCCTACGGGACAGCTTCCCCATGAATGGGGAAGCGGCTGTGTCTCAACTCCTTCCGCGACCGCTTCCCCGTTTACGGGGAAGCTCCGCCGAAGGCGGTGAAGGGGGGGCGACGCACTGCTGGCCACTAGACAACCCCCAGCCGGACCGTTAAGCCGTGCGCCCCCATGGCCCACACACCCACCCTTGGTCTCGATTTCGGGACGACCAATAGCGTTGCGACCTTGCCTGATGGGCAGGGCAAAAGCCGTGCGATTACCTTTGCGCATGAGCAAGATCTAGTTCAGGCCTGCCGCTCGGTCTTGTGCTTTTGGCATGAGGAGGATGACCATCGCGCCAAGGCGATGATGGAGGTGGGTCCTTGGGCGATTGACCGCTTTTTAGAAATGGGCGGCGATTGCCGTTTTATCCAATCTTTCAAGACCTTTGCGGCCAGTCCTTTATTCACCAGCACGGTTATTCAGAATAAGGCTTGGCGGTTTGAAGACTTGCTCGCCGCCTTTTTGCGCCGCTTAAGTGAGCGCGCCAGTGAACCCTTCCCCAAGCGTGTGCTGGTTGGCAGGCCCGTGCGCTTTGCGGGCAGTCGCTCAGACGAGGCGCTCGCCCGCACGCGGTATCAAGCGGCTCTGACCAAAGCAGGCTTTGAAGATATCGCCCATGTCTATGAACCTGTCGCAGCAGCCTTTTTCTTTGCCCAGCGCCTCACCCAAGATGCGACCATTCTGGTCGCCGACTTTGGCGGTGGCACCAGCGACTTTTCCATCATTCGCTTTCGGCGCGGGCAAAAGACACAATCCGCAGAGGCCCTCGCCCATCGCGGCGTTGGCATCGCAGGCGATAGTTTCGACCAGCGCATCATTGATCATCTGGTGTCGCCGCTATTTGGCAAAGGCTCCCACTATGCCAGCGACGGCAAAGTCCTGCCCGTCCCCCTCGCATTTTACGGGCGGTTCTCCCAATGGAACCAATTGTCGGTCATGCGGCAGACCCGCGATTATCAGGACCTGCAAAAGCTGGCCAAACAGGCGCTGCAGCCGGAGAAAATCGACGCATTCCTCGACTTCCTCGATGCCGAGGCCAGCTATCACCTCTACCGCGCCATTGCCGCGGTGAAGACAACCCTGTCGCACGAAGAAGAGGCGATTTTCCGCCTGTCCTTTGGCGGCAAAGACATGGTCAAATCTCTGACGCGTAGCGACTTTGAATCCTGGATCGCCGAAGATTTGGTCCAGATCGACACCTGCGTGAATGAAGCTCTAATTGCATCAGGTCTAGATGAAGGCGGGATCGACCGGGTGTTCTTGACCGGGGGCTCCAGCTTTGTGCCCGCTGTCAAAGCCCAATTTGAGAACCGCTTTGGGGCCCAGAAGGTGGAAACGGGCGACCAATTTGTCTCAATCGCCCATGGCCTGTCTTTGATCGCCCAAGAAGACGACCCTAGCCCTTGGTTGGCTTAGGGGCCTAGCTTAGCCTAATTCAACCATGATTTCGTCGGCGGCGACCGCAGCACCCGCACCGACATGGACCTTGGCCACTTTGCCATCGCGTTCAGCCCGAATGATGTTTTGCATCTTCATGGCTTCCACAATCGCAATCGCTTCGCCAGACTTAATCTCTTGGCCCTCCACCACTTCGATGGAGACCACAAGGCCGGGCATCGGCGAGATGATCATGCGCGACGTGTCGGCGGCGACCTTCTCAGGCAGCTTGGCATGCAATTCTGCGTCACGCGGGGTGGCCACGATCACGACGGCCTTGGCACCGCGATACTGGAACTCATAGCCTTGCGTGCGGTCTTTGAACTTGACGGCAAAGCCCTCATTCTCAAACACGCCCATGGCATGGGCGACCCCCGTGATCAAGCGGTCGCCGGGTTTAAAGCCACTGATGATGTCGATGGTATCCCCGCTCTCAAAACGGATATGCGCGCCACCGCTTGTGATCTCGACATGTAAGGGGTGATACGTGCCTTCAATGCGGACAACCCAGTCGCTACGGATCGGCTTATGCGGGGTCATGCGCCCACTGATTTGGGCGTCGCGTTCCAGCTTGCGCATATGGACCAAAGCACCCACACCCGCCATCAAGCGCAAAATCTTGTCGGTTAGAGGTGCACCCTTGAAGCCTTCAGGGAATTGATCCTTGATATAGGCGGTGGTGATATCGCCAGAGCGGAAGCGGGCTTCCTCCATCACAGCGGCCAAGAACGGGATATTGTCCTGAATGCCTTCAATCGCAAAGGTGTCGAGAGCCGCTGCTTGGGCATCAATCGCTGCCAGACGCGTTGGGGCCCAAGTCACCAGCTTGGAGATCATCGGGTCATAGAACATCGAGATTTCGTCACCCTCGCGCACGCCTGCATCGTTGCGTACCTTATGGCCACCAAAGTCGCCTTCGACGGGGGGCAAATAGCGCTTCAAGCGGCCAATAGAGGGCAAGAAGTTGCGATAGGGGTCTTCGGCATAAATCCGGCTTTCAATCGCCCAGCCGTTGATGTTCAAGTCGGACTGCTGGAAGGACAAAGCCTCCCCCGCTGCGACGCGCAACATCTGCTCCACCAGATCAAGGCCCGTGATGGCTTCCGAAACCGGATGCTCCACCTGCAGGCGCGTGTTCATTTCCAAGAAGTAGAAGCTCTTATCCTTGCCCGAGGCCACAAACTCGACAGTGCCGGCACTGTCATACCCAACAGCCTTGGACAGCGCGACGGCTTGGGCGCCCATGGCGGCCCGGGTTGCCTCATCCAGCAACGGGCTTGGGGCTTCCTCGATGACCTTCTGGTTGCGGCGCTGGATCGAGCACTCGCGCTCAAACAAATGCACGACATTGCCGTGCTTATCGCCCAAAACTTGGATTTCGATATGGCGCGGGGCCAGAATGAATTTCTCGATGAAGATGCGGTCATCGCCAAAGGCGTTCTTGGCTTCGGCGCGTACGGCTGGGAAGCCTTCTTCGACATCCTTGCGGTCATAGGCCACACGAATGCCCTTACCGCCGCCGCCAGCCGAAGCCTTGATCATGACGGGATAGCCAATCTCTTCGGAGATGGTAACCGCGTGGGCGGTATCTGAAATCTCGCCAATATGGCCCGGTACGCAGGAAACGCCAGCTGCTGCTGCGGTCTTCTTGCTTTCAATCTTGTCGCCCATGGCGTGGATGGCGTGCGGGTTCGGGCCGATGAAGACGATCCCCTCATCCGCACAACGTTGCGCAAACTCAACCTTCTCCGACAAGAAGCCAAAGCCCGGGTGGACCGCTTGCGCGCCCGTTTCTTTGACGGCGGCAATAATCTTGTCGATCACCAGATAGGATTCAGAAGCTGGAGCTGGGCCGATGAAGACCTTTTCGTCGGCCATCTCTACGGCCATAGAATCGCGGTCGGCTTCGGAAAACACGATGACGGTTTTCACGCCCATCCGGCGGCATGTCTTGATGATACGAACGGCGACTTCGCCGCGATTGGCAATCAGAATCTTATCAAACATGTTTGTCCGTGTGCCCCTAGAGCTGTCAGTCGTATTGCCGACCTTATTATGTCGGGAACTGGTTAGAGGGCAATTGCGCGCGATGCAACTTTGCAGGGTCTGGCGAGGTGCAAGAAATCGCCCGTTACCGCGTCAAATTGATGGATGGGCGCACACTTAGTCCGCCTTATGGTCCAGCCACTCATGCTCCAACGCGCGCAGGCGACCGATCACAGTGATCAGAAACGCGGTCGACCAGCCCAGCAGGATCACGCCATTAGCGGCCTCAATCGCACCGACTAAGCGCCAATCACGCGGCAAAATGACATCGCCATAGCCGAGCGACACAAAGGTGACGGTCGAAAAATAAAGTGCGGTCTCAAAATCATGAAAGACGTGTAAGCCAAAGTGATAGACCACTGCATAGAGCCATATCTCAAGCGTATGCACGGCAAACAGGCCAAATACGACAAACAGAATGGCCAAAACACGCTGGGAGAAATACCGACCTTGTGGATTTGTTAGGGGTGGCCTTTGGCGGATCACAAACATCAGCGCCGCAAGTCCGACGAAGTGAATAATCACCGTCACGGCCACCATGAAGGATGAAATGGCCAAGGTATCCCAAATATCGGTGATGAAGTTGGCCACACCCAAGGAAGGCACTCCGTCTGGCGCTGTGCCAGTTCGGCGTCAGTCATAGGCTAGTGCGGCTGCCCCGTCACCTGCGTGGGGCGCGACTTTCGGTCACACTTGGGGGGCTTCAAAACACTTGCAGGCGAAAAGACCCCTTCAGTCCCTCCGGGACAGCTTCCCCACGAGTGGGGAAGCGGCGTGTCTCAACTGCTTCCGCTGCCGCTTCCCCATTCATGGGGAAGCTCCGCCGAAGGCGGTGAAGGGGCTCTATCCTCACCCACCGCGTTTTCGAAACATCCAGCCCTTGGTCAAAAACGCCTGTGCGCCCTCAACAAAATCAAAGTCCGCCGCGGCAAACAGGGCCTTCATGTCGGTTGTCAAATAGGTGCTGAAAAAGGGCTCATGAAAACCGACTGGAAACGCATCCAACAGGCGGTCTAGATTGGGATCATCGCCAGTCTGGAGCGCATCGGCCAGCACAAAAATGCCACCGGGTTTTAAGATGCGCGCGGCTTCTGCCACCACGGCTTTGCGAATCTTTGGCGGTAATTCGTGGAAGAGATAGACACACAGCACGCGGTCCACACTGGTACTCTCAAATGGCGTCGCTTCGGCTGCACCACTGATGGCTGTAGCGCTTCGGTAGGGCGATAGGGCCTCGGCGGCCGCTGCTGCATAGGGTGGCGACATATCCAGCGCGGTAAAGCGCAAACGCGGGAAATTGCGCATCACTTCGCGCGCCAACTGCCCGGTCCCGCACGCAAGCTCAACACAAGTCGTGGTGCGCTGGTCGACGCCTTTCAAGCTTTTGGCCAATAGTGCCAAGGCCGTCGACCGCCGCATCGCCCCGGCTGAACCTGTAAAAATCGTCTCGACTTGAAAGTCGTAAAGGTCCGCACTTTCAGGCGTCAGCCAGCCGCCACTTTGCCAATGGAAATTTTGCCGGAAATAAGCGGGAAACCCCTCCCCCAAACCCTCATCGCGCACCTCGACGCCATTCTTGGCCAAGCGACGCTGATCAATCGCGCGCACATCGCGCAAATAGGCAAGGCTTTTGCGCGTCTGGGCAAGTTCGGTTTTGGCCTGTGGGGCGATGTAAAGCCCGGCCTCAATATTGGCCATATCTTGGGTAAAGGCCGCCATATAGGCTTGGCGCATGCGGGCTAAATCTGGCTTGGGCTTGTCGGAGTTAAAGGGTGTGTCACCTGGTCGATCAAATGGGGCCGAGGTGGCGCGCGAGAGGCCATAGTGGGCGGCATAAAAGGCCAGCTTGGCTGTCGCCCCTGCGCGATATTTTAAGGCTTCGATGCGGTCCATGTCCCTAACCTAGACCTGACAACCAGATTGGCCAACCCAAAAATGATCAGTCCATGACGCCGGCGTCGATCCAAGCCTTTTTAGGCCAACGCGCATGCACCCAGAACCATTGTTCAGGCGCTTTTAGGATGTTTTCTTCCATGAATTGATTGATGCGCAGGACCGAGGCATGGACTGCCTCATCAATCGGCGCTTCAAAGTCCATCATCATGGGTTCTTGCACATCGACTTTGAAGTGCGCCCCAGACAGGCGCTTCACCGTCATGGTCTGCAAGGGTGCTTGGAAGCGATAAGCCAGCCGAGATGGACCGTCGGCGGTCTTGCACATATGGCCAAAGAACGGGGCTTCTACACCCGTCTCATACTTTTGGTCGTTCATCATCGCCACAGAGCCGCCCTTGGCGAGGATCCGCATGAGGCTTACCCCACCCGACGGCCCCTTTGGCGCAAACAAGCGCACGCCATAGTCGGCACGGGCTTTGACAATCGTGTCATCGACCCAGACATTATTGGCTGGCCGATAGGTGACGCGGCAATCGACCCCGCGCCGCACGATGGCTGCAGGCATGACTTCCCAATTGGCAAAATGGCCTGAGACAAAAACGCCAGCTTTGCCAGTTCCCACATAGCGGTCGAGAATGTCTAAGCCGTCAAACTCTGCGCGACTGTCGGGCGTAAATAGGCCCATGGCAGACAGATGCGGGAACTCCCCCACCACACGGCCCAGATTGTCCCACATCGCGTCCAGCATCTCGCGCTCTTCGGCAGGGGTGATGCGGGGGAAGGCCAAACGCATATTGTAACGCGCCGTCTTGTGGGCACTGGTGATCGGGCCCAGCGCGCGGGCAAAGCCAGCGCCCGCATTAGACGCTTCGTCCAAGGACATCGCGCTAATGCGGTTCCAATAGGTGTGAAACGCCCAAGATTCGATGCGCTTGAAGAAGGACTCGCGACGACCTGCTGTCATGGAAAAATCCTAATCCTGCCCGAGATGGCTGTCGAGTTTAGCGCGCAGAAAGGCTAGAAAGGCTGCCTCATCGGCCAAAACGGCCTCAATAGGAACTACACGCACCTTGGCTGCAAAGGCAGGCGGCAGACGTGCAAAATCCTTCTCGGTCGTAACCAAAGTGGCACCCGCTTCTGCCGCATCCGCCTCAAGCCGCGCCAACTCGCTCGGGCGATAGCGGTGGTGATCGTCAAACGGATGCAGATCGACCAGGTTCAAGCCCAAACCGCGCAAAGTCGCGTCAAACTTCTCCGGTCGACCAATGCCGCAAAAGCCCAAGACGGGGCCTTCAATGGCGATAGGTTTGGCGTGCAGCGTGGCCTCGAAAATGGGGCCGCTATAGCCTTCTAAATCTTCCTGTGTATCGTCCGAGATCGGCCCCATCAAAATCACCGCATCGGCGCATGCAAGGCCAAGTGCAGGCTTCTCGCGCAAGGGCCCTGCCGGAATCAAATGCCCATTGCCAAAGCCCGTCTGCCCATCAACCACAACGAGGGAGATCGTTTTTGCTAAGCTTGGATTCTGATGACCATCATCGAGGATCACGGCTTTCATGCCCTGCTGGGCGGCCAGCCTTCCTGCCGCTGCCCGATCGCGCCCCACAAAGACAGGGCCACCTTGCGCCAGCATCAAAGGCTCATCGCCCACGTCCTCAGCCCCATGCATGCCGGGATCAACGGCCACAGGGCCCTCCAGCGTGCCACCATAACCGCGCGAGACAATGCCAATGGGTCCGACCACAAGGTCTGCCAACAAAGCCCGCAAGGCTTGGGAGAATGGGGTTTTGCCCGTACCACCGGCGGTCAAATTACCAATCGAGATTACCGGGATCGGCAAAGCCACTGGCTGAGCTTGCGCGATCCGCCGCGCCACGCTGGCCCCATAGAGGGCACCAAGCGGCGATAGAAGGAGCCGCAGGATGGGTGCGGCATCGCGGCCATAACGTATGGTCCAAAAGGCAGGCGCTCTCATGACTTAGACCGCCCCAAAAGCGCGACGAGCGCGGCCACCGTGTCCGCCATGGCATGGCTACCTTGCGCAATCACGCCGCGCGCAGCTTCGTTCAAGCGCTCGCGCTGGGCTGGGTCACCTAACAACCCTGCCAATGTCAAAGCGATACGATCGGAAGCATGATCGTCCAGAATGACTGCGCCATCTTGGTCTTCCAAGGCCTGATAAAGGTCGAGGAAGTTGCCGACAAAGCTGGCGCTGATCACGGTGGAGCCAAGCTGCACGGGCTCCACTGGATTATGCCCACCAATGCCGGGCTGAAGGCTGCCCGCCACAAAGGTCACCGGTGCCAACCGCATTGCTAGGCCCAATTCGCCTAGCGTATCCCATAGCCAGACCGGGGTCTGGGTGTTCGGAACTTGCCCGGCCGAGCGGCGCACGGGCACCAAGCCCTGTTTGCGACATTCAATCTCAACGTCCTGAGCGCGCTCGGGGTGACGCGGTGCCAAGATCAAGAGCGCGTCGGGTGCACCTAGCCGCAGTGCCGCATGGGCGGCGAGCAGGACCGCCTCCTCCCCTTCATGGGTAGAGGCTGCCAGCCAGACCGGGCGCTTGGCCAGTTTTGCCGCCAGCACCTTGGCTTCCTTGGCATTCACGATGGGCGCAGGGGCTGCAAGTTTGAGATTGCCAATGGTGCCAATTGGCCCTTTGCGAAACAGGCTGAGCGCTTCAAAGGTGCGCTTGTCAGCGGGCAATGCGACATCGAACAGGGAAAACAAAAGCTCTGCCGTCTTCGCCCTGCCCCGCCAGCCCTTAACTGACCGCGCCGTCATACGCGCATTGACCAAAGCCAGCGGTACGCCAGCCTCCTTCGCCGCCAACAACAAGTTCGGCCAAATCTCGCCTTCCACAAAGACGGCGAGGTCGGGCTTCCAGCCCGCCATGAAGGCCTTGGTCGCGGCGGCCGTATCAACCGGGACATAGCGATGCAGGTCGGGGGCAATTAGCTTGCGCGCCATCAAATCAGCCGAGGTCTTGGTACCGCTGGTAAACAAGAAAGTCAGGCCGGGCTGTGCTTTGCGCATCTCTTGGGAAAGAGCGTGGCCGACGATCGATTCCCCCACGCTGGCCCCGTGGATCCAGACTAAAGTACCCTTCGAGCGCTCAATCGGGGCCGTGCCCAATCGCTCCCCTATGCGCGCCGGGTCCTCCCGACCTTTAGCCGCGCGACGCGACAAGACGCCCGGCATAAAGCGCGCCATTAACTGGGTGGCGATCCGGTAGAGCGTCAATGAGAACGGCAGGTCCTCTGTCACGCTTTGGCCTCTTCATTTGCTGGCGGCGGCACAGGTTCAATCAGTGGCCCGCCCACCGAACGATCCGCTTCTTGCATGGCTTCGGTTAAGGCGATCTCCAAGGCTAGACGCGCGGCTTCCATATCGGCCTCGCTGGCTTTGGCGGGGATTTCGATGGCAGGCTTATAGACGATCACGCCGCTTGAGAACAAAGGCGGCAAGTGAAAGCGGTCCCAGCTCTTGGCATAGCTCGCGCCTTTTACGGCAAAGGCCGAAGGTAAAAGCGGGACTTTCGCCATCTTGGCTACCCGAACGGCCCCAAGCTGGGCGCGCATGCGTGGGCCGCGTGGGCCATCTGGCGTAATCCCGACGCAGCCGCCTTTTGAGGCATGGCTGAGCATCTGACGAAACGCCTGTAAGGCGCCCTTATCTTCGGTCTCGCCATCGGCCTTCTTTTTCGATGACGACCCCCGCACCACCGTGCGGCCTACAAGTTCGGCGGCGCGCGCCACAAACTGGCCATCGGGCGAGAGCGAGATCAGCATGAGCATTTTTTGAACATCGGTTGGCCAGATCGAATGCGCACCCATGATGCGCGAATGCCAATAGCACCAGACAACGCCCTTGCCGGACTTCCAGACAGGCTCTGCGTGCTCTCGCCCGACAAAAGTCCATCGCGTCGTGGCGCGCACCAAGGCCATCCAAGCGGCCAGAAAACCCGCAAAAAACCACTGGACGGGTGAAGAACGAAAGAAGGCGCGCGAGAGTTTTTTGCTCATAGTCCCCGCTCAATAACGAGCGTTGCGCTTGATGGCGAGTGCGCGGGCGCCACAGCTAAGGCTTGCATGGCAACGCGGGCCTGCCTAGATGCGATCCGATTAGCCGAAAAGACGCGCCCGTGCCCAAATTTGACCTCACAACACCTGAACGCCGCAAAGCCGCTGAAGATGATTATTGGTGGAACGACCACGCCTTCTTGCGCGCGCGCTTTCAAAACAAATATCAAATCAGCCCGCGCATGTGGCGTACAAACCAGCCCAGCCCCAAGCAATTGGCGGAGTGGAAAGAGTTTGGCATCAAGACCATCGTCAATCTAC
>Ga0247832_1007746_pt1 | contig 11022 bp, 12 predicted proteins | sample LaCruzMarch2015__10_FD_192407 | JGI IMG/M metagenome (GOLD analysis project Ga0247832, IMG submission 192407) | Freshwater microbial communities from meromictic Lake La Cruz, Castile-La Mancha, Spain - LaCruzMarch2015_4m | ecosystem: Environmental > Aquatic > Freshwater > Lake | place: Spain...
GCTGTAAAATGGCTTCGAGTAGCCCATGGCAAGCCGAAAGTCGGTACCATCCACAGAGAGCATACAATCATTTAGTGTGTCTCCCTTTTTCCTGTCTTCAAAATTAATCTGGTATGACAGGATGTGATTAGTATGAAAGATAAAACAGGAGACAAAGCAAAGACTCACGACAATATTCTCCAATTCTGCAAGGGATTGGAGTATGGCCACATATACTTTTGTATAGTCTTAGGGTCTTTCCCCCCCAATAGTCGTGAAAGAGTAGATTCATTTGGGGGGTACGTACGCATAAATGTGAGTGCCCAGAGGTAATGTTCATATAGTGCAATGGTGGGGAGCAAATCAAGCTCCTCCATTCTGTTCCACCTTGCTTTCACAGCAACCTCTGCAGATACTCCGAAAAATCCACGATGATGTAAGTCTTCAGGAGATCCCGGAGAGAGAATGCCAAGTGCATGCCCTGTACGGCCCATCACCTTCTGCCCCTCATGATATGAATTCACTGCAGTCTAGCAGTGAATGGAGGCTTCGTGTTATGTGGCAGAAGTGTCGAAAGGCAAAATTAATAATATTGATAAATTGATGATCGTGTACAATGATCAACTTACCATCTCCTTGTTGTCACCTGAAAGTCAAAACGCAAGGGTTCCTTCCGATGAGGCTATGAGAGGGGGATGAGGGGGTCTGGGAGATCTCTGTCCTGTGAGGGGGTGGGCAACGCCACAGGGTTGACGATCGTAAAACGATCGCGGTCAAGCACGTCACATTATCGTGTCGTATTATTTACTCTCCTCGACGATTTCAGTCTGAATTCATCTTTCACGAATTCACGCCTTTCGCACAAATTCATGACTATTGCACAAATTCACAATTTTTGTATGAGTTCCTACGTAGATTTTTCAGGATTTCACGACTTTCACACGAACGACAGAACTATTAAAGGGACTCGCAAGCAAGCTGCACAAGCTCGAATCTTTCTTTTCGGTCAATTGGAAAAGACAGTGTCTCAAAAAAGGAGCGAACCCCTCATTTTTGCAAGTGAAGCTGCAAATCTGGCGTCCCTTGGCCAGATCTTGCAGCTGAGCTTGAAAAAAATACGGGCTTACTCGTAACAAAGCTCCTTCGAGCGATGGAACTTTCAGCCCTATGCTAAGGATGTCATGGGGGTGTGACTGTCGTGTAATACTTACTCGGGTTAGTCGATATGGACTTAATCGACAACTTGTGGGATGTACAGAAGGAGGAGGTAGTATCGGGACTTCACTGGGAGTTGACGTCGTGTGGGACTTCTCACTACTCACTCGGCCATATCGAGGAGCTGCACTATTAATGAGGGATGATATGTAATTTCTCTTTGTACAATGCACTTTCCTCGATCATTCTTTTCTCATCTACTTTGTCTTGTCTACTTCAGCTTTAGGAGGAGACGACGACAACGACAACGACGACGACGAGGACGTTGAAATGCAGGCTCCCCCACCACCTACTATCCCCACTGGCGCGGGGGCACTCCCCAAAAAGAAAACCGCTACCAAGCCAGACCCAACTGCTGCTGGCTTCAAACGCTATGACCTGAGCATCCACTTCCCATACTTATCGTCTCCCACGGGGTTTTTCGGTAGTGATGGCAAGCGGCGTATTTGTGTTGATTTCATCAGTATCACACAGCACTTTGACAACTACAAGGTCGAGGTCAGTGGCAAGACCCTCATGTTGTATATGAAATTACACAATAGGTTCTTTGATCCCCGACGCTTGAATAGCGAACTTGCCAATATTGGGCATGACCGTGATACCATAGTTTCTGCTCAAACAGAGACGGCAAACGGCAAGCATGATTTACAAGCAGTATGGAGATGAGGATAACATCTGGTCCTCCCCCCAAGTTGTGCATCTTCCATTTGAAGTGGAAAATGAAGCTTAATTCAAGCCTATCTGGAGTGACGGCTGTGACAAATTGTACACTAAACTGAATGCTGAGTGTGTGGCTGCTGATGGATCATTCTCTGACAAGGCAGTCCATCAAATGTATTGCTACCTACGTGTCATTGCAATTGGTAGTGAAAGGGCCATTCGAGGATCTAACAAGATTGAAGAACAGTTGAACATTTCTCCTACTCGTCATTGAGTTCCTGTTCCATAGCTTATTCCTGGAGGGAAGAAGGATGTCAATCAAGGGGGAGCATGATATTACCTTATATCTAGATTGTACTGGACCTCAAGTAGAATAATTAGCTTGCATAGAGTAAATTAGATAGATTTGACTTGATACCAATTATTTCAAAAAATTTCCTGGGCTCTCTAGGGTATTTACCCTGCATTGTGATTGTGTAAAAGATAGAGTTGTATCTCGAATCGGTATTTCGGTTCGGTATCGGTCAGTATTTTATCGGTACGTAGTTAACCGATATTTGACTAAAACTCGATAAAGACTTCGGTATGTTGGAGATGTATTTAGAGACAGTAGCACCAGGATCAAGTGACAAGATTGTTGGAACCTGGCATGTCCAGAGTGAGACCTATGATGACGTCCAAGTATAGATCGTACATCTCTTTGGGATTGATTGGGATGTCGACAATAAGATCCTTGTGAAGAGGATGAATCTTGGCTCCTGACTGTAAAAGTCATGATGGTGACGCTAGTGTCATTGGATCCCAATGCTTGTCATGAAGTTAAGCCGTGCTGAAATCACCTCCACTTGCTCGGACAAGCCTTGCTTCCAAAAGTCAATCGGAGGAACATAATCAAAAGCTTGTCATCTTCATTTAGACTCAGTTGTGTGCATGACTGCAGCGCTGAAGACGGATCCAGGTGGCACCGCTGGAATGCAGACTTAAAATCTACTTTGAGACCTCTAAAGCGGTCTTGAGGCTGCCAACTGTAATTCTTCTCTGCCACGTCCATTGTTAATTCAAATGTGAACTCCAGACTCCAGCCTCGATGGCTGCCGAATTGGTAGCTGCAATATCGATCGGACTCTGTCGACTAGGTTATCTGGCCAAATATCATCTGCAAGGCTCACATTGCAAGGGGATGTTGCTTGGACCAAAGTTGCTACATCTCCAGTCGATGTTGTCTGGACCAAAGAGGTCGCTTGGCTTCCATCACAGGCGGATGGGGTTTGGACCGAAGTCGCTACATCTCCAGTCAATGTCGTTTGGACCAAAGTCGTGTGGAATACCTCAATGCAATCATTCTCCTCAATAGAACAGATATCACAAGCGGATGTTGTTCCAGTGGAGATGCCCTCCCTTGAGTGAGGCAATTGAAATAAGAGAGGTGGAGTAAAATTCAACTTACCCAATATATCCTCAGCATGTTGCCTACCTTTTGATATAGCGTCAATTTGAGTAGGATTGTTCCAAGCTTATGCGGCAGAGGCAACCCCACAGGCACTGCCCACAGTGCTGCTTTCTCTTCGTCTCCCAACGTTGGATTGTACTTGACTTCCGTGTTTGAGCTTGTAATACTAGTACCCATTGCCCCCTTCTGATTTGCTCGATTGACACACAAAGCTTTTCTCACAATAGCGCTCAAACTATAATATTAGGAAATGCACCTTGGGCAATCGTCAATGTGCTTATTAGCAAAGGTAAATTATGGGCGAAGCTGATGTGCCATCCAACTTCTTCAAGTCCCATGATACGCATTTGATTGGCTAGCTCGGTTTTGGGGGCCTCTGCTGCTCCAATAGACCTAGCGTTGATGATCGCTCGGAGAGTTGTTGGGATGTTTGTTTCAGGCGTGAGGCCATCTACAGATGCAGCGTATAGAATGACCTTCTTCGTCACCTTGTGCCAATCCTTGGACTTCTCCTTCTTCTCTCAGTCCTTCTTGATTGTTTGCGCGTGCATTCTCTTGAGGATGGCGGCTGACTTGTTCTGATCACCAACCACTCGAGTGAGTGAAGCCGTGAGGAGTGCGATGTTTTTGTCGTGGCGGCCTAGGTGCCGTAGACATTGACCTTGCGTGATGGCTTGTAATACGATGAATGTGACAATGAATGTGGTACCCCTGGCTGAAATCATTCAATTCTATGTCATCCGTGTCAGATTTGAATAAAGATTCTACGGCGACCAACTTGTTGTAGACCCCCCAACAAAAAACAAAAGTAGACAAGGCTCGTCAAGTGAATCTCGAGTTCATCGATGAGGCTTGCATCACTTGTGTCCAATGAGTCGATGAGTTCCGTGATAGCCTCTCTTACCGCTAAGATGATATCGAGGGGGCAAGTCGATTGACACTCAATGACGGCGCGTTGGGCTGTTGGGATGAGGAAGAAGATCAATGTCCCATCGTAGGTGTCTCCTAGACTAGTGGCTCCCGGTTGTTGAAGCCCTTGGATATCTTCTTTCATAGTACATGCTACAAATTTGTTTGTAATCAGAGTGTCGAATCGGATGTTCGATAGCGCCTTAACGTAGTTGATATGGCCAACAAATGCGGTATCGCCCAATCCGATATCAAAGTCCTTGAATCCGTGGATGACTTAACCTTCCTATCTTGACCCATCCCATTGGCATTGTTGAATGCCTTCACGGCATCACACAGATTTGATTCCAAGTCCATGGCCTTATTGAAGGCTCTTACATTCTCATCGCCCCTGGTGCCTGTAGTAAGAAGGGAGTAGTGCTCTTTGAATGTCGCGGCGAGTGGCATTGTTACTTTTCTTACTTCTACAGATGCTACTAGTAGGGGTCGTCGACACAGTCCATGGTGAGATCGAACAGTGAGGGAACAAGAAAAGGCGCGTGTCTCACTCGAATTCCATCGAATTTCTCTGCAAAAACTTTGGTCCCCACTCCTCCCTTCACCTCGACATAACACACACACACACACACACACACACAGAATGCCAAAAAATTCTTACTCTTGACAAGGGAATAACAATGGGGGTAAATGAGGCGGTGCTCGCTGGAACGACTTGTTGTTAATAAATTTCCCAGGTTTGTCCCTGAAAAAAAAGCGAAAAAAAGCTAGCTTTTCACAAATCAATGTAATCCCATTGTAAATCGACCCATTTTAATATTGCCGTCGTTTCACGAGTTCCTTTCCATTCGCTAGTAACCATATATCGCCATGTTCCTCTCTCCAAGCCCCACAACATTCGTCTATTCCCTTGCTCTTGACGTCAGCAACTCTTATAAATCTCGGCACCATTTCTCTCTTCCTCCTAATTGTCTTCCTCCTCCTCCTCTTTGACTGGAAAATTCAAGTTGATCATCTTCTTTGTTATGACAAAACCTAGACTCTCACTCAGCTTACGAAGCAGATATTCCTGCTTTCGCCAACTGCTATACGAAGAAAGTGCATACCATTCCCAATGAGGTACTGAAATTATCTTCATATTATCAATGGTGGGCACTTGACGACGCTTGAGAATTGTGTGACCATTAGGTATATACCCCGTGAAGTGATACGGTCCATCAACTTCAATCCCAACCTTTTCTCCATGCACCATAATACATGCATCTAGTCGATAGCCGGAGGAGCTCATAATCTCTTCTGATTTTGGCTTAAAGCCGATAGAGGTTAGCTCGTTGATGACATCATCTTGCAAGTGTGATGGAGTGGCCGTATCCATGATGAAAGCATCGTAACAACGCTGACGCAAGCTTGAAGGAAGATTGGTATGTGATCCTAACTCGAGCTGCCATAGCTGCCATTGGTGCAACGATCTCAGTTGGGCGTCATTAAATTCGTGCTCTTTATTTTGGATGGCAGCGATGAATGCACAATCAAGATCAGGTGATGCCACGTTAGCAATGGCATACGACCAAGCCACGGTTGCAAGATCTTGACAGGTAAAATCCCACAGTAAGGATTTGACGTGCGATAACAGATATGAGAATAGATGATGATCTACCCTACCAATGGAAGCAAATGCCCATAACAGATTGACAGTACTTTGGGAATGGAATTCAAATTTGCACATTATGACATTGTCTGATATGAGGTCGAATAGCGTTGGGTGGAGTATATTCACTGTGGCAAATGACCATGCTGTAATTGATAAATTCCGTAGTTCGAACGCGGCCAAGTCTCGCTTGATGATGACACGTGCAATCTTATCGAAAAGATCCGAGTATTTATGCTCTCCAATCTTGGCATAACTCCACAATATGTTGGTAAGATGTTGTGGGATGAAGTCATGTAAGTCACCGAGCTCATTAACAATATGAGTAGCAACTTTCTCGAAAAGACGTGGCTGTGGCTCGCCCACTGTTGCATATGCCCATACTGTAATGGACAAGTCTTGTGGATTAATCATGTCCAAGTGAAAGATCTTTTCGATGATGACTTGAGCCACTTTAGTAAAAAGAGTAGGAGACGAGTGACTATTCCTTGCGTATGCTAGTAGTATGTTCGACAATTCTTGAGACTTGAAATGTCTCAACTCTCCGCCTCGGGCGACGATTACCTCGGCCACTTTATCAAAGAGAGTAGTATTAGTAGTATTAGCAGCAGAAAAGGACCACACCGTGTCAGCCAAATGCTGTGGTTGAAACATTTCCAGCAACTTCAAATTTGATGTTAGCAGTTCGGCGAATGTCTGAAAGAGTCGAGGACATGTTTCACCTAATGTTGCATACGCCCATAAAACGTTGGAAACGCCTTGCGGGTCAAACGAACCAGCATTCTCAATGATATACTTGGAAAGTGTACATAGCAATGTAGTACCATCATGTAAGATCGGGTTTCGCTTGATCAGGGCGAATGCATACACTAGATTGCTCATCGATCTTGCCTCCATGAGCTGTGACGAGATGATCGAGACTGACATGTCTGCCATCGATTGAAACAAGTCTACTTGTGCATTGAAGTTCTGATCAATGATTACGTCCTGAAAGATTGATAGATACCGCGTACTACTTGATCCTGAATTGTAATGTTTCACAATCTTTGCCATGCCAAGTATAGCCCCGGAAATATCCCTCGGACCAAATCTACCAAACTTTTCGATAGTATCGTCAAGGATGCGATGTAGATCACTCTTGAGCTGCTGCTGATCGTGCGATGGCTTTGATGGATCACGAGCCGACAAAAGCTGAGGGATATGAGACCAGAATGCAGCCAAATGCTCGGGTATTAAATCTCCATGCGAAACTGCTATATGAATCAAATCTTCAATAGTTTCACAACCTTTCATGTATGGCCGAGTGTCCTTGTCACCAGACGGCGGATAAGTAATAGTGCTGGGGAGGTTGGCCCTACGTTCGGTCGCCTTATTATCATGAATAGTATTTCTAGTACCATCACTAGGGCTGGACAAGCTCCTCGGGTTGCTTTGAATGGTCGTTGTCTTCTGCACCACCGTCGGAGGCGAAACCCAGCGCGATTTACTCAATTCACCCTTCATATTCATGTCGATATTTGTTCCCGACCGAGCAATGATGTTGTCTCACTGTGCGTGGCCCAGCGATCGAAAATATGTGGCGTTGCATTGCATGCAAAGGAGAAAAACCGAGCAATGATGTTGTCTCACTGTGCGTGGCCCAGCGATCGAAAATATGTGGTGTTGCATGCAGAGATGTTGTAGCGACCGGTGCTTCAAAACCTCGAACCAAAGCCGATGCTCTGGTAGGATAAGGGTCGAACTTCCATTTTGTTCCTCGGTGATCGATGGATTGTCAGGGGAGAAGAATTCAGGGTCAGGTGAGACACTAATAGAATTCGTTGGGACTCGTTTCGAGCTTCTTACCTTTACGAACCCCACGATGATGGAGGAGTCGAGATCAAATTGCAGAACTGGCAAAAAAAGAGATAGTTGTGGATGCAGGCTGAAGCAAATGTAGAATATGCACAACGCTCACCACAAGGCACACGTTCACGTCTGGACTGGTTGGGCATTTATGGGTACTTTCCTCTTATTACGGATGACGGACCTCGCCGAATCAAGGCCATAGCTGCCGATAGTTTCGTCACGATGACACCACCGAGTCGAAGAACTAAATAATGATACAACGACAACTAATTTTGCTCCAGATGACAATGATGGCATTGTCGTGAACGAGAATGGTTTCCACGATGCACTTGTTGGCGTTGGTCATCCACCCCCACCTTCTATCAACAATAATAACGTCGATAATAGTAATAACGACGAAAGTGTCAGTATGACACAACAATATTTAGGTCAAATAATCACAACTCTACTATCCATGATCATATCACTAATAGTATTTGTCCTATGCCCATGTATGCAGTCCAGGCGGCCAAGTCTAGTAGATGGGATCATACATTATATCTAATTTGTGGTGTCTTTGTACTAATTGCTGACGGGATCATGAACATGATGTATCAAATGGCCTGCAAGACTTATTATTGTCATTTGAGATGGTTGGTTTTTGCCCACATACTGATTATATACATTACCTGAAACGTCGTACAACGTCACGATCGCAAACTGATAATAAACGACGGCACAGCGACAATTTCAGTGGTGGTGGTAGATAGTAGCGTACTAGGAGAGGTAATGTTACTATTTGATTCAGACAATAATATGTTGTTGTAGATTTCGATAATGATGATGACAATCCGAACAACTACTCTGCCGTGGATGTTGAATATGCACCACCCACGGTACGACAATTAGATCGACCAATGAGTGTCCATCGTGCATTACTGGGTGTTGTGCCGAATGAAACATTATCAGACATTGCACGGATGGGATATAGTGGTTTGATTGGTGGCGGTGGCGGCGGTGGTGGAGGTAATGATCAAAATGTCAGTCGTAGTGGCGGTAGTGCTGGATCACAGGGTTTGGGCGGTGGTAGAGGAGGAGGCGGAGATATGGTCATTTCGAGGGATCATGCCGAATTGATATGAGATTTTTGGGGTTCTTCATTGATTGTTGTTTTAACTTTTTTCTTCTCCTCTGGCGGGGGGATTACATACTATAAGCAGAGCTTGTTGTAAATACTAGTGTTGACTTGACCCAACAAATGTCTCTTCATATGTCATTTATGTTTCATTAACCTTGATCTCTCTCTTGTTGCGCAGCACCACACAATTGATGCAAAGAGTCTCAAAAGCCCATACTAACAGAAAAATGTAAATGGATTTTTCTCTACTCTATACCTCTCACAAACTCACACAAAACCATTGCTGCGAGTCAAATGGCAAGGACCTCATTCAAGGCTATCTGCAGTTCGGCGAAGGTATTTAAGATCCACAACTTGTAAGTCGAATACTGGCGTCATCACCCTTCTTACCTCTCTCCTCCTCTTCATATATATTTTTCATTCACATGACCCCATTCAATTCACTCTTTAAATCCACCATACATGATAAGTCGTCTAATTATCGTCGCCGCGTCAGTGGAATGAAGATGTGTGTCCCAGGCGACAATGGAGTACCAGTGAATCCGAAGGTTTATTGGCACCAAAGTTATAATACATGGGACGATCGCTTTTTTTTATCACCACTATAAGAATTTTTAAACGTCCGAACAGCTTAGTCCACAGGTTTAAATCATTCGTCGTCTCCACAGGAGTACCATCAACTTTTGTAATAAATCCCCCCACCCTGACTTTCCCTAACAGTACCGACGAGTTCCGCACCATCTGCTATATTTTTTATTTGAATGATAAGCCCTAGCCCCCCGGCAGGGACAACAATGTCACGTCGACGACCAAATAATTGTTTAAATGTGGGCCCCGTTTATTCTATCCCATTATTGTTATCCACTGATGATATATAGTTGGGGGGGGTTCATCTTTATTGGTGACGACCCAATTTCACTCCCCTCCCCAATGATGGTTGTTGCCACCGCAATCTGATGTTCGTACAAACAATGTCATCGGCAGTATTATGATGGGGGTGTATGCTCGGAGCATCATCATCATCTCTCTCCCCAATATTCCTAGCACCAATGACAACGTTGTTATTGCTATGAAATCATCACCTACAATTACTCTCCAACGCCAACGTCACCACATCCACCCCGGAGCCGTTGTAGTATCAATTTAGGAATGCTGCTGCCAGTCGCACGTGACTATTGTCGTGAGCGTTGTTGGAGAGATATATTTTGCATTGCCTCTGATGTGTGCCTTAGCAAAAATACATAATTTCGTACCTTCTATACACTCAAAAAAATATCCCAATGTACCATCAACACCAAACAAAGTTGATTGTAGTATATGCCCTAGTCATTGTAACTCCTAAGGTCCTAAATAGCCGCATAGTATAAGAAATGCCACCGCACAGAAATCCCCCCCCCGCCTTGTTGAAATTGATCAATCATGAGTTAAAATAATCTAAATAAATAACAATAAAAGAATTTGAGGTAGTCGTACCTGATAGACTAAAACTCTACACCATATTATCCCCTGTATTTGCTATTACTCCAAGCCATGAGTTGCGTGACAGATGTGAAGTGGAATAATTAATTCAGTTTCTCGCCTTTTCATCTCTTCGATCATTCCCAAACCCAAGCCCCTGGGTCCGTCAAATCCCCCCACACATCAAAGAACGATATGTGATTCTCGTGTCGTCGACCTTGTCGGAAAGGGTGTACTACCTACGTCCCAGCCAAATGAGGTGGTTGCAGTGAGCGTCTCATTTTTTTTGCGATTGGTTCATGGCGAGAAGATGATCCGACTTCGCGAAAAAAAGGAACGCCGCGTACACTCTCTCGACGACTATTCAATTGCATCCATGCACCACGTCTCTTTTGAGAACCGTCGGTGGTGATTTGTTGCTGAACCCTCGGCCAAAAACTACCGTCTCCTGATTTATGTCGCGATTTATATTGGCGGCGTTCATAACTTCGGCGGTGTTAATTTTGCTGCATCGGCGGCTACTTCTATTGATTAGTCTGTGCGACACCGTGTGGGTAACGGATTCACAGCAGTCTTCTCAATAGAACGTAACAATAATATGATGATGAGGTAGGTTGCCTCATTCATTACTCTTTGATCTTGATTTGAGGACGATCTGTTTGAGCTTGACACGCAATATTTATTTAGAACACCTCCACACCCCATCATCACACACAAACAAAGTACATCGTATGGTAGTCT
>Ga0247832_1007748_pt1 | contig 11018 bp, 6 predicted proteins | sample LaCruzMarch2015__10_FD_192407 | JGI IMG/M metagenome (GOLD analysis project Ga0247832, IMG submission 192407) | Freshwater microbial communities from meromictic Lake La Cruz, Castile-La Mancha, Spain - LaCruzMarch2015_4m | ecosystem: Environmental > Aquatic > Freshwater > Lake | place: Spain...
TGAAAATAGGAAGAAATACTTTCTCATCACTTATGAGAACAGAACCTAATAGAAGGGCTAAACCTCCAATAATCCAAACTTTTGATCCTAATTTATGGGTATTATACCAAACGCGTTCATCCTCTAACGTCCATGGTGTTCGGATGCCTATATAATAATTGGGTTTCATATCCTTAAAATAATTACCCAACACGGCAAACAAACCACCGATAAATCCAAAAAGTATGGATGTGTTTGAAATTTTGCCGGCCAGACTGGTATATAAAATATAAGTGGTCAAGATGGAGAAGAAAACGCCCATAAAAAACCTGATGGCATAATATTTATTATCCTCCAACGAAAGGTTATGTTTAGGATCAATTTGCGGAAGGACCAACATTAAAAAATAAATGCCTATACCTAAACTGCCTGGCAAAAAAATAAGGAATTGTTTGGATGACCAACCATCTGCCTCACCAGTAAGATTAAAATGTGTGGGTACAATATCGGGTAATTGGTTCCAGATTTTAAACAAGTAAACATAAGGTATGATTAAAAATAACCACAATATCAGTTCGCGATATACTTTTTTTGACATGACTATGTTGTTTTGATTATTTCCACAATCAAATATAATGGTTTAAAGGGTTTACAATGTTTATATTTGTAAAAAAAGTTGATATGAGGATTTTTATCATTTTTACCCTATTATACATAAATCAAACATTTGCTTATCTAAATGCTCAAGGTATTGACCCCTGGGTGATAGCAGCAGAAAATTGGGATAAGGAGAAATATGCCGGCGTGACGGTGGCCAATGGTATGATTGGCATTGTTTCTTCTCAGGAACCTTTTAAGGTAAAAGATGTCGTTTTATCAGGTGCTTATGATTTATATGGCAGAGGCAGGGTCAGCAATTTCCTCAGAAGTTTTAATCTTTTGAATATGCAGGTGGGCATAGACGGGGAACAGATTAACAAGGGGAATATTCAACATTTAAAGCAACAACTGGACATGAAAAATGGTCGCTTTAGTGTTCAACTTGATTTTGGTGACAAAGCCTTTATTACCTATTCTTATTACGCTTTGAGACAATTACCTTTTTGTGTCCTGATGGATGTGTCAATTACGGCCAAAAAGGATATTACCATAGGTGCGTCGAGTGTCATGGAGGCTCCGGATGCACTGAAAGAGGTCCAAAATTATTATAATGAAATAGACAGACCTCATGTGGTCATCAGTTTGCTTACTTCTTTAGCAAAAAGTCCAACGGGAAAATTGGAAATGGCTGCTTCCACTTCGTTTCTTTTTTCAGAACATCATGGTAATGAGCCCAGAGTGATTCATGAGATGTGGGATAATAATATGCATCTCATGAAATTTTCAAAAAAATTAAAGGCAGGGGAGACTTATTCTTTTGCGATTACCGGGAGTTCCATCACCTCAGCTCATCATGATGACCCCCTGAATGAAGCGGAGAGATTAACCATTTTTTCTAAACTGGAAGGGAAAGACAGGTTGATAAATAATCATAAAGCCGCCTGGCAGGAACTATGGAAAAGTGATATCCAGATTGTTGGAGATGAACAGGCTCAGCAAGATGTTCATAGTATGCTCTATCATTTGTATTCTTTTGTGAGGGAAGGTTCAAATATGAGTATTTCCCCAATGGGGCTCTCTGGATTGGGGTATAACGGCCATATTTTCTGGGATTCTGAATTATGGATGTACCCCGCTTTATTGGTTATGCAACCAAAAATGGCAAAATCTATGATTCAATACAGGTTTGACCGCCTGGAAGCCGCACGACGCAATGCTTTTAATCATGGTTACAAAGGTGCTATGTTTCCCTGGGAAAGTGCAGGGACTGGGGTGGAAGAAACGCCTGTTTGGGCGTTAAGTGGCCCTTTTGAACATCATATTACCGGTTGTGTCGGTTTTGCTGCCTGGAATTATTACGCGATGACGCAAGATAAAGAGTGGTTGAGGAACATTGGCTGGCCTCTGTTAAAAGAAACAGCTGATTTTTGGGCCAGTAGGGTAGAGGGGAAAGGGCCTGGAAAATATGAAATTAATAATGTCGTTGCCGCCGATGAATGGGCTGAAAATGTCGATAATAATGCATTTACCAACGCTGTCGCCATCACAAACTTGAAAGCAGCAACCAAAGCGGCGCTTTTACTTGGAATCGTTCCCGATGCCGATTGGTCTCTTGTTGCTCAAAATATCCCAATCCTTCAAATGAAAGACGAGGAATCAGCAAAAATCATTACGCAGGAACACGCAACGTACAAAGGAGAAGGAATCAAGCAAGCGGACGTAAATCTGCTCGCATTTCCCTTAAAGTTTATCACTGATACTGCTCAAATACGAAGAGATTTATATTATTATGCCAAAAGAGTTCCCGATTCGGGTACGCCTGCCATGACACATGCCATTTTCTCGTTATTGTCCTCCAGACTTGGAGAATCAAATAGAGCATATCAATTTTTTAAAGAATCTTACGAGCCTAATTTAAATCCTCCGTTTCGCGTCATTGCCGAAACAAAAGGGGGAACGAATCCCTATTTTGGCACAGGAGCAGGCGGTGTTTTGCAAGCAGTATTAATGGGATTTGGTGGTCTCGATCTGACAGACAAAGGTATCAATCAAGTAAAGTCGAGCCTACCTAAGCAATGGAAAAAATTAATCATTACCGGTGTTTTGGGGAAAACGTATGTAGTGGAATAAGATTACTTCATTTTTTCGAATTTTAAATGAATTAAATCAGGAGTATCCATAAAAATATGGGTAATGTTTTCTTTTTTATCTGTGATGGGGCGTAAGGAAGTGAAAAAGGGACGGGCGGAATATTTTCCATCGGAAGTCTTTTTCACCTCTGCCTGACCCCGGATAGGATGGGTACAGTATAAAGTATTATTTAAAAACTGAAATGAATATCGGACATCCATTTCTTTACAAAAATAATCGCCCTGCCATGACTGTGCAGCTTGTATTCCCATAGGCAAAACTTCTCTTGCCATTTTAGGAGGTGCCTTTGGCATTTCATTTTCCAGAGGAAGAGAAAATAAGATGGACATTATTTTTTGAGTCGTTTTTATGGCATCAAAGGAGCTATAATTACTTTTTAATATAATCACCTGATTCGTTGAGGGTATCCAGGTAAATGCGGTGCGGTAGCCAGCACTTGACCCGGTATGTTGCCAGAAGTTAATGTTTTTAAAAGTGTCATTTTCAATGCCTAAAGCATAATTAAGGGTGTCGCCATTAGTCAGAACGGCTTTTTTAAGTAAGGAATAAATAGGTGGTTCTTCCTGTTTTCCTGCTTTGGTTAAATGGCTAAACCATTTTTCGACATCGTCGAGAGACATATAAATGCCACCCTGCCCAAAGGCAGTGCTATTGTCATACATAGTAGCCCATTGATTATTTGAAGGACTATAGGAATTTGCCATATCTGGAAAAATTTCACCTTGTATATCCATGACAAAAGATTTGCTCATACCTAAAGGTTGAAATATTTTGTCATTCAAAAACGCCTCATAAGATAAATTACTTACTTTTTGGATAATTTCCGCCAGTAGCATATATCCGGTGTTACAGTAACTAAAGGCAGAACCAGCGGGAAAATTTTGACCTTCTGACATTTCCACCAAATACAGGGCATCTTCCTGGAAAATAGGATGGCCAATTCTACCTCCCTGAAGGGCAAGTTTACTGTATATTTCCCTTAAGCCACTGGTATGCTGCATTAGTTGTAGCATGGTAATATCTCCGCTCGATTTTTTTAAAAGGGTTGGAAAAAAAGTTGAAAGCTTATCTGAGAAGGCTAATTTTTTCTCTTTAATCAAATGAAGAATGGCATAATTGGTAATATGTTTAGCCACAGATCCCAGGTCTGAAACGGTCGATTCCCTAAAAGGAGTTCCATTTTCAAGATTAGCCATACCATAACTATTTCTGAAAGAAACATTTCCATTCGTAATAATACTAAGTGAAAATCCGGGATGCTTTGTATGATCTATTTCCTTAAATAATACATCCATTTTCATCGAAAGGCTTTCCTGCTGAGCCATAACACAAACGGAAAGGTTGCCTAAGGCAATTATGATCAAAAGTTTTAAACGCAGTGAATTCATCATATTATGGAATAATTTTAGCCTTAAGTTATAAATAAATAGTTAAATTAAGGGTATAATTTCAATACAAATCGATGAAAACCTTTAATTCTCTTCTCTTTTTTAAGGTATTTTGCCTGATGGTCATCTTACAAAGCGCTTGTAAGAATGAAAATTCAACAGATTACACAACATGGAAATATTACAATGGCACGCCTGGGGCATTAAAATATTCTTCGCTCAAAGAAATAGATACCCTGAATATATCCTCATTACAACCTATTTGGACTTATCAAACCGGGGATGCTGACACCGCGGCACGATCTCAGATTCAGACAAATCCAATCGTTATAAATGGAGTCCTTTATGGTATCAGCCCACAATTAAAACTTTTTGCCTTGAAGGCAGAAAATGGAAAAAATATATGGGTTTTTGATCCGACAAAGGAGTGGAAAAACGGACCAGCTGACAGAGCGTCTTTTCATAACATGATTAATGCCCGTGGACTTTGTTATTGGACGGATAATAAAGGGGAGGAAAGATTATTTTATACCGTCGGTTCTTTTACGATCGCTATAGATGCAAAAACAGGAAAACCGATGACTTCTTTTGGTGAGGGTGGAGCCATCGATTTACACCAAAATCTCGGGAGAGAGGTATCCGATTTGATTGTTGTAAATACCTCGCCAGGAGTTATTTATAACGATTTGTTAATCCTGGGAACACGGGTTGACGAAAATTCTCCTGCAGCTCCCGGTCATATTCGGGCGTACGATGTACGAACAGGTAAGATGAAATGGATTTTTCATACCATTCCCCAACCTGGCGAACATGGTTATGATACCTGGGAAGATAAAAATGCCTATAAATATGCAGGGGGTGCCAATGTATGGAGTGGATTTTCACTAGATGAGAAAAAGGGGGTGATTTTTGCAGGAACAGGTTCGGCCGCTTATGATTTTTACGGTGGAAATAGGAAGGGTTCCAATTTATTTGCTAATTGTCTCTTAGCCATTGATGCAAATACAGGTAAAAGAAAATGGCATTTTCAATTTATTCATCACGATGTCTGGGATAAGGATTTACCCACTCCGCCCGTTCTCACCTCCCTGGAGAGAGATGGAAAATCGGTGGATGTGGTCATTCAAACCACTAAAAATGGGCAGATATTCGTTTTTGAAAGAGAAAATGGAAAGCCCTTTTTTCCTATTATAGAAACTAAGGTTCCCACAAATTCCGATCTGGAAGGGGAGAAGCCCTGGCCTACCCAACCCATTCCTTCTCTTCCGGAACCATTCTCGAGGCAGACATTGACAAAATCAGAAATAAATCCTTATTTGGAAGGGGAAGAAAGAACTTGGGTTGAAGAGAAAATGGCTACTTTACGGTATGGGCATGCTTTTGTTTTACCAGGAAAAACGCCGTCGTTAATCTATCCGGGTTTCGATGGTGGCGGAGAATGGGGAGGTTCTGCCGTTGACCCTCAGGAGGATATTCTATGGGTGAATAGCAATGAAATGCCCTGGATTATGGAAATGAAAGCAGTAAAAAAGAGGGAGGTAAGGAAAGAAACCATTTATGCAGCCGGAAAACGACTGTTCGAGGAACAATGTGCCGTCTGTCACGGGGAAAATAAAAAGGGTTTGGGAAATAATCCTTCTTTGGAAAATATAACATCGAGATATAATCAATTAACCTTAACCACTCTATTGAATAGTGGCCGACGAATGATGCCTTCTTTTAAAAGACTTCCCGATGCTGAAAAGGAAGCCATTGCTGCTTATTTATTAACATTACCAAATGGAAAGCAAGCGTATTTAGAAAGGGACAAAAGAAAAGAAACCGCATATGACCGGGTTCCATATAAAATGGCAGGGTATAATAAATTTTTAACGCCAAAAGGTAATCCTGCAATTTCTCCGCCCTGGGGTTCGTTAAATGCTATAAATCTCAAAACTGGAAAACTTTTGTGGAAAGTGCCATTAGGAGAATACCCGGAATTAAAGAAAAAAGGAGTGCCGCCAACAGGAACAGAAAATTATGGTGGGCCAGTGGTAACGGCTGGAGGTTTGGTTTTTATAGCTGGAACGCCCGATAAAATGTTAAGGGCTTTTAATAAAATGAATGGAAAATTAGTATGGTCGTATGAATTACCTTTTGCCGCTTTTGCCACGCCTGCAATGTATAAAATAGGGGATAAACAATTTATTACCATTGCTTGCGGGGGTGGAAAACTAAAAACAACATCTGGTGACGCTTATGTTACCTTTGCGATTCCAAATTAAATTTAAATCTCTAAATCATTTATTATGAAAAAATAGTGTTTTTTATTGTTCCTGGGTTTGAATGCAAGCCTTTTAACTGCACAGGATGACCTTCCTGGATCGATTATCAAAACAAATCCTTTTGGATTAGCTTTTGGAAACTTTAATCTTGCTTATGAAAAGGTTTTAAGTGAATCATCGTCGGTTATTGTTAAAGCAAAATATACTTATAGGTTTTTAGGACTTAAGGTAAATGTTGCTGGCGTTGGTGCGGGTTATCGCTATTATCTCTCCCATGCTAAAAAGCCGGCACCTGGCGGCTTTTATGTAAATCCGGAAATTGCCTACAATACAGGTTCTTCGGGGGAATTTAAATATGGCACCTTTGTGGTGGGAGGCGAAATTGGGTATCAAATTGGGTCAAAAAAAGGGGTAGTTTTTGATGTAGGTATCGGACCAAAATACACTACTTTTTTCGGAAGTTTTGATCAGCTCGAATTTGACGGTTTGGATAATGCAGCAGCCAGCATCCTTTTACCCGGCATAACGGTAGCCGTAGGTTACGCATTTTAATTATATTTGTTGCCCTTAAGGTAGTTTAAGGGCAACAAATATTAAGTTATGATTTCATACAACGCTAAAGATTGGTTTACATTTATATTTAAAATACATAAAACAGAAACGCTGCAACGCCTTCTTCCGTTGCTACTCGGCGTAGGTGTATATGCAGGTTCCTGGGCTTATATTGAAAATATTTTTTTTGCAGATAATAAAACCGTTGATTTGTTTAATAATATTGGGATTGTTTATTCTATTCTAGGATTTACTCTCTCTCTCTTTTTAGTATTCAGAACAAATACAGCTTATGACCGCTGGTGGGAGGGAAGAAGATTGTGGGGCGATTTAACGAATGCCATTAAAAATATATCTATCCATTTACATAGTAGTTTACCTATTGAAAATGAAAAAAGAAGAGCTTATTATAGTGCTTTAATGCATCTTTTTTCTATTTCTTTAAAGCAGCATTTGCAGGATAAAAGGTTGCACACCAACCATTTTGAAATATTTGAAGAGAATAATCCCATTCTTGAGGAAAAAAGTACTATACTCAGCTCAAATCACCAACCACAGAGTATAGTCAAACTGCTATTGCTTGCTTTAAAAGCAGATGTTCGACATGGTTTATTTTCTATTCATGACTTAGAGCTGTATAGAATGGAAATAAATAAATTTATGGAAGTTTCCGGGGGGTGTGAACGTATAAAAAATACGCCTATTCCGTTTACTTATAGTGTGTTCATCAAGAAATTCATTTTTATGTATGTCATGCTTTTTCCTATTGTGTATAGCACCCAACTATTCTTTTTTATCATTCCCGTGACCATGTTTATCCTCTATGTCTTGGCTTCTATAGAATTGATAGCAGAAGAAATTGAAAATCCGTTTAATGGCGATGAAAGTGATTTACCTCTTGACGCCATTGTAAAAAACATTGGAAAAAGCACGAGGGAAATATTTTTTGGGTAGAAATTTTAAATTTTACTATCTTTAATATATATCTAAAATCTTGAAACATGAAAACCAGACCTTTTCTTATTTTTTTACCATTATTCCTTTTTTTAAATATTCTCATTGGGCAGCCTGTTGAAAAATTCATTAAGGTTTTGGTCGCTCCTGATCATAGTGATTGGATGTACAAAAAGGGGGAACCCGTTAAGTTTACCATTTCTGTGTTGAAAAATGGTAATTATGTACCTAATGCTAAGGTCAAATATGAACTGGGAGAGGAAAAAATGGATCCTTTAAAGTCTGAAACTATAATCCTTGCCAATGGTATGCAACAAATTAATGGTGGTACCTTGAACAAGGCAGGATTTCTTCGATTGACGGCCATTGCTGAAGTCGATGGAAAGGAATATAGAAATCTGGCAACGGCCGCCTTTAGTCCGGAGGAGATTAAACCTACCGTGCAGAATCCTTCCGATTTTGATTCTTTCTGGGCTACTGCTTTGCAGGATCTGGCAAAAATCCCTATGGATGCCAAAATGACCCTAATCCCCGAAAGATGCACAGAAAAAACCTTGGTTTACCATGTAAATATTCAGAATAACGCTCCGGGTGCCCGATTATATGGCATTTTATGCGTTCCTAAAAAAGAAGGAAAATATCCGGCCATCCTCCATGTTCCTGGTGCTGGGGTCAGACCTTATGCGGGTGATATTAACAATGCTGAAAAGGGAATTATTACGCTCCAAATAGGTATTCACGGTATTCCAGTAAATATGGAGCCTTCTGTTTATAATGACATGGTAGGTGGTGCCTTAAAAGGTTATCCAAGCTTTAATATTCAGGATAAAAATAGATTCTATTATAAAAGAGTTTATCTGGGATGTGTTCGTGCCAATGATTTTTTAACCTCATTACCTCAGTACGATGGTAAAAATCTGGTAGTAACTGGGGGAAGCCAGGGAGGCGCCTTGAGTATTGTTACCGCAGCATTGGACAAGCGCGTTCAATATCTGGCTGCGTTATATCCCGCACTTTCCGATGTTACTGGTTATCTCCAGAACAGAGCGGGAGGCTGGCCACATTATTTTGATAAAAACAATAAATCTGCGCATGATTTTCCCGCCGTTATGCAAACCCTGGGTTATTATGACGTAGTTAACTTTGCCCGAAGATTAACAGTTCCAGGTATGTACACCTGGGGCTTTAATGACGAAACTTGTCCACCTACTTCTATGTATGCCGCATATAATCTGATTTCCTCCCCTAAAGAATTGTTTTTAGCTCTCGAAACAGGACATTGGACTTACCCGGAGCAAGGCGAAAAGTTGACGAATTGGTTGGTTTCAAAAATCAAATAGGGGTGATCTTTTCGGTTGCACAATGTGAAGTAGTAGGTGTTCTGAATCCAAATTTAATTATTGTAGGGGCGAATTGCATTCGCCCTATCATGATACAGATGCATTTCCCTAATTGGGTACAATGGCATCCTATTATTCGTATTACAGGTGTATTTGCAGGTTAATTAAATGGATGGATGATCTGTTGGAAAATTGGTGAATGGAATAAAAAAATAGGTGATGATTAAAAAAGGGCGAATGCAATTCGCCCCTACATGAACCATTAAACGATATGGACGGCACTTATGTGGACGGGAATCAACAGGTATATTTCGAGGATTAAAGAGGAGGTCTGTGTTGTAGAGACGCGATGCTTCGCGTCTTCTCCGCGATAGGTTTTAATTTAATATTTACTCCTAACACTTGGTTTTGAATCAGGATTTACAGGATTTCTAGGATTAGAGAGGACGTCTTTGGTTTAAGCGTAATGTTTATTCGTAGAGGATTACTTTCTCATTGCGTACTACATCACATAGGGGCAGAGCCCCGCCATCTTCGTAACACCCCACCGCTAGGTCCCACCATCTCATAAGGCTGACAATTAACCGCTAGGACCTCCATCTCATCATATGAAATCCTGTAAATCCTGATTCAAAAACCACACGCTGCCACTCACTCAATTCCCAACCACCGCCTCAACTTGATCTTACTTCCTGCACCAAAAAGGCGTATCTTTACAAAATGAGAAGATTTTTTAATACCACGGGCTTGTGTAATGCAGAAGATCACTACATGGTAGATCCGTTCCGGAACATGTATGAGAACATACTGCACTTGATAATATCGAAGCAATACTTCCTCATTCATGCGCCTCGGCAAACAGGTAAAACCACTTTTTTACACGCTTTAGCACATCGGCTGAATAAGGAAGGGAATTATGTTGCTGTAGTATGTTCGCTTGAAACAGCAGGTTATACCAGTATCTCTGTGGAAGCAGCGAATATAAATTTTATCAAGGCCTTAGCTAAAACGTCTAAGTTGTTTATTGGTACAGACCATCTACCTCCGGATATTACGAAGTATATTTCCGGCTCATCCATGTTGGGGGATTATCTTACCGATTGGTGCGATACACTGAATAAACCCTTGATTTTATTACTTGACGAGGTGGATGCGCTCTATGACGACGTGCTCATTTCCACTTTACGTCAATTACGGGATGGTTTTCAAACCCGGCCTAAACATTTTCCACAATCAATTGCCTTGGTAGGCCTCCGAGATATCCGTGATTTTCGTATGCGGGCCCGCGCAGATAATCCGTCAATAGGTTCTGGTTCCCCATTTAACATAAAAGCAGAATCTTTTTTCCTGCCTGCATTTTCAATGGAAGAAGTACGAGGATTATTGGACCAACACACCCAGGATACTGGTCAGATTTTTTCTGAAGAGGTTTTAGAAAAATTATATGCCTATTCGGGCGGACAACCCTGGTTGACGAATGCGCTGGCCAATGAAGTGGTAAGGAAAATTTTAAAGAATGATTATACTCTTGAGATTACCTTAGACATGATTGAACTAGCCAAAGAGCGCCTAATCGAACAGCGTCAAACGCATTTGGATAGCTTGGCGGACAAAATAGATGATCCCCGGGTAAGACCCATTATTATGAGTATCATCACAGGTGATTCTCCTGCGTTTGATGGAGCGGATGATGCTATCCGTTATTGCCGCGATTTGGGTATTATTAGCACTGGAAATCCCATCCAATTTGCCAATCCGATATACAGAGAAATCATCACCCGCATTCTGAC
>Ga0247832_1007750_pt1 | contig 11018 bp, 8 predicted proteins | sample LaCruzMarch2015__10_FD_192407 | JGI IMG/M metagenome (GOLD analysis project Ga0247832, IMG submission 192407) | Freshwater microbial communities from meromictic Lake La Cruz, Castile-La Mancha, Spain - LaCruzMarch2015_4m | ecosystem: Environmental > Aquatic > Freshwater > Lake | place: Spain...
TTGCTTGGGCAGGCGAGAATCATGTTCTCCAACGCAGCCCTTTTGAAAGCGGTGAATCTGGTACCAAGCCCTTGCAATGGCATTTGTTACTGCGTTGGATCGCTCCATCCAGCGGGCGAAAATCTGCTCGAGGGAATCCGGATGTTAGCGGACAAGATTTTCTTTGTGCACGCTCGCAATGTGCGTGGGACAGCCAAGCACTTTGTCGAAACCTGGCACGACAACGGAGAGATCAACATGGTGGACGTCATCAAAGCACTGAAGCAAATAGGCTATGCTGGAACGATCCGCCCGGACCATGCCCCCTCCATGGCCGGCGAATCGAACGAAACACCAGGCTATGAAATGTTAGGAAGATTGTACGCCGCAGGGTATTTGAAGGGGATCTTTCAAGCTGTTTAGCAAGGCATGCCAAACACGGTTGTATGAATTTTTCGAGGCAATTAGCCGTTGGGCGATAGCCGTTCGTTAATCAGTTTGTTTCACTCGAAGACATCATACCGATGTGCTTAGTACCGAAGTTGAGGACGATATTCGAGGTTGCTTGATTCGAATGGCGATTTCTTCGCTGGGAAATTCAAAAGTAGCTAGTCCTTCAAATTCTTTTTGGCCGTTACAATACAAACTGGCTGTGTTTGCGGTTGCATTCCCCGTTGTTGAATTGAGAAGAGTTGTTTTATGATCCGTGTTGGAATTATTGGCGCGTCGGGCTACACTGCGATTGAGTCGATTGAATTGTTGCTGCATCACCCTCAAGTGCAAATTGTTGCGGCGACCAGTCGGCAGGCGGATGGAAGCATGATTGCAGACATGCACCCCAGCCTTGTTCGACGCTTACGCCTTCCAGTAGAAGATCTGACTCCCGCTCAAGTTGCAGCACGATGTGATGTTGCTTTCTCGTGCCTGCCTCACGGTGCTTCTGCTCATCATGTCATGCAGCTTTTGGATGCTGGTTGCCGTGTGATCGATTTGTCGGCAGACTACCGTCTCAGCACACCTGCTCTTTACCAGAAATGGTATGGCGAGGCGCATCCTGACGCAGGGCGATTAGGTGTAACGCCCTACGGTTTGCCGGAATTGTTTCCTTCCCAATTAAAAGAAGCGCGGCTGGTTGCCAACCCTGGTTGCTATCCCACCTCTGCGATTTTGCCGCTTTCCCCCTTGTTGAAAGAGGGGCTAATCTCCCCATTGGATATCATTGTCGATAGCAAATCCGGCGTGAGCGGTGCTGGACGCACACCCAAATTGGGTAACCTGTACTGCGAAGTTAACGAGAGCATCTCCGCCTACTCCGTTGGCAATCATCGCCACCAACCGGAGATTGTCGACATTATTCATCGCTACAGCGGTGTTGAACCTCAAATTGTTTTTACTCCCCATTTGGTTCCCATGGAGCGTGGGATCTTGTCGACCATTTACGCTCATCCTGCCTCCGGAGCGACTCCCAATCAGATTCGTGAATGTCTGAATACGTACTACGATACATCTTCGTTTGTACGGGTGGTGTCGCACTTGCCTGCGACCCGATTTGTCGCTCGCACCAATTACGTGGACATCACCGTTCGCGAGAATGGGCCCAGAATCATTCTGGTCAGTGCAATCGATAACTTAGTAAAGGGCGCAAGCGGTGCAGCCGTCCAAAACATGAACCACATGTTTGGGCTCGAACCATCTCTGGGACTGATTTAAGGAACAGGTTGTATGTTTTCGAGACATCCCCAGTGGCGTTACGCCCTGCTGTCGTTATTCTGCGGCTTTTGCAATTTCGTTGAGCCATCGAATGCTCAATCATCGAATGCTCAATGGAGTGTAATGTCGACGCGCCAGTTGCCCGTCGAAGCTGTAAACGCTGCAGCGACACCTGCGGTAGCAACACCCGGGCCTTATTATCGGGTTCAGACGGAAGAAACCTGGAACGAGACAGAGACGGCTCTGATCATTTGCGATGTTTGGGATTCGCATCACTGTGTCAACGCGGTTCGTCGAGTCCAAGAAATTGCGCCACGAATCAATGCCATGGCAAATTCGCTGCGAGAGCGAGGCGCAATCATCATTCACGCACCCAGTGATTGTATGAAGTTTTATGAGGGTGCTACGGCACGCGAAAGGGCCAAAGAGGTCAAACGTGCGGCTAATGTTCCGAAGGATCTAGACCGTTGGTGCGATCGGATACCAAGCGAAGAGATCGCGTCCTATCCGGTTGACCAGTCGGATGGAGGTGAAGATGACGACCTGGTCGAACACGTGCAATGGGCTAAAACGCTCGAGTCATTAGGAAGGAATCCCAGGCTGCCATGGAAGCAACAGATTGCAACGATTCAAATCGATCAAGAGCAGGACTATGTAACGGATGTGGGCAGTGAAGTATGGAATATTCTGGAAGCCCGAGGGATCAAACAGGTTTTGATTTGCGGGGTTCATACCAATATGTGCGTGCTCGGACGACCGTTTGGTTTGCGTCAATTGACCCAGAATGGCAAGCGAGCTTTTCTTGTAAAAGACTTGACCGACACCATGTACAATCCTGCTCAATGGCCGTTCGTCAACCATTTCAGCGGGACAGACCTTGTGCTCGACCATATCGAACGCCATGTGTGTTCCACGGTTACGAGCGACACATTTCTTCGCGCACAAGCGACCGCTACAGGTGGCGATCCCGATTTTCTCAAGCCAGCCAGGTTTTCAAAGGACCGACGGCCGCATCTTGCTATCTTCATTGCAGACGATGAATATCAAACAGAAAAGACGGTTCCCTTGTTGGTGGCAAGACATCTCCAGAACCAGCTGAAGGTCTCCTTCCTATTCAAAGGCAAACACTCAGAACCACAGATTCAAGGAATGAACACACTGGAACAAGCGGATGCTTTGCTATTGAGTGTTCGCAGAAATCCGCTTGAAGCCGATGATCTGCAGCAGGTTAGAATGTTTTTGCGGTCAGGTAAACCATTGATTGGGATTAGGACTGCCAGCCACGCTTTTTCCCTTCGCAATGGGAAGGTGATTCCAGGCTTTGAACAATGGCACGATTTTGATCAAGTTGCGTTCGGAGGATCTTATAGGAACCATCACGCAAACGAACTTGCGACTTCTGTAAGAACGGCTGATACGAACGTTCCATTTTTTCAGAGCAAAGGGTCACTTTACCGATTCGTGGATCTCCAGCCAGGCACCAAAGTTAGCTTGTTCGGGAAGGTAGCTGGTGAACCCGAGGAGCCTGTTGCATGGACATTCGTTCGTTCAGATAGTGGTAAGTCGTTTTACACATCATTAGGTCACCCGTCCGATTTCGAGGAAGCTCCGTTTGTGAGCTTGCTCGTGAATGCATGCTTGCAAGCATGTGGCGTCGAGCCGGTATCCCCTGAAGAAATTGCGATGCAAAGGCAACGCTATGACAGCGGAAGCGGGAAGCAGCGTTAGTCTTTTCCGTAGTGCTTGACCTTTTCCCAATATTCTTCAAAGGCATTGTCTTTGTGGAAATCGGGGCTGTTATCGATATCGTGACATTCCAAGCACTTGTCCCTTGCTTGATCCAATGGCAACTTCATTTCGTTCCTCAGCGACTCCATCAACTGAGGGCTAGCTTCGAAATCCCCTTGCTCTGCCGCAACGTGTTTCGCTCCAGGTCCATGGCAGTTTTCGCATCCGTTTGCAACCATCATCGGGGTGGCCTCCAAAGACTCATAGCCAGTACGGTAAGGATGGAACTTTTGGGGGTTCCAACCAGTGACGTGGCATGACAAACACTCTGGGTCGAAATGACGTGCCATGGTTCGCTCTGGAGGCTCGACGATGGAATCCGTGGCGTGGGCATGCGGAGTATTCTTCCAAATATCAAAAGCCGTCGTATGGCACTCTCCGCACTTTTCCGAACCGACAAATTCGCGTGATGTCGGGTGGGAAAGGGGTCTTAGGCCAAGCCCCTCATACGATACCGTTTTGAGTTGGTCTTGGTATTTTCCGAACAGTTCGGTGATGCGAGGAGAGTCTGGGAATTGGGAACTGAGGGCGATTCGTTGATAGCGAAATGGCTGGGATGGGTCGTCGAAAAGACCGAATAAGCCCACGTACATACCTTTGATTCCCATCTGAACCATTTGAGTCTGAGTTCCCTCGACAAGCTCAGGGCGGTACGTCGGTTCCCCATAGCCACCAGACGTGATCAGCAGTGAGAAGCCAGGAACTTGCTGAGCGTAAACGCGGGACTCTTCCAGAGATGCTTGCGCGATCAAGATCAGATAATCGCACTTTTCACGCTTGAGGTCTTCCATGACTTTCTTCAAGGCAACAACACTCGTTGTGATAGAGATGTCCTTGTTCTCGACTTTCTTGGCGCTCTCGTCACCAAGCACGCCGGTGACCCCGATTTTTTTTCCATTCACGACGAAGGTCTTGAACTTCATGTCAAAACTGGGCTCCACGCTCACATTGGCAGAAACAAAAAGACCACCATTGCCATTGGCTTCGGCCATCGATAGCAGCAAAGACCCCACGCTTAGTTGCAAGTCGTCCTCGCCAAACGTGGTCGCTTGGTAGCCCATGGTATTCAGGGCGTTGGCCGTCCAGTCGTACTTGATTTCTGATTGGGCGCCACGTCTTCGAACTTGGTTTCCACCATCGATGGGAACTACGTTCCAACCACGTTGGCGAATGGTAGATAGCAAGCTATCGCGTCGATTTAGGCCGCCCTTTTGGTTTTCGAGGCCTGTGCATCCGCAGGGTTCCATATAGCCATATTGTTTACCGGTAATAAAAAAGACTACCGATGGATTTTTCCAATCCACTGCGATTTTTTGATTGCGTTCTTCTTCGGTGGCAACATGGATCGGTCCGGCTGTATCTTGTTTTCCTGGAACCGGTACAGCGGAAGCTCGGCCGACATCGGTTAGTTTCACGTCCGATTTTGGTTTCGGTTCCTGGGGTGATTCGGTCTCCACGTTGGAGTTCGAGGGCTTTTCAGGGAAACGAATGACCACCTTTTTAGGGGCGGAAGAATTCGGTGGTTCACCACTCAAGGCGGGCACTAGGACGGAACCAAGGCACGCAGCAGCACCTAAAACCAAGAATGTGGATTTAGGCAATCTGGGTTCCCAGCCTTGGTTGACCACGGGCACTGCTCCAATCATGCGAACGAATCGTGTTTTATTCCGTTATTTTGAACTTGATAAACATCGGATACTCACGGGCCGTTTCGACATTGGTTTCGAAAACTATTCTCCCAAAATCTTTGCCGAACGAACCATTCAGCTCACAAGGTGCGGTACCAGGGGGGATTTCGATCGTAACGGGGAACAGGCTTTGTGAGCCGGATACTTTTGGTTCACCAATCGTGACCTTCACAATGCTGGGATCTAGCTCTTGAAGGCGGATTTCTCGGACCTTCACTTCGGGCGGCTGACCGTCGATGTTCTTGACTTTGAGGATAATGCTTTTCTTAATACCTTTTCGTGATTCAGCTACCCCCATCGATAGCACATCGTTTTCCTCGTTGAATTCTCGTCCACCCACGATGCTGATCGAGGAGACCGATCGCCCCATGGCTGCACAGGTTGCGAAGCCTTGCTGAGCTTCCGTGGAGCCTGTGCCTCGGAACACGATTTCCCCATTAAAACGACCGGGCGGGACACCTTTTAGAAGAGTCACCTCGAAGTCCATCGTTTGTCTCGCATCTGCAAAATCAGAGATCGAGCCTTGCGCGACCGTTTCAATACTGAGAATTCTGACGTCGAAGTATTTCGCTAACGCAGACTCCGCCCAGCCCCCGGTTTCAATATCGATCGGTAGTTCTTCGAAGCTGTACATTCGACCTTGAATGGTTTTTGTTTCCGTGGAAAGAGCATCACCAAAATCGATGGTTGGCGGCGAAAACACATACGACACGCCGATGTTGCCATTGATCGTCAATTTGATTTCTTCTTGACCGTAGACACTTGTTGAAATAGTTGCGGTTTGAGCGAATTCCTTCATCCCTTTTTCTGCATACCATTCCAGCTCGACGTTGGTTTCTTGCCCGGGGTCAAGCATTTTGTCCTTGAGTTTCCCAACGGTGCATTTGCAAGTGCTCGACTTGAAGGCAATTTCGACAGGCTGGCCCCCTATATTTTTCAAAACAAACGAATGAGTTCTTCGGGAACCTTGCTTCATGGTGCCAAAGTTAAATTCCGCGCCACCAACGACTTCGATTTTGCCGGGCTGACTAGCATCTTCTAAGCTCTTGGCGATAGATTCATCCATATCGTCCTTGAGCCCAAGAATGTTCCGGATATTGGCGGTTTCGGCTGCGACGCGATACTTGGCGATTCCGAAGCCGATTCCAACACATAGTACGCAGAATAGAAGAGTTCGCATTTCGATCATTCAACCACGAGAAAACAAGTCCACATTCACTTCAAGCGTAGTCAGGATTTCGGTGGGACGAACCGATCCTGCCCTATTATTCTAACACGAAGGACTGGATTATTGAGCAGCCGAGTTGGCAATAAAGAGGCGATGGGCTTACGCTCCTTCCCAGTCGGAATCTACCTTGATCCATTATGGACTTCGATTACGCAGCCAATCAAGAACCGGTTCGCCTCTTGCAGCGGTCGGTTCCAGGGCCTCTCTAGCGGCGGTAGGCAGCTTCGGACCTAGGATTTCTAGCGAGTACGGAAAGATCACGACAGAAGCCTGGATTTTTCTATCCAAGTGGACGGTGGTTCGATCAATCGTCATGGCCGCCTCGATCTTTTCCATGGAGCTTTTCGATTCGCCTGCCCAAGCTGCAGCTACCGCTGCCTGCAATTGGCAACTGGCTGAATTGGGGTACAGCTGCGCAGCACGGTTGAAATTTGATAGCGCCATTTGACGATGGTCCAAATTGGCTTTCTTGTCGTTGGAATCCTGGCCGGTTCTATCCTCTTTCTCGCCAAGGAAGGTGTGCCATCTCCCGCATTCAGCAGCAGCAGACCAGTGGTTGGAGTCTCGGCGAAGAAATTCCTGAGATGCAACATCGAAGGCTGCGAGCCACTTCGCTTTTTCCTCGCGAGACAGATTGCGTTTGGTGAGAACCTGCACACATTGATTGGCGACCCTTCTCGGAAGTACAGGGTCCCAGCGATCCAGTTGCATGGTCTTCAACCAATCATCGACACTGCGACTCGATACGAAGCTCGGGGCAAGGGCCAGTTCATCCGAGGTTGCAAGTAAAGGAATGCAGAGGGTCCTGGCTAAATCGAAAGTCGCCGCCAAAAGGAGAATGGGAAACGAAACACGATACATTGCTGAGCTCCATACGCTTCGAGGAGCCATCGAAAGCAACTCGTTTTCTGATGTTGGGTAACAATCGTATCGAAGTCCTAAGCTAACAAGCAACGAAAAGCTACACATTAGACCTGGCGTCATCCATCCACCTGAAAAGCATAAGTGCAATAACATCGCCCCAGCCGATACCAAGCAAGCAAGTCTCATCTCCCTGCCGCTAAAGGGAAGTTTGCAGTTGCTTATCCCGACCCATGTGACGCAGCCGCATCCGAAGAACAGGAGTGATGCGATGCAGGTTTCGTCGTTGTTCGCTAAGTAGTAGAAGCCGGACATGCATAAACAAGCAAGGATCGCCCCGATGGCAATAAGCCCTGAGCTTTTCGTGGCTTCGCAGTCGATGACGTTTTTGCTGCTCGATTTCGAATCGGGGCTGGTATTTTGCTGCAGGGTGCGTCCAAACAAAAACGGGAACGCAATAACCGATAAAATAGCCAATAGAAATATCAACAATGGGATTCCGCCGACGCAGGCTACCTCCACCAAGAAATTATGGGGATCCGCAGGCGTCTCGGAAGCAGTGATGGCTTTCACTTGCGCATAACTGCTTTGAAAATTGCCCAAACCAACCCCGTACCAAGGATGCATTTGAACAATCTTCCAAGCGCCCTGCCAATATTCAAACCGGTAAGAAAGGGATTTGCCTGCTTCGGTAAAAAGTTGTGGTTCACGAACCGCCACGTACGCAATGGCAACGAAGAAGCAACAAGTCAATCCGATAAGTACGATTCGATAGGTTTGAAACAGGCTCAAGCATCGCTCTCTCACATACGGAACAAACCACAGCACCGATGCGACTCCAATACCCATCGCTAATAGTGCGGAGCGGCTTCGCGTCAGCCAAATTGCGTACGTCAACATCACCAAAATCCCTAACAGCCAGCATAGTGATCGCCGAATATCCTTGGTTTCGATTCCGCGGCTTGTGACAAGAACTGCAACGGCTACCAGAAAGACGATCCAGATCAACAAGAATCCGGCCAATGAGTTTGTTAATGCAAAGGGCCCTGTTGGTTCTAGGCTACCAAGCCGGCTCGCATACAACATTGCGTCGGACGAGCCCGGGACAACCCCAAGTTGTTCAAGGAAAAGGTTTGGGTCTTGCGAGAAGGCGAAGCGATCCTTAGGTAATGTGTAGAAGTATTGGAACAACGTGATCGCTACCGTTCCCGTTGCGCAGGATACAAAGAGCGTTACCAACGAATCAGCCACCCATTTGTTTGTGCAAAGCCGTATCATGGATAACAACAAGACGATTTGGCTGATCCACTGCCAACAACCGTTCAGGCTATACCGTCCGTTGACGTACTGAACTTGAAAGTGCGTAGCGAATCGTAGCCAACATGCGAAGGCAATGCACGAGCCGACGAAAAACCAATGCACCCCAAACGGTTCGGATTCATTTCGATCCAAGACCCAATTCAGGGCGACGAAAAAACCGATGGCCATGGACAGCACCATGAGCGGCAGGCTGTCGCCGCTCGCAATTCCCATCACCGTGTCGCAAGGGTTCCATTGTGATAAAACAATTAAGATGGAAGTCAAAAGCAAAGCGGCTTGATTGGGAAGCTGGAGCACCCACGAAGAGTGCTTCAGTTGTTTTTTTGCAAGTCCTTTTTGAATAGCTGGCATGAACCGGCTCAACTTTGGTTATTGGGGTGTGTTCCTGTTAAGCTCTCCAATACCGCGACAAGACTCAGCATGCACAGTACAATCGCGATCACAATAACAGCACCCCAAACGTCTGTTCTTGGTAGCAACAATGCACCCAGGGAGCAGGTGATTGTTGCGAGATAAATGGTTACCACAGCTTGTTTCTTCGTCATCCCTAAGTCCACTAAGCGGTGTGAAAAATGTCGCTTGTCGGCTTGAAACGGACTGCGTCCTTCTCTTAGTCGAATCCAAATGACGCTAAACATGTCGTAGAGCGGAATTGCTAGAACACACAACGGAGCGAAGACGGCATGCGGTGTTTGACCTTTGGCACCTGTGTAGGTCGAAAGCAAAGTGGCGATTGCAATCCAATACCCTACAAAGTAACTGCCTGCATCCCCCATAAATATTGACGCTGGGGGCCAGTTGTGTTTCAAGAAACCTAACAGAGCACCACAAAGGACTAGCAAAATCGCTGCGACAAAAAGTTGAGGGCCGCTCTGGGACGGTTCCGGGTTGACGAACAACATCACAGAGAGCATCACGCAAATAATCGCAGCTACCCCACCACTAAGAGCATCCATATTGTCCAACATGTTGAACGAGTTGATCAACATGACAATCCAGACAACGCTAAGAATCGATGTCAGCCAAGGGATTCCGATGAACGCCGTAAGTTGTAGATTTTGCCAGTACACGATAAAGGCTGCTACCATAAACTCGATGGCAATTCGGACTTGCCATGGCAATGCAAACTTGTCGTCCAGCAGACCCAGAAAAGTTAATACGGTTCCTCCGGCGATGAGAACCCAGATCTGAGTTGCACGTGACTCCATCCCTGAAAGATGGACTGCTAACTGACTTGGAAGCACACTGCTGGCGAGCGTCGGATTGCTCTGCAGAAGAAACAAGCCTAGAGTTCCAATCAAAAACGTACCAACCACGCCCAGCCAAATTCCCAGTCCACCGCCCAATGGGATTGGCGTCGAGTGTGACTTGCGAGCGTTTGGGCGATCCAATAAGCCAAGACGATCAGCCCATTTTTGGACCCATCCCACGGCAATCCACGCAATGAGGCACGCGGGGCCAGCCGTAAGGAGCGAAAGCACTGAAACGAGTAAAAGTTGGTTCTTCAATGCGTCCAAGTTGATCGCCCATCGAGTTCTTTTGAATTTACTTTTCCATCGATCGCATTTGACGCAATAGATGTTGCCGAGCAGATTCAAAGAATAATCGAAAGTCCTCCCGTTGATAGTCCGGATACGTCCATTGCATGGCTTGCCATTTTTGGTCTCGGTACGCAAGCGTTACCTCCCCATAAACTCCCTCTCGAAGATACACTCGGTGCTCCCGGTTTTTTGTGGATGCCAAAACCAGTTTCGTTAATGAAAAATAACCTGGGTCGACATTCAAGGGCCGCACTTCTTGGGTAGGATGGCTGGATGCAAAATCGATTTCCAGTTGATTGGCAAGAAGTTTATCGGCTGCCAGTTTCGATGGGTCGTAGAATCGCTCGAGCACGAAAAACTGCTTTTTTAGACCCTCACCCATGGTCGGCTGATAGTAGGCTGACTCAGAAAATTCAAATCGCTGACTTTGAATCGCAATCGGCCCCAGTTGGTTGCCCACTTGGTCTATCAGCCAATCCAAAGCAAAATCGTGACGACTAAATGCAGCGACCAACGCGAGACAAGGTGGGTGATCTTTAACCCCCCCCATGATTCAACCCCGATTCGAAAAAGTGTTCCAAAGCCATCGGTTTAACTACGTTTTACATGTCCGGAGTTGACTTGGAATCGCTGGAGGGACCAAGAACGATTTGAAAGTTGCCCGTCATCAGCTTGACGCTCGAAGGATTTTTTCGGTCGATGGGCTCAGGTTGCAAGCCCATGGTGATGCCCTTCTGTTGCTCCGCTGAAACGCTTTTGTAAACACCATCTTTGAGATTGAGCTCCTGATTCGCCTCAAAGTACAGTTGCGTTTCCAGCGCCTTTCGGCCTGAGGCAACCACTCGAAAATGGATGTGCGGCGTACGACCAGGGTACTTTCCAGGTTGGATGGTTTTGAAGGAG
>Ga0247832_1007755_pt1 | contig 11013 bp, 7 predicted proteins | sample LaCruzMarch2015__10_FD_192407 | JGI IMG/M metagenome (GOLD analysis project Ga0247832, IMG submission 192407) | Freshwater microbial communities from meromictic Lake La Cruz, Castile-La Mancha, Spain - LaCruzMarch2015_4m | ecosystem: Environmental > Aquatic > Freshwater > Lake | place: Spain...
AATTGGGTGTGTCGGGGACTCTTCCGTGTCGCAACGACACGCAATGTCGGCCAAGATTTGGCGACATTTGGCGATGTCGCCGACATGTCGCCGACATGTCGCCGACATGTGGAGCTAAGACTACGACTACAACTCATCCTCCACCACCTCACCATCCCCACCTCACCTCCATTTTACTCAATTTATTAGTCCATGTCGCACCGTGTGGATAACGGATTGACAGAAGACTTGGTTGATTGTTATTTATTGTCGTATCAATCATTTTGATTGTCGTATTTGTCCATCACGTCATTGTCATTGTTGCATTCTAAGCTGTTTATTTTTGTATCATGTTTATTGTTGTATCATGTTTATTGTCGTATCATGTTTATTGTCATATCATGTTTATTGTTGTATCATGTTCATTATTGTATCATATTTATTGTCATATCATTGTTATTGTTGTATCATGTTTATTGTTGTATCAATCGTAATGACAACGATCCCCACAGTCCACAATCGCAACCTTACGGGAAAGGGTTCTTTTTGGCAATTCCCATCTTAATCAGACGGTGTTACCACCTGAGTGATAATTCCCCTCCCCTGCGATATAATTGATTGTTGTGTCATACAAGAATTATAGCGCCAGCAAGTCAGCTGCTATACAGTAGGAGTACCAACGTGATAAACTTGCAAAATCTATTTGATCTTCGACCCACAGTTGATGAATGATAACCCTCTTGCCTCACCATTGGAATCTACCTACTACCCTGTGAACAAACAACATATTCACTGTCAATTGCTACCGCCGTGTCGAGGCGTTAATGATCTGCTGTGCGACAATGAGAGAAGAATACTACCACCATCACAGTGGAAGAGTTGGTGCCTCATTATTCTTGATGCCCTTTTCATTCCCGCCAAGTTGAGGGCAGACACACTCCGTCTCCCTCCCCAGATACGTTTGCCCCAGTCCATGCCGGAGGTTGCTACCGGTGGTCATATATTACTTGACGTAGTCCGTGGTTGGGAGTGGGACAAGGAACCTAATTTTCGTACAATGATTATTCGTGTTCGGACCAATATTGGGGTATGGCGTGTTGAAAATTTAGAAACTGCCTCGGCCACGACTGCACATGTCCTCGCGGGCATTGCGGCGACTCGTCCACATGTAGTGTATGAACGACCATTGTGTACTGATGCCCGATGTGAGCTGCCATTGGATGAAGGGTTGACATTGTCAAGTCAGGGATTTGGACATGGCAGTATGTTACATTGTCGTGTGGATGCGTCGACTTGTGCTGAGAATACTGCGGCTATCGCTGGTGGTGATGACGTTTCGATGACGAATAATGTCGATGGCAAAATCAGCGGGAAAAGCGCTGGCAGCAGCAGTAATAATGGTGGTATTATGAAACGCGTCATTGGAAAAGATGGATCAATCCAGCTAGTACATGCCGAGGGGACCTCTGGTGTGGGTGGTACCGAGTCAGGTTTTCGTAAGGGAATGAAACCGTTACGCGATATGAAGTTGGCATGGACACTTCAGGAATTTACGGCCATGGATGATAAGTATAACTTTAAGATTAAACGACAGGATGTAAGCTTCGTGGGGAAGGGAGGGGTACATCTTGAAAGCTCGGCTGTTAATGACTTCCAACAATACCTTCGACGGTTTCAATTCCAACAGCAACGATTCGGATACCTATACGGACGATTCGTCGATGAGGAGGATAAGGAGGGAGAGAAGGAACGAGAAGAGAAGGAGAAACTCAAGGATGAAAAGCCGAGTGGGTGGGGTGCGAGGATGCCAGAGAGCGACGAGAAGACTGTGCCAAAGAATGCCAAGGTCATCGTCGAGGCTATATACGAACCGCCCCAAGAGCCAGACTCTGAAGCGGCCGAGGGTTTCGTTATACTGGATGATCCCAATGAGGAGAATGTAGAAAAACTAGCGAATATGTTAGGTTTACGACGGGTCGGATGGATTATTGGCCACCCTCCCCGAGAGGAGGGATTTCAGCTCTCATCTGCCGAGGTCATCATGGCTGCTGAATTGCAGTTGGAATCCGCTGGTGGGATCGAACCGACTCCATTCGTTACGGTCCGAGTGACCGTTGGTGATGATGGGAATGTCATCGTCGAGGCATTTCAGGTCTCATTGCAATGTATGGAAATGGTCGCCGAGGAGGCGTTGGACGTTGGTCCAAATCCTGGCTTTTGTTATGTCAATGAAACCTTCACAGCAATACAAGAAGGCAAGGCCAGTAAAACCGTGGAGAATAATTTTTTTCTAACACTCGTACCGATTAATGGTTATCAATCAGACACATTCGTGTCACAGTTTCCAAAGGCAAATCATGCATATGATGATCGAGCACAGACACATGATGAGATGAGACGTCAGTTATCAAAGAGTGGACAGAGTGGTTGGACGTTTATTGATCTGTTGTCTGACTTTGCTTTACTGTTGTACCTTTGTAAGTTTATGGATGTGAACACCGATATGCCCAAGATATGCGCGAGTGTTTGTGATAGGGAGAACGTACCGCTCGATGATGGCTACAAGATTATCATTACAAGCATGGCCGGGATGGACGGTTCGTATTGATATACCTGGACAATTCTTCTCTTGATAGAATAAATCTGATTTATTTTCATGTCATAACTATTGTAGTAATGCATGTTGTTGCAATACATAATATGGTAATTGCGCAGGTGTTATCTTGGCCTTAGACACGCAGCGGAGAAGGCCCGGACAGTTTGTTTGTCCCAATAGTGTCCCAATGACACAGGTTGTTTAATAATAATCTAGTCCGTCGCATTGTTTCAATTGACATCATGGAGGAGAAATACTAAAGTGCGACTCATAGGCACAGCCTTCGAGTCCCGAGAACACGGTTTGCGTTTTGCCCTCTTTTGGCTTCCCACCATGCATGCCGTTGTTTCTCAAACGACTCCGGGGATGATTTAGTGCGGCTACTCATTATGGCTCGAAGTCCCAAAAACGCTCGTGACCGTGGCTACGGTGCCCCAACGGATGAGGCGGAGTACGAGTACGATGTTGTCATATGCGGTACAGATTTAATCCAATCGGTACTATCGTCGGCATTAAGCCGTGCCGGTAAAAAAGTACTGCATTGCGATGGGAATGAATGGTACGGTGGATTTGATGCCGTCCTATCAAGTGGGTCAACATTAAATTCATTCATTGAACAGCTTTATTCTAGGACGTCGACTTCATCGTCGTCGGAGAGAAAAGTTGAGGAGGAGATTGATGACACGATCGATAATTCGATGCTACTTCGTTTGTTGCCACGTGAGGAACAAGGAGATCTGAGACTACATTCTCAATCTTTCATAGTTGTCAGCGAAAAAGAAGATGCATATGAAAGAATTTCCATAAATGCAGTTATTGATATTCTCACCGTCAAAGATGATGACAATATAATGAAGGAGAAAATGTCAAGTGAACCGATTGATGAAACATCTTCCATACAGCTACCCCCCCCACAACCTTTAGAGAATGGATTTTGCTTAGACCTCACCCCGACTCTTCTGTACGCATCGGGCGATGCAGTGGAATGCTTAGTCAAGAGTGGTGTTTCTGACTATTTGGAGTTCAAGAGTTTGAAAGGTCTATATCTGCTCACGGAAGACGAGAAACCATCCATGAAGACTGGGGGACTAGGAAGGCATAGCAATACCTCTGCCAACGGTCGCGATACTATTAGCAGGACAGACAATGGTCAGTTGATGTTGTGCCGTGTACCATGTTCGAAAGGCGACGTGTTTCGTTCCAAGCTTCTTTCGCCCATAGACAAGCGTCGCCTCATGAAGTTTTTACAGCTCATCTCAGATTATGGGATGGCTACTGCTGGCGGGACACCGAATGTAGACGAAGACACGAAATCAGACGATGAACTTGATTGTAATAATATAGAAACTATGACCCGCGAGGGTGAGACTGGTGAGGATGTCATACGATCCATCAATGAACGTCATCTTCATCGTGGTCGAGCATTATCTCGACCACAGAACAAAGCAACACCATCAACATCTGAGATGGATGCATTGATGCGTTGTGTTCGTGAAAAGTTAAGCTTTACAGACTTTCTTACCCAAGTCGCAAAACTACCGGCCAAACTTGCCACGGTGATAATGTATGCCTTGGCATTAACTCCATTTGGACAAGCGCAGTACTCCATGATTGACGGACTGGATGATCTCGTTCGGCACATGACGGCCCTTGGTAGATTTGGTGATACTGCATTCCTTGTTCCCATGTATGGTAGTGGAGAGCTAAGTCAAGCATTCTGTCGAAGTGGGGCCGTGTATGGATCGACGTATATGCTCCGTCGCTCACCTTTGGCAGTATTATGGGATGTGAGTGCAAATAACGTAAAAGGCGTGCTCCTAAGCGGCGAAGAGCACATTGGAGGAATGTACGATTTAGACACAAATGATATTTCGGATAAAGAATTCAAATGCAAACATATTGTTGTTCCCAGTACGATGCTTCCTCCTTTACGGAGGTCTCAAGAGACAAGGACGTATCGTCGGATAAGTATTTTACAAGGCAAGCTGATGCAGGGAGAAGACCAAAATAATGGCGGTGCCGACAGTGAACAAAGACAAGCAATCGTTATACCACCAGGAATATGTGACACGGAAAACTGGTCTGCAATTCATGGAGTTACGGTGGACGATACTGCATTTGTGGCACCTCCTGGAAAGAATTACACTGTACTACACCTTACCACAAGTAGTCAGCAAGGCGAGATTCATCAAGACGAAGTCTTTGTTAATGCACTGAGTCAAGCTGTGAAATATTTGACTACCATCCAATTTTCCAACGATAGTGAACCATGCGTTGAGCTACATCATATTTCATTCAGTTATGCTATCGATGGGTCAAATACAATTGACGAGACTACTAAATCAGCAGACTACCCAGTCGGTTTACATGTTTGTCATCGTGATATACAATCACTTACCTGTGATTCTTCATTCAGAGAAGCTAGGAGGATATTTCGTGAAATATGTCCTGATTGTGATTTTTTAACATTGGCGAAGAATGTTGAAGATGCGATTGTGTATCGGAATGAGGATGATGGGGACGATGAGAATGCAGTTCTTGAAAGTGCATGTGCTATAATATCAACAAATATGGAGAACGGAGAAACCGCAAGTTGAAAAGCGAAATGTTTCTAGAAATATTGCGATGGTGCCTCATCGAAGAGTAAACAAGTTAAAAACAACTTAACATTTCCACACATAGTCCATTACAAAATATAGAATTCGGGATTTATGAAGTAGATAACCTCAACAACAATCCTGACAAGGAATTGGAGAGGTTTTGTACTGGCGGAGACCCAGACCCAGATTTTATTTCTTACTATTTACTTGATGTTCTACAATCTCTTTTATGCCTTGAGTTCCTTCATCTTCTTTGCAATGATACTACTCTTTTGTTTCTTGGCAACCATAACCTTGAACCTATCAAAGTCGGTCAAATTCGACCTCTTCTTCTTATCCGCAAGCTTCTTTGCCCATGACGAGCCCTCCCACTTGGCAAGAATATCGTCTGCGGCCCATGCCGCCTTTAATGACTTGGCACGTGCATTACGTTGGATCGCGGCCTTGTGATCGGTAAGCGAAATCTTCTTGTAGGAAATAACCTGACGTTTCACACCGGTAATTTCCTCCGGACCATCGATGAGACATTTGTTCTGGTCGACAATATCAATGACTGTGGCAATCTTACCCGCATCTGGTCCATTATTGATGAAGATTACACGACCGACTTCGACGTAACGAGAGAATCCCATGTTTATAATATGTACTGCTTGTTATTTAGTTGTCTGGAGTCTGGAGGGGAAGGAAGAAGAGCAAAACAAAATATTGAGAAGAACGGTCGCAGAATGGTAAATTAACTTTTCTCCTCATTTACACGCTTCTTTAGAAGAAGAACAACAGCTACACCCGCTCGATCCCTCGATAACATACATCTATGCTGCGATAATGACGACGCTCCATTATGAACGCACCTTTTTGAGTGATTTTGAGTAAAGCGGTAAGTGATTCCGATAGGGTTAGGGTTAGGGTTATTTAGCTCGCTCCAAACACACCACAACTTTCTTCCGTACGTCTCTCGACATTTGTTCCGCTGAAAGCAGCAGCGGCGCGGTAACCGCGGTAACGACACATCACCATGAGCAGTTCTCTCCGACTATAGCACTATCGCAGATGGTAATCTTGATGGGAATCGTCACTCATCATCATCATCACAGATGTCGCCGCCTCCTTCAAGTTTGAATCTTCCCCACCTCCCCTCCCGTTCCGGGGAACAGAAAGTAGAAGAAGCGGAGGACGTGATCGCATCGAGCATTATTTCGTCGCCCACTAGCGTCTCGAAGTCATCATCATCATCATCGGGTAATCATAAATGCGAGTCTTCCTTGGCGGATCGCCGCACCAATGCGAACAACAATGCCGCCTTCTCTTCGGATAGTAACGTCGTCGAGGTCGAGGCTCCACCTTCGGACATCGGCAACGTCGAAACTAAAGATAATATTGCACGATCCATTACTCATTCGACATCCGAGCGAACGATTCCAACTATTACGCGAATACCAAAAATTGCGACCGTTGCCGCTCCGGCGACATCGTCGAGTTGCAACCACCCGCCCTCGTCATTTCCGAAGATACCATCATCGAACCCTACCCCCACTACTACTACGAATACTACAACTGCTACTCGGCGTGGTTATGTTTCCGCTCCAATGATATATGTAACCATAACATTACGACGCAATCCCAGCAAGGTCCGATCGTGGGGATTGGTATTCACGAAAGAAAGGCGGCATTCGACCCTCGCGTACATTATACGCGTCACCACGCCGCCCGCCGCCGAGGGAGAAATCGATGGCGGACGACGACCGATAGTAGTAACGCATTGTCGAATGACCAATTCTGCGCAATATGCGTTCGAAGATGACATGTACACCGAGTACGTACTGCCGGGGGATGGGATATATTCCATCAACGGGATGAATATATCGTCGTTCGCGACGACGTACGAACTGGCGTCGTATATACGCAAGGAATGTACGACGCGCATTACCCTCGTCATCTTGCGTCACGAATACGTACGGAGGGCCGTGAATGAATGTCGCGATTTACAAATCGAGCGAAAGGATGAACCGAACGATGATCATAACGACGATGACGATACCGACGACGACGGCGGTAGCGGCAGCAACTCGATACGGGGGATGGTGGAATGTTGTGTTTCAAGGTCCGTGAATAATGCATGGCGATGTGTACTAGCTCCCATTACCAATAATAATGATAATAGTAATCAATTATTATACTCGTCGACGTCCAATGGTTGTTGCAATCGTCCGACCACCAATACTACTACTGGTGCCATGAAACGACCGAGAGAGGATGAAATCGAAGTCGATGGGGGAGATGATGATACCGCCGTAGTGGTACATGATTTTTGGATAGCAAATGGTCATGCAACATTTGGCGCTTGGCACGAGGCTGCCAAATCGAGATGGGCTAAATCCTACACATGGAATAATGATAAAATTGATGTCGAAGAAGGAGAGTCTAATGCAGCAGTAGTACATGATTTTTGGTTAGTAAATAATAATCAGTATGATTCATTTCAAAGTTGGCATGCCACTTCCAAGGCCAAATGGGCACGATCGTATTCCTGGCACAAGACACGACGGGATGAATTTCAAATGAAGTGTGAAAGGGAAGTTCATTTCCCAACAGTAGTAACAACAGCAACAACGAGCGATCATACTACTAGTAATAATAATACACTTGTCAAATTTGAAAATTGGCTCGGTGTGCGTAAGAATCAATGGAGATTGGAAAGGAGGAAACGTCGACGTTTACTACGTGCCGTTGATGCTACTCCCCACACCACCACCACCAACGGCAGTAGCACCATATCAGTCAATGTCAATAATAATAATAGTAAGATGCAACCAACGACGTCGTTCGTTGGTAATGTAAATGACATGTACATTGATGACATGATACGGGATCAGGAGCAACACGCCTCGTTGGATTCAAGAACGAGTAGTAATAGTTGTCGTTGCTATCAACCAATAGATATATTGTGGATATTCGATTCACGACTGGGTGCACCCGATGACGTGATTGCTAATCTAATGACGTACCTAAATCCATGCGATCACGGGTCGCTATTGTGCCTATCATCGACCACGAATACATTATTCAAGCAACGTAATGATATGTGGCGAGCGCTATTCCCATTACATTGGATCGTGCCCCGACGACCGCGACGGTCATGGTGTACGATGTATATAACAAGAATACGTACCGAGGAGGTAATGTCGCGTAAACGTTCCGATACTGTACTGCTCAGGGCCAATGTAATAATCGACAAAGGCGATCAATTGCATAAAATGGAAACATTGATACGCAAGGCGATGAAAGAATTTGATTTTTCGATCAATTACACCAGCGGGGTAGTGTTGGAATGTAATTCCATATTAAACCTATCGGTCATTGCACGACGGCACAAAATAACCAAATGGTTAATCGAGACGAAGGGCGCCGATGTTGAATCATTCGATCGAGGAGGATTCACCCCATTAATGAACGCGGCGTGGAATGGCGATAAGTACATTACGCGATATTTATTGTCCAAAAAGTGCGATCGGACCAAAGTTGGTTATTATCATTCAAGTAAAGGTATTGCACCACCATCATTCGAAGGGTTGACTGCCGAAGGATGGGCATGTAAATGTGGTCATGATGATGTTGCCGAATTGATTCGTCTTGGACTGTAGGTGTGTGCTATAATAGCATGTAATACTATTATACGAACGGGCTAGTTTTTTTTTTGATGGGATGGAGATAGATGGACAAGAAGACTCTATCATCTTTAGGCATGTATAGTAATTAAATAATATAACCACCATCTACATTGTAATAATTATATCACTTCGTGGTTAACAACAACAACAACAATTATATATAGAAAATGGTCAGGATGTGATAATAATTGCCATAATTCAACTAATGGACAATTCAAACTTGGCTTTACACCCTGTATTGAATAATAAACATTATTACTATTTGATGTAGCTGTTGTTGTTATTATACCTGTAGTATCATTAGTAGTAGTTGTTGTAAAATAGTTGGGTAAACAAGTGGATAAATATTGTCCCAATGTGGTATAATAGGATGAAGATGCCTCCTCCTCCAATGTTGTTGTTGTTGTTGTTGTTGTTGCTGCTGCTGCTGCTGTTTCAAATATCTCCCATAATGGTCTACTATTCCTCGTCTGTTGTTGCGGTTGTTGACTAGTAGTACTATACTTCACTCCATCATTATTATTAATGTACTGACGTACTGGTCGTTGTATTGCTGGTTGATCATTTACCATTATTCGTACAGGTATAAGTTGCAATATTGATTCATTTGTTGTAGTAGTAGTAGTAGCAGTTGTAGTAGTTGCAGCAGCAGCAGATGATGATGATGCATTATTATTATTGTTGTTATAATAACAACAGCATTGTAAATTAACATTCACTTCATAATATAAATTATAATTTGAATTCAGTATTGACGTCCATAATTGTTCATGTGTTTGTTTCGTTATCGACATGGCAACTTTACTCGACCCGTATTGTAAATATAATGCCTGTTTTAATGAATTACGATATATTTGTCCAATTATACTACAAATACGATTATTTTTTTCTTGCCGTTGCTGTTGTTCATGACGACTAGTACTACTATTACTGTCATTATCAATTGCATTATTGTTGTTGCCATTGCCATCGACTGCTGCTGTTGTTGTTGTTGTTGTTGTTGTTTTAATTTTAGAACCACCATCATCCAACGGTAATAATTTATCGTATGGGTATAATGTAAAATGTACACGTATTTTCCACGGTAGTAATAGATGATTATGATTACTACCATCACCACTACTAATACTACTCCCTCTTCCTCCTACTGCTACTTGTTGTTGTTGCTGTTGCTGTTGACGCTGCGCTTCCGCCACCAATGCAGCCTTACCTTTCATAATGTCATATAATATACCAATAAATAATTGATATCGTAATGGCGTACCACTATTTTCATCCTCGAACCAAACATTTTCATACGATGACAACGACGATGACGACGAAGAGGAGATTGATGATGAATTGCTTTTATTGTTATCATTGTGCAATAACGATGATGATTTTGTCATGATATTATTATTATTTGTAGACGGAGGAGGTTGGTGGTGGTGGTGTTGCCGTGACAATGACGACAATGGTGAATTACAATTTGATATTATTTCTTCGTTTGTTGCTGTTGTTGTTGCTGCTGCTGCTGCTGCTGTAATACTACTACTACTCTCACCTACCACCAACGACGATGAAATAATTGCCTCATTATTCTCATTACTATTTATTGCATCAACATAATCATTATCATCCTTCGTCGTTGTGGTGTCAACATGACGATCATTATCATTATCTACCTTCTCTGTTTTCAAGGTCCCAAGACTGCTCGCATTGTCGTTGGCAGTCGTGGTACCCTCCTTTATTTCCACCTCGTCGTCGTCGTCGGGTGGTTCTTCAACTACCATCATTGATGACGTCGTGTTAGTCGCCCCTCCTCCTCCTCCTCCTCCTCCATCGCCGGCAACCAACGTCCTCGTCGTCGTCCCTGCCGCCATCCATCCAACTGCCGCCGACCATGCGGGTGCATAATTCGCCAAATATCGTACCTCGTCGAACAACGCCACATGCAAGTACGAATTACGAGGTATTAATTTATGTATCGGGCGTGGATGACTCATGGCCGATGTCGTCGAAACCGACAGGGATGATGATGCCAATGTTAGCACGATGGGGATACGTCCCGACCAATTCGTTGATTGGAGCGATGGAGAAGATATGGCATTGCTGGTAGGTTGTAGAGAGGAGGGCATGATCTAAGTACAAGTCGAATACATGTCTAGATGATGCAGTAGAAAAGAATGAA
>Ga0247832_1007759_pt1 | contig 11006 bp, 17 predicted proteins | sample LaCruzMarch2015__10_FD_192407 | JGI IMG/M metagenome (GOLD analysis project Ga0247832, IMG submission 192407) | Freshwater microbial communities from meromictic Lake La Cruz, Castile-La Mancha, Spain - LaCruzMarch2015_4m | ecosystem: Environmental > Aquatic > Freshwater > Lake | place: Spain...
GGTCAACGACGCCCGCCTGCAACGGCGGGAGCAGGTCGACACCAGCGACCTCGACGAGATGCTGCGCAAACGCCAGCCGAAAGACGCTGACTGATGGCGAAGCAGATCAGGCGCGAGCTCGTCCTCTGTAATTTCCGCACTCTCGGCCCCCGGCCGAAGAAGAAAACAACATGGAGAAAGTCTCGGCCTGGCATGTCGGACAGTCACCTCGCGGATATTCGCAAGTTGCCGTGCTGCGTGTGCGGCCGACACCCCGGCGGCGAGGCCCACCATCTGAAGGCAGGGACCGGCGAGCGCGGCGGAGCGTTGCGCTCCACTGATCGATGGGCCGTCCCGGTCTGTCGTACCGATCACAATGAAATCGAACGCATCGGCTCGCGTAATGAGCCCGCGTATTTCGAGCGGATTGGCATCGCGCCGCTCGTCTTGGCTGCCGCCCTGTGGAGCAACCGCGGCGACCTGATGTCGATGCTTCGAGTGCTGCAGACACACAGAGACAACGCATGAAACCCATCCCCCCATCCATCGACGCGACGCTCATCGCCAGCGAGCGCCGGTCGCCCTTTCAACTGGCCGAGCCGGAGCCGTGGTCGGAGATCAGGACACGTCTGCAAGTCGACATCGATGAGCATTTCATTGCCGAGTGGGATCCGTTTACGGGCAGGGCCTACCGGATTGTGCGCGTGCCCGCACAACCCCAAGAGGACTCAGAAAAATGAAGAGAGCAATGATTGCCGGTGGACTGCTGGCGCTGTCAGCAGTCACCGCACAAGCCGGGTGGACCGGCTGTCGTCTGGGAGCCCTCGCCGGCGCTCAGGCGATGATTACGGACGTCAGTGGCGGGACCACTGTCCCAGGTATCTCCGGTCAGATCGACGGGCTCGGGGCATCCTCCGGACAGGCGGGTCTGCTCGCCGGCTGCGACATGCAGGTCGGCGCCTTCGTGGTCGGCGTTGGCGCCGACTATGCGTGGGGCGATGCCGACTGGAAAACCAGTCTGGCCGCGTTTGGGAACACGTGGTCGGTCGGCGCGCGCGCCGGGTACCTCGTGACCCCGACGACGCTGCTGTACGCGACCGGCGGGTACACCCGCGCCCAGATGGATGACATCACCGTCGCGCTCAACGGGGTCAATGCCATCACGTTCTCGGTGCCGGATCCGCAGGGCTGGTTCGCCGGCCTCGGGTTCGAGGCGATGGTGATGCCCAACGTCTCGATCGGCTTGTCGTACCGATTTACCCGGTTCGACACCCAGAACGTCAGTCTGGCCCCGCTGCCGGCGGCACTGGACCTCGACATGGACAGCCACGTCGCGCGTCTCGAGTTGTCGTACCGGTTCGGGTGGTCCGAGCCGGTGACGTCCACGAAGTAGGAGGGGCGGCCCCGGCGGGATGGGGGTTCCGCCGGGGCCATTGCGGGGACCAATGAGCGAAAAACTGGACCGACAGATTGCCTGTGTCGAGCGCGAGATCGCGATGAGACTCCGCGTCTACCCGTCTTGGATTGGACAGAAGCGCATGACCCAAGACAAGGCCGACACCGAGATCGCCACCATGCAGGGCGTGCTGGCGACCCTGCAGTTCTTGAAGGCGCTCGAGACGCTGATCCGCTCGACGATCGCGATGGCGAAGGAAGAGGCCGGCCCGGTGTTGGATGTTTTCGGGCTCAAGGTGGGCGACGTCGCCGTGCGCGCCTTGGAGGATCGCTGATGCGGGTCCACCTCGTCTCCGACGTCCACCTCGAGATGGAGTCCTACCCTCATCTTCCGGGGGGCGACCTCCTGATCTTGGCGGGGGATACCCTGGTCGTCGACGATCTGCGCGGCCACAACAGATTGCTCCAGCACTATCTCGCGTGGTTCACGGGCGAAGTTTCAAAGTACGATCGGGTCCTCGTGCTGGTCGGGAATCACGAGTGCTACAAGGGCACGATCGAGCACACCGCCGAGATCTACCGGCACTGGCTGGCCGAGGTCGCCCCACACGCGCGCCTGCTCGACGACGAGGTCGAGCACATTGAAGGGGTCGCCTTCGTCGGCTCGACCCTGTGGTCTCCCTACGGTGGACGCCACGAGGGTGCGGCGCGGTTCCTGAACGCGAACATGAACGACTGCCACTGGATCCGGACCTACGACGTGATCGATCCGGAAAGCCTCGGGGCCGTCGTGACGGTCACCCACGGCCGGCCCGTGTGCCCCGACGACTTGGCCGCGCGGCACCGCCAGCACGTCACTTGGCTGAAGAGCGAGATCCCGAAACACGAGCAGGTGATCGTCATCACGCATCATGCGCCGAGCCGGCGGAGCGGCACGAAGTACGGCGGCCCCCTGGGCGATAAGCTGCTGCCGGCCTACTGCGCCAACCTCGACGCCTGGATACGCACGCAACGGAACATCCGGATCTGGGCGCATGGCCATACCCACACCCGGAGGGACTACCGGATCGGAGAAACCCAGGTGATCGCCAACCCTCACGGCTACGTGAAACACGGGTGGGGTTCTGGCGAGGATATCGCTCGAACATTCGACGCGACGCGTGGCGCGTTTGGCCTGCAACAGGAGGAGATTTTGTCGTGCTGAAGGAACTGACCCGCAAGAAAGTAGCCGAGATCAAATCAGAAACCGTGACGATCACGCCGTCCGTGGCGCAGGCCTGGCTGTCCATGAACGCAAACAACCGCAAGCGGCAGCCCCGGTTTGTTCGGCAGTACGCGCGCGACATGAAGGACGGGGGCTGGAGGCTCACGGGGGACTCGATCAAGTTCGATGTGAACAATCGGCTGATCGACGGTCTTGAAGTCTGGCATCCCCGATTACGAGGGAGACCCAATTCATGCGTTTCGCGAGAGGATTTTGCGTACCTACGCGGAGTCTATCGGCGGCGTACAGCAGCGCCAAGCGACGTGGTGGACGCTGAAGTATTGCTGGAACTTGTTCGCAGCGGGCAAGACCGTAACAGCCCTGCGCTGGCGTACCGACGACGTCCCGATCATCGGACTCAATCTCAAGGATCTCTGATGAACCGGGATAGACTCTATCGCTTGGCGGACAAACTGGACGGGTCTGGGCCCTACCTCGAGGCCGGACCCATCCCCGCGGACAAGTGGGAGTGGGACCAGTGGTTCCGCTGGTCGGTCGCCGGCGACAACGTCGACCCGTCCCTGCCCAGCTTCGCGGCCGACCCGATCGGGTGGGCGTGCACCGACCCGTGGTTCCAACGCCGGGGACTGGTCGCCACGAAAATGGGTCCGAAGGTGGTGCCGACCTACGCTCAGCACTATGGGTTCACGGCGGTGCAACTGTTCTTCGGCCTCAGTCCAGATGACGCCGATCATCTGTTCTGGCCGGGGGAGTATGAGGGGATCACTGTGACCCCCGAGATCGTGGCCCGGCGGATCTTGATGTTTGCGGCGCGCAGCATCCGCGTGGAGGCCCCATGAGGTTCGGGTCGGTGTGCTCGGGGATCGAAGCGGCGTCGGTGGCGTGGGAGCCACTCGGCTGGCGGGCGGCGTGGGTCGCAGAGATCGAGCCGTTCCCGGCCGCCGTCCTTGCTCATCACTACCCAGACGTACCGAACCTCGGCGACATGACGACGGTGGCCGACCGGATCCGCGCGGGCGAAGTCGCGGCGCCGGACGTGCTGGTCGGCGGGACGCCCTGCCAATCGTTTTCGATCGCCGGTCTGCGCCAGTCGCTAGCCGATGACCGCGGCAATCTCGCCCTCCACTACATCAGGATCGCCGATGCTATTGACGATATTCGACGCGATGCTGGAGGCGACGCTGCGTGGTGCCTCTGGGAAAACGTCCCCGGAGTCCTGTCCGTCAGAGACAACGCCTTCGGCACCTTCCTGGCGGGACTATGCGGATGCGACGATGCCCTCGTTTCGCCAAACGACTACGGCTGGTCTGACGCGGGTATGGTTGCTGGACCCAAGAGATGGGCCGCGTGGCGGGTACTGGACGCCCAGCACTTCGGATTGGCGCAGCGACGGCGGCGGGTCTTCGTGCTCGCTCGCGGAGGTACTCGACCGTGGGCCTGTGCCGACGCGCTACTTCCTCTCATCGAGGGCGTGCGCTGGAATCCTCCGCCGCGCCGTCAAGCGCGGCAAGACCTTGCCCTCAGCGTTACAACGCGCGCTGGCAACAGTAGCCGGCAGGCCGGAGCCACCGGGAACATAGTCGCCTTCGGCGGCAACAACACATCCGGTCCGATCACGGCCGCGACAGCCTTGAGCGCCAAGGGCGGATCGGGGCGGATGGATTTCGAGACCGAGACGCTGCTCGTCGCCCACACCCTGCGAGCAAGTGGCTTTGATGCGTCGGAAGACGGAACCGGACGTGGCACACCGCTGATCCCAATTCCCTTCGACGAAACCCAGATCACCTCGAAAGAAAACCGCTGCAACCCCCAGGCCGGTGACCCATGTCATCCCCTGGCCGCCGGCGCCCGACCGCCGACGATCTGCTTCTCATCGAAGGATCACGGCGCTGACGCGTTAATGGATCTAGCGCCGACGTTGCGAGCCATGAACTTCGACAAGTCACATGCCAACGCAGGCGGACAATTAGCGATCGCCTTCAACGCCCGCCAGGACCCCATCAGCGACACGGTGACCATGCCCCTCGACACCGACGGGACGACTATCACCGTGCACGAGCCCAGTAGCGTCCGCCGTCTGACCCCGGAAGAGTGTGAGTCCCTTCAGGGTTTTCCTCGAGGTTACACGGCGATCCCGCAGCGGGGGCGGCCGGCCGCCGATGGTCCCCGCTACAAGGCTCTCGGCAACAGCTTCGCGGTCAACGTGGTCCGCTACATCGGCGAGCAAATCGCGAAGGAGGCCGCATGATCGAGTACCTCGACGCCGTGCAGGTCAAGGCGGCTCTGCCGTTCACCGCTTCACTGCGCGAAGTGAAGAAGCGTATGCTACGGTCGGGGCTCTGTGTCGGCCGGCCGAAGCAACTGCGCCTCGCCGCCGACAAGCTCGGCCAATTGATCGAGGAGCAATGGCGATGCTTGCCGTCACCAAACGAACCTACCGCCTCAAAAGCGGCGTCACGTCGACCGTCTACCAGATCACGGGCACCGACCCCTGGACGCACGAGCCCGTTCGAGTTGGCACGCGCGCTCATGATCCAAAAACAGCCCAGATCCAACTCGACCTCGAGCTAGAACGCCGCCGCAAGGCCGCACTGAACGGCGGCAAGGCACCGCCGACGCGGCCGATCTTTGCAGCGGTGATCGCGGAGTACGGCGCCAAGGGCGGGGAAGATCGCTACCTCACGCCCATTGTCAAGCACTTCGGCGCGATGATTGCCGAGGACATCACCGACACAGAGCTCTCCGAGTTCGCGCGGGTCTACTATCCCGGCGCCCGACCGTCGACCCTGGTGCGGCAGGTCTACGGTCCCATGCAGTGGATCTGGAATGCGGGCGTGCGCGCCCGGATGATACCGCCGAGGATCTTTGCGCGACCGGAAGTCAAGGTGGACCCGGTCCGCTATGCCCGGTCGGACGACTGGACGATGGCGGTCCTGCGCGCCTGCACCAACATCGAACAGAGGTGCGCGCTGCTGCTGCTGAGCTTCGGCGGCGTGCGCGCGGCCGAGGCGGTGAGCGCCAGGCGGTGCGATTGGAACCCGCTCGAGGCGACGCTGACGATCCAGACCAAGGGCCGGCGCGAGCGGGTCGTGCCGCTGTCGACGATGCTCAACGATGCGTTCCAGCTTCTGCCAGCGCGCGCGCCGCAAGAGCCCTTGCTGGGCTACGCCTCCCGCTACAGTCTGAACCGGATTTTGAAACGGGCCTGCGCGCGCGCCGGCGTCGAGTACCTGTCCCCCCACAAGGCGGGTCGGCACTCGTTCGCGGCGCGGCTGCTGCGGGACGGCGCGAGCCTCAAAGAGTTGCAGATGGCCGGCGGGTGGGAGGACATCAATCTGGTGGCGCGGACCTACGCGCACCTCGAGCGCTCGATGGTCGACACGCGCGTCCGTCAAGTTGCAACGCCAATCGTCGCCGACTCCGTCACGATGCCATACACGCTGCGCGATGGGTCTACGGCGCCCCTTCAGATTACCCAGGAAAAACAAGGCGATCAGACTTAACTGTGGTCGCCCCTCACACCCTTCACACGGGTGGGGTCACAGGTTCAATCCCTGTCGCGCCCACCACTAACTTGCTATGAAATATAACGATTTTCCTGGGCATTGGGAGACGTCCCTATTCAGCACATGCCGGGAACGTGTCAGCAACGGCGCAATAACTGACTGTCGATTTCATGCGCGATGGCGCCGGGCTGCGGGAGTGACCCGCTTGGACCGCAGTGTGGGGAGGTCTGCCAGAGGCTTCCTCGATGCTCCCATTCTCGGCATTGGTCCTAGCCCTCAAGGGCCGCCCGGCAAACTATCCGTGTGAGTTAGTGCAGATTTTGCCTCAACTGCCGCTACTGCATTGGCGCTTTGGGGACGTACATCCACCATGTAGGCCGCCACTGCTGGTCTGGCGGCGTGCCAGCGACAGTCATCTCGACGACACCTGGGGCAATAATCACCCGCCCGTTAGCCATTGCGATCAGCTTTGGTCGGTCGTCGTCGGGTATCGTATCGATGGATAGCCACCGCATCGGCTGATCCTTTGGCTGATCAACCAAAGATTATTTGGTTGATGCGTGCACAAACCTCTCCTTGTTGCTCCACCTTCGCGGCGTCCCCACCGACAGGGGCCTTGCGGGCGCTGTCAGCTCGCGGTCGGTCAATTCCAACCGGCTCCGGTGAACTCTCCGTCGAATGCCTTCTCCATCGTGACGAGCTGATCGTCGAACGAGGCTCGCACGGCCTTGATTTCCTGGTAGATCGGATCCATCCGCTTGGTGTAGGCGAGAGTCTCCTCCTCAAGCATGAGGATCCGCTCCTTGGCCGCCTTCTCTGTGAGATGCTTGGTGGCCTCGTTTCTCGCCTCCACAACCTCCGTCACCTTGTCGACGTGATCGGCGATCAGGCGCCTCAGTTCCATGCGATCGATGTCCATCAGTATTTCTTTCCTCCGGCTGCGCGCCGGTGTTCGAGGGTATGATCGACGCGACTGCGGTTGAACTCGTTCTTCTCCAGGACAGCCCCGGGGATATCCAGTCCAAGCCCACGCCCGGCATCCAGGATGCGGATGAGAGCATCGGCCAGTTCGACTTCGAGCATCGTCCGGTGCGGGAGCTTGTCGTCCATCAGCCCCTTGCGATGACCTTCCATCGCCTCGGCGACCTCGCTGACGATCAACATCAGCAGCTCGCGGCGAGGATCGGTTCCAAGCGGTTCCAACCGACTTGGACCCGTTTGGGTCCGAGTGGTTCCATGACGGTTCCAACGAGGAAATCGAGGAATATCAAGCCGGTTCCAACGGGGTCCAAGCGGTTCCAAGTCAGCCGAGGCGTGCCGGGAAGGGCTCGGTTCCAACGGGTCCGGCCCCCTTAAGGGGCGGACCGAGTTTGGAACCGGCCCCGGAGCCCAGCTCTCCCCCTGGTCCGGAAGGTGAAACCGTGGTGCCGTTTCCGGCCCCCGGTGAGCGGACGCGGGGGGTGTTGTGAGCCCCGCCGCGATCCTCGCTGACCTGGCCCGCCGTGACATCCGCCTTGCCTTGGCCGGGGCCGATGTTGCGCTGCTTGGGCTCGCCGGTGTCGAGATCGACCCACCACTTCGCAGACACCTCGTGGACGAGGTCGCTCATCGTATTCAGGCCGGCCAGAGCCATGCCCTTCTCAACTTCAGATGGCTCCATCTGGATCTCCGCCAGCGTCATCGCGATTATCTCTTGCGGCGTCTTCGTTTCGAGGCCGTACATGCGACCCTGCTTTCTTGCTATGCCAGTTTTGGCAAACTGGACGGTTCAAGTTCGCGGTTCACGGACCAGAGTTTCGTCGCCGGTTGCCCGACGGCCAGCGCTCCAATCTCCCCACGCGTATCCGACCGATCACCGGCCGAAGATTCGGAGCAAGCCGCCCCTACCACGAGTAGTTCTAGGTTCTTCGCCGCGTTCAAATCGCGATCATGGATCGTACCACAATTCGCGCACGACCACGAGCGTACAGACAGCGGAAGACTGTCAACAACCTGCCCGCAGTCGGAGCACGTTTTCGACGACGGGAAGTATCGATCAGCCAAGACGACACGCCCGCCGCGCATCGATGACTTGTACTCCAATTGCCTGCGTATCTCACCGAACGAGGCATCGAGTATCGACCCGGCAAGACGGTGGTTTTTGGTCATGCCGAGCACGTTCAAGTTCTCCAGAACGATGGTCTGGAAGTTCGCGGCGACGAGCGTGGTCGCTTTGTGGATCGCGTCCTTGCGGATGCTGGCGATCCGGTAATGCAGTCGACGCAACGCATCCCGACGGCGCATCTGGCGACGCGATGTCTTTGCTGCCGTCTTGCGACGCTGAAGCTCCTGACGGCTGATCCGACGCGCGAGCTTGCGCTGCCGCTTCATCAGCGAGCGGCGGGCCTGCGGGTTCTTAATCTTGACCGTCCCGTCCGGGAGCGGCTTCGATAGCGCCATCAGGTGCGATATGCCAACGTCGATCCCGACGACCTCAATTGTCGAGCAATCCTTGACGACTGCCGTGTCGACCTGGACGGACACGCACCAGCGCGTCCCAACGCGGGCGATCCGCGCGCCCATGATCTTGCCCGAGAAACGCAGCGGCTCGTGCATCCTGACCCAGCCGAGACGCGGCACCCGGATGCGGTTGCCCTCGATCTGGAACTGATCGTTCCACAGCGCGAATCCGTTGTCATGGCGCTTCGACTTGAAGCGTGGATAGCGGAACCGTCGCTGCCTCTTCGGCTTCTTCACGTCGCGGAAGAAGTTCGTGAATGCGGTGCCGAGGTCCATTACACTTTGGCCTGAGACGCACTTGCTCACCTCGAATGTCCAAGGCAGCGACTTGCGGTGCTCGTTCCATGCCGCCTTGATCTTGGACGCGGACGGCTTCTCTTTGGCCTCGTACCGCCGTTTCAATTCAGCCAACGCCCAATTGTAGGCAAACCTCGCAACGCCGCACGCGCGCCGGAAGTTGGCTTCCTGCGCAAACGTCGGATCGAGTGCGATGGTGTGGCCGAGAATCAAAAATGTCGCTCCTCAATTGTTCAAAAGAGAACGACTCATCCACCTGACCCATGCCACGTATCCCGGCCTGATTGTGCGATCACTGACGTAATGCATTTTCCAGCGGCCTCGCTGATCGGCGTTATAGAGGACGCGCTCCGCAAACTCACCCATCCGCACCGGTCTCTCCTCAACTGCTCAGCAGCTTGCGTGCGTCTGCCAACTCGCCGGCCACGTCATACTCTGCGCCGTCACGATTGGCATCCCTATTGGGTTGCGTCCGGCAGAATATCTCTAAGCCTGACGCGCGCTTTGAACAAGTCCGTGCGTAAACGCCTGATCGTGTCGTCGCGGACAATTAGCGCCGCCTCTAGATCTGCGATGCGTGCCGTCAGTGCGTAGTAAGTCGCCCCGCAGTCGCAGTCGATGGCGCTCGCGTACTCGCCATCAGGCGCAGCTAGGACTAGACACTGCGGGCGGTGCTCGATCTTCACGACATCGTCTCCTTATTGGACTGGCTCGTAGATACGCCGGAACTCGTCGTCTTGTATCGGATAGAAGCGTTCGGGGCAGGTCGACTCGCGTACGATCCACTCGCCAAGGAGCACGCCCACCTTCACTCCTTGCAGGGTCACGACCTCGTGCATCCCTGATAGGTGGCAGAACGTGACGCCGCGCGGCGGATTTGCAATGTCCGTGAACTGTTCCGCGTCTACAGTTGTCGGCTTGCGTCGGAACATCGGCATCTATCACTCCATGCAGTTGGTGGTGTGCGTTGGGATTCGAACCCGTCACCGCCCGGCACCGGGGCTGTATCCAGTCGTCGTGCGCCCTCCGACACCGCACACCATTCGCTCCCTATTGCTTTCCTTCGGCCCGCAGCGCGTTGATAAGCGCCCGGCTGAAGTGGTTGTAAACTGTGTTGATCGCAATCTTCTCGCGCTTGGCGATGTCCTTGATGCTCATGCCGGCGCGGATCATCTTCTCGATGCGAGCGCGGCGCTTGTCGTCAACCTTGAGCGGCGCACCGACCTGCAAGCCCTTCTCACGCCGCCGCTGCATCCCGGCACGCGTGCGCTCAATGGTCAGGTCGCGCTCGAACTGAGCCACGCTGCCGAGAACCGCGATCAGCATCTTGCCGAGCGGTGTTTTCGTGTCGATGTGCTCGGTCAGGCTCACGAGTTTGATGTCCTTGTCGTCGAGTTCCTTGACCTTATCGAGCAGGTCGCGAAGCGATCTTCCGAGACGGTCCAACTTCCAAATCACCAGCGTATCGCCGGGCCTCAGATCCTTGAACGCCGCCTTGAGGCCGCGCCTGTTGAGGGTCGCGCCGCTGGCCTTGTCCGTGTGAATGTTGTCGGGGTGCACACCGTACCGCTCCACCGCCGCAACTTGCATGTCGATGTTCTGTTCGGCCGTGCTAACCCGGCAGTAACCTATGAGCTTGCCTGTCATCACCAATACTCTGCCAGATCCGATTGAGTTCTGGCACAGTTACGCGAACAGGTGTTAATAATTGCACTACCTTATTGCATTCGTCAAGCGCATTTGCTATATTCTACACATCGAAGCGGAGGACGAGCACGTGCCAAAGTTTTCAATCGCAGTCATCAGTAGCGGCGTCGATCTTGGGGTCTACGAAGCCGCCGACGCAGACGCCGCCGTTGAGGCGATGGCCAAGGATGCCGGCTATGATAGCTACCGGGCCATGTGCTCCATCACCAACCCGGAAGACATTGACGCAGAAGTCGAGCGCCAGCGGCGCGACCTGATCGTCACGCAATAGGGGCCCGAATGAGAACATAGAGCGTGGGTCTTCCAGGCGGGATGACATGGAGACATCTGGACCGGCACTAGCGCCTGACGAAGCTTCGGCAGAAACCCCTTCCAAAAGGGTCGCGTGGAGTTCCCCC
>Ga0247832_1007761_pt1 | contig 11005 bp, 16 predicted proteins | sample LaCruzMarch2015__10_FD_192407 | JGI IMG/M metagenome (GOLD analysis project Ga0247832, IMG submission 192407) | Freshwater microbial communities from meromictic Lake La Cruz, Castile-La Mancha, Spain - LaCruzMarch2015_4m | ecosystem: Environmental > Aquatic > Freshwater > Lake | place: Spain...
TGTTTGATATATTTGAGTCTTGAGAATTTACATAACCACTTAAGTTGTCTATTTTAGTATTTAATGTAGAGCCAGTATTTGCAAGTTGAGCATCTGTAGCATAATTATTATCTAAGTTACCTGTGTATTCAGTAAACAATCCACTTAAACTATTTATTGAAGTATTTAAATTGGCGCCAGTTGAATTTAAATTAGTTGTTAATGAGTTTACTGCTGATTGAAAATATCCACTGTTACCAGAAATAAAAATTGTATTAAGACCACTATTATAAATTATAGTACCATCTGCTCCAGTTATAATAATGTTTTCTGCAGTAAGTGAATTTATTGATGTAGGATTACCTTTTTCTCCTCTTGGTCCTTGAGGTCCAGGAATTGAAATATTTGTAGACGAAGCTTGAGTTGGTGATGTTACATCAACAGTTATAGGGTTAGGCAAAATAACATCTACAGTAATGTCTGCCATAAATTTATCTCGTTACTTCTGGAGATACTATAAATTTTCCTACTATTAATTTTATACTATTGCCTGTAGCAATACCTGATGGAAATCTTTCTATATCATATACAAAAGTTCCAACTGGAATTTGATTAGTCACATTTGAAGGTATTGATAAACTAACTAAACCAGAAATATGGCTAGTAATCGTAGGATTTAAATCTAATAAAACTCCTGTAGAGCCATAGCTTGCTCTAATCTGTCCTCTGACATCAAAACCATTTAAATTAATAGCATTACTATTAGAGTCTTTAATTGATAAAATAGCTTGTAAAAAGTCCCCTTGAAAAGTAGAAATATTATAACTTGTTGCCATAGTAATAACAATTACACATGACAGAAAAATTAATCACAATTAATCTGATAATAATTTTCTTACTTTAGCCTCTTTAGAATCGTCTTTGGCTTGAGGCTTGCGAACTGGTTGATATTTTGTGGTATGTTTTTTAAATTCTGATACTAATCTTTTAACAAGAATTTCTCTGCTATCAATTGGAACAAGCCCTAATTTTGCAGCATGATTTTGAAGATCGCTCTTATTCATTTCTGCAAGATTTTGAGTATATTCAACAACGTCTAAAGTCTTATATTTGGAAAGACCATCATCACCCCAAAGTTGATCTAAACTTTGAACTGTTTCTTTACTTTCATCTTTGCCATGAGCTTGATGAAGATTGTTTAATTTTAATTTCTTTTTTGCCATATTTTTGCCTTTAACCTTATTATATTGATTAACTATATACTTTTCCAAAAAAAAGAAAACCCCCAAGGAATTAACCTTGAGGGTTTTCATGACTGATTGTATCAGAATTAGCCTAGTACAATTCCGCCTACTGCGCGAGCATCCAAGCAAACACGACCTTCTTCTACGAATCCGTAGAAGCCTGTCTTGTCTTGGCGAGCAGCGTAGAATTGGTCGTCTGGTAGGACAACAAATTGACCACCGCTCTCGGCTTGACGAGCTACTGGGCGCACAAATGCATCACGAGTTCCGTCAACTGCGACGATTAATTCTTGTGAGGCTGTAGCGAAACCACTACCATTATAGTAACCATCGGAATCTGTTCCGTTGGTAGCAGTGCTATTAAATACGTTACTGAATAGAGTATTGTATCTTTGATTTAGGCCAAGTTCAAGCAATTCATTGATTGTGATTCCATAAATTTCTTCTGTGCCTGCACCGCGATAGATATCTTCACGAACACTATTTGGTACTGAACTTTGAACAACTCCACTTGTTGGGAATATTGGGTTATAAGCAAATGCTCTGATAGCAGCTTTAACTTCGGGACTAACAAAAATATCTGTTACTCCGCGAGTTTCAGCAGCTGTGCCACCTGCAAAACCTTGACTGATTCTTTTCATGCGAGTTACTAGTTTGTTAAGATCTGCTAATGTGAAAGCAGCAGCATTTGCAGCGCCATCAACTAGGTGACGAAGAGATCCTGTAGAACCTACAGAAGCAGCTTTACCATTCTTTGTTGCAGCTTCGGCAACAGCTTTTAGAACAACTGACCAAGCATTGCGCTCTTGTTTTACAAGAACTTCTTGGGTCATGCGCTCGATAGCTTTGCTTACTACATCAAGGCGGCTCTTGCGAGCATATTTCTTACTGAAAGAAACAGCACTATCCAAACGATAGGTACTGAATTTCATTTCTTGTACTGGAACGTCAACTGTAGAAGTTGGCATGCCACCTGCTACGTTTTGACTCCATACAGAGATCAATCCTGCATCTTCGTTGTAGTATAGATCAAGAGGGATAGAAGGACTATCATCTTCATCATATGCCATATCAGTATAGAGGGCAGAAGAGAGAGCACTTTCGTTAAGAACTTTTTGAACGACTGGTCCAACGAAAGCTGCAAAAGCTTCTAGAGCTTCGCGGCTCTCTGTGCCATTACGAGAACCCATAGCTTTAATGAGTTCAACTTGTTCTGGTGTATTTTTTAATTTTAATTTCATTTAATTTTTCTCCTTATAAAATTAGAGGTCTAATTTTAGTAAAGCGTAACCATCACTATCGGTTGCGCCAAGGAATCTTCCGACAACTTTGCGTGAGCCGATTGTATTAGCAGCTGGTAGATTTGCATCGGTATAACCAGTGATTGTACCATTTGCAGCACTTACAGCGACCATATTTGCTGTGATTTGATTAGCAGCATAAAGGACTAGTCCTTTTGTTAAAATTGGAACTGCTTGACCAGAAGCTACTGCTCCGAGTTCTGCAGCACGAGCTGGCTTGTAGATTAGAAACTCGCCATTATCGTCTGTTACTCTAACGTCATTCAAAAGAATGCCGATTGGTGCATCTCCTGTTCCAGCTTCTGTTACACGAGGTGTTAAAACGTGATATTGACTAACTGTGCCATTATAAGCTGCAGCATGTGGATTTGCAACTGGGGTAATGCCACCGTTATCATCTGTATTACTCCAACCAGTACTAACTTTTACAAGTGTTCCTTTGTTGGCTGTGCCATCAAATGCGAATAAATTAACGACATTATGCTCGTCATAATCGCGAAATGGCTTGATTAATTTTGTTGTTGATACGTATGCCATATTTTTTATCTCCTATTTTTTATGATACATTGAAACCTTCAATGCTAAAGGCTTTCTTGTACCTCTCGTACAAGGAAGGTTCATTAGCAGTGGCGGTAGCAGGAACATCAGTTACTTGCTGAACGCCATTGTCTAAAGCTTGATTGACTACTTCTTTAGCGTCAGAAACTGCAACTTCAGAGGCTTTAACTTCAGCTACAACTTCTGTAGCCATAGTTTTCTCTTTGGTTTCAACTTCTTTAGCCATTTTTGCTTTTTTAGCAGCCTTATTTTTTTCTTTCATAAGAACTGTCATCTTATTTTTATAAGCAGCAAAAGTTTCATCATTTAAATCTTTGATGTCTGAAGCGAGAATTTGACGATCCTCGTCAGATAGTTCATATTCCTCATCGAATGAGGCCATACGAACATTGAAAACTTCTTCACGAATCTTAGCAACTTTTTCCTCTTCAAGACCAGCTAGAGAGTTCTTAACTTTTTCTAGCTCTTCTTTCATTGAGGTATAGTCTTTTGTGAGGACTTCGTACTTTTCATTAGCAGATTTAATTGCTTCTTCTTTTTCTTTTCTTTCAAGATCAAAAGCCTCAGAAGCTTTTTTAATTTCTTCTGAGATAAATTCTGCAACTTGGGAAGCTTGGATCTCTTTAAGAGTCTCAGCTGTAATATCTTCAATTTTGGTTATTTTCATAATATTATTAGTATTCTTAGTTGAATTTACATTTAAATCTTCATTTTGTGAAATATTAATTTCAGTTGCCTCTGTAGCCATAACACTAGATAGGTCTTTTTCCTTGTCTTCTACTGCTACTCCTACTACATCTGCTGCTGGAGTTCCAGTTAGTCCTATACCTAGTGGTATAATATTTCCAACTACTAATCTATAAATCTTTTGCTTATCATTCATTCTGCCAGAACCACCAAATGATCTTAATTTACTTTTAAGCTTATCAATTTGTTCTGCATCTTCTACGATGGTTCCATCCATGATATTCTTTTGTTCATTATCTAATAAAACTAGATTATAATCATTAAAGCCGAGTTCCCAACTAGAACTTACAGACATATAATTTGGACTAGAAGGATCATTGCTCTCTTCAATAAGATTAGCAATATCTTTGTTCACGACTTTCCAAACTACTCCACCTAATGTGACATTAAATGGATCTTTAGAATTTAGAGCTTGCTCTTCTGTCATTGTTTCTTCTGTGCCAAATGCATTAAATCCGTAATTTAAAATGCAACCAATAACTTGATTTCTATTGTGCTCAAGATTAATTGGTTTGTTAATAAAATGTTTAGCAATCTCTACTGCTGTTTTATTATCTATAACATCTCCATTACGATTTACTCTACCAGCAACAAAAGCATTAGTAGAAATTGGAAGAAGATCAATATTCTTTTCTGTATCAATCTCTGGTAAAAATTCTCTGAGACTTTCTAATGATGCAAGACTAAGATGCAAATCTTTTTCTTCAGAAACTATGCATTTTAGTTCTGCGCTAAAAATTGTTGTATATTTTGTTTCCATATATTTATTTTGTTAGATTTCAAAACCGTAAATTTGTCCATCGCTCTCGTCATCAAGATAAAGTTCTTCTGGATTGCTAAAATCAAAATCATTTAATTCAAAGTTCTTAATATCTTCGTCTGCTTGAATAAAGTCTTCATCACTTGGTTCAAATGAAGTGTCAATTGTATAATCTGAAGATGCTCTAGCAATATCACTATCTGCTTTTCTATAAGAATCTTTTACTTTTCCGCCTCTTACCATTTTAAGAAACATGTTCACGCGGGCTAGCGCCCAAGAAACTCGTGATTGTCCTGGTCTATGAGATGAAGAAAATGCACCTGCGCCACGACGAAATACTTTTTTTAATTGACCAAGAGTAACTTTTTTCTTGTTTTTACTATTATGCTCTTTGACTTTATTTTTTAGAGCTTCTATAACTTTTTTAGAAAATTCAATAGCTTTATCGCTTTTTGATCCAGCACTACCAGGTTTGTTCTTAGAGGAACCTTTTTTTCTTTCGCTAGGTTTGGCTGGAGTTTGAGCAGATGATTTTGGGCCAGATCTAGCAGCATCTATAGACTCAAAACCAAAATTATCAGGATTGGTAATACTCATCTATATAATATACACTTAGTAGGACATTAAAACTAATTAAAATTAAGGATTCAACTTTCCTGTTGCTGCATCTGCGGCATTTCCCATAGTTGGAGTTTCTGGGTATTTAGTTGGTAACTCTCTATTATCTAAATTTGGTTCAGAACAAGATATTAATAAAAATAGCGGCAATATCAATAATAGCTTTTTCATAAACCTTGTTACACTTTTAAGGATTCTTCTATTATCTTAGCTTCTGCATCACGGCGACGGCTCATGCCCTTTTCTATACTTCCGCCAATCCAGATTCTTTTCATATTTCTTATTTGATTAGCAATAAAGGATAGAGCTTTTTGATCGTAATTAGATACTAATTTCATGCCATCTCTTATTAATTTCATTTCGCGGCGACGATCACCTTCTAAAGCTGCTCCTCTATTAAACACAAGGCTAACTAATCCACCTTTTGCATCTTCTGGAAGATTATCAAAATTAGGAAAAGTTTTTTGCGTTAAATTATAAAATTTTGTTACTGTTTTATTGTTAAATACTTTTAATGATAATTCCCATGGAATAGAGATGTCTTTTAATCCTCTAATAAGATTTTTTGCTGATATGCCTTTTATGCCAACGACTTTATATAATCTATCAAAATCTTTTTGAGGTAATTCTTTCCAATCATTTGTGAATTCAGTTTTATTAACATATCCAAGATCATAACCAACACCAATTGTAACTCCGCTTTGCTCTCCTGGCCAAGCTGGATTTTTTAAGAACTTATTATAATAGTTTTCGCCACCTCCAACTTCAAATTTTAAAATGAGATCTAAGGATTTTTTTGAGAGCATTTTTAATTATTTATTTGATCTATTGTCTTGTCTATGATATTATCTGCTGGGACTTTTTCTTTTAACCAACTATTAAGAACTCCAAAATAAACAAGATGTTCGCTATCAATTAGATAAAGCTCGTTACCAAAAGTATCCTTATAGGGTTTAATTCCAGAGTCAGCTTTTAGTTGTATTGCTTTTTCTTTTTTAAATTTAATCTTATACATTTCAATAAGATTATTGTATCGTTCGCGGGCTTGACGAGTAATAAGTGCATCATCGCCAACAAAAGAAATCAATCCACCATTATCTTTATTATATTGCTTTGGAGTAGTTGCATCATAAGATGATTTGTCATCTTGTATTTTGTTTGGTGTTACAGTTGCACAACCAACAAGAAGAATATTAAGAACTAATACGCTTGCGAATTTCTTCAAGGTTTTTCTCCTGTACTTCTTTTTCTATGTCACTTTGATGGTTAACTTCTTTTTGAGCTTCTTGACGCTCTTTCATTTCTTTTGTATTTTTTGCGCCGAATACGTTATTGATTGCTGCGAATATTCCAGATACTGCTGAAAGTATAGCTGTTAATATTCCAGTTGGCATGATTACTCTACGTAACTTGCTGTTGCATCTTTGCAACCAGACGCAATAGCGTTAAGTACCTTTACTGCAAGAGCACCATTTCCATCTAATCTAGCAAATTGTTGAGCATAGAGATCTTTGATTACAGTAACGTAATTTGCCCAATGAGTTTTTTCACTTGGAAGATAATCATTAAGAGCTTTTTGAAGTTGCGCTGGAGTTGGAGCGGTTCCAACTGTTAATCCTTCTACGATTGATGCAACATTGTTTATCATTTTGGCTTTTTCAATTCTATCGTTACCAGAAGTAGCTTGATCAAGAACAACAGTGCAAGCTAACACAACTGCTGGCTTAACATAAGGAAGAGTATTTTCCACGCTTGTTGCAACATCGACTTTTCCAGTATTGGTTGTGGCGCAAGCGCCAAGAAATACGCTCAAAAGAGCAACTGCTGCTAATTGTAATTTATTCATATATTTTCTCCAGTTCTTTTTTCTGCTTCAATTGTTTGAGCTACTGTTCCACCAGTAACTGCTGAGTCTTTTACTGTTAATGCAAAAACTATACCAGAAACTACTGCTACTAATCTTGCTATTCCATTAATATATTGTTCTGCAACGTCTGGTAGAAAATGTATTAATGTTGGATCAGAGTGAATTGCTATTGCTGTGGTAACTGCTACAACTGCTATAACGCCAGATGAGCTAGATCTCCAATTTGCTCCAAATATTTTAGATAGCATAGTTTTCATATTATATTACACTATAATTATAATTATATAAAATGAATTATTCTAATAATTAATAGGATATAATTGAGTTTTCGTTAGGGATTCTTCCACTCATAAAAAACCCTTGAGAAATATCATCTGGCGCGCAATATGTGGTTAATGAAAAATCAATAATTCTATTTTGTCCTACTGATGAATTGTAATTGAAGTTCTCTAAAAATGCATTTTTAAAGTCATAACGAATAATTTCTGGATCTGAATTTTTTTTCATTTTAATTGTTACGTTATATTTATCATCATTTACAAGAATATCTCTAAGATTTGCATTAGATTCTTCTCCTACTACGGCAGAAAATTTTAAATCTACTTTAACTGGAAAATTTAATCTTCTTATACTTGGAGCTTTATATCCGATAGAATTCAAGTCTTCTCTTTCAAATGGAATACTAATTGAATAATTTTGCAATTTAATATCAGAAAATTTTACTCCAAGATCAGTAATATTATCCATTAAAGTTTGTGTTCCATTTCCAGTTTTTTGTATATCAACAGTAATATCTCCAGGAGCAATTACAAATAAATCTTGTACATCTGCTTCATTAGGAATAACGAATTTTTTTCCAGAAAAATTTAAACCATTTTTTGGATTTATAGATGGAATAGATTGTCCACTTGAAGATGTATAAAAAACTACATTATCAGAAATAAAACTTGTATTTACCTTGGGTAAGTTCCCAACGGAGCAAGTTGTACTATAATTTGTTATATAAGCGTCGCCAAAAGCAATTACATTGTTATCTACAAAATTTATTTGTTTACCAGTATCATGAGTTATAATTTCATCTTTATTATCTTGCTTTGTTATAGTTGCAAAAATATTTTTACATGAACGATTATTTCCTGGCCAAAATGGTCTTCCTGTTGGTAATATATTCTCTTGATAAACATTTAAACCAGAAAAAATAAATGCATCAAAATTATTTTGATATATATTTTTATTTAGATTCTTATCGAAAGTATTTATATTAAAACCAAGTCTTGCTTCATTTACAATTCCATTAGGATAATATTCAAAATCTAATGCTATATTTGGATTATTAATAACTGGATGGGCAGCAATTGTAGATTTTCCAATTTGTTTTATTTCTTCTCTAGGTAAAGTTATTTGGTAAGATAAATTTGTGACTCTTGAAATTCTTTTTATTAAATTAAAATTACCTGTTGAGTAATCTGTTGTATTGTTTAAATTACCATTAACATCTATAAAATGATCTCCAGAACTAGGGCTTGGACCTATATAAATACCTTGACAATTGTATGTTACTCTATTTTTCGACATGCCTTAATCCTTATTTGTATTTACACTATTTAATATTAGGATCTGCAACTTCTGGATTATGCTTCTTTTTAGTGCCTCTTTTATATTGATGAAAAACTTCTTTAAAAATTGTAACTGGTTTTTCAATGATTTTTTCTACTATTTTCTCTACAGGTTTTTCTACTTCTATAATATCTTTTTTATTAAGTAAGCTATTATAAGCTATAACAAGAGCTACTGCAAGAGGATCAAATACAATAACAATAAGAACAATAAACAATCTAACTGCGGTTTCTATTTTTAATCCAAATGCTTCTGCTACAAATTTAAATGTGCCAATCTCTCCTTTGCTATTATCGCTTTCTAATACCATAATATCTTGAGCTAATTTAGAGGCTTGTTGCTCTAGATTTTGAAGATCAGATGAGACTATTTCTATTTGATTAAATAAGCTATTAATATTTTGTTGAGAACCTTCTATGATTTTATTTTTGCTATCTAGTAATTTATTATCTGTTACTTTTTCTGTTTTACCAGAACTAAACAATCCGCCGCTACTAGTTTTGGTTACAGTTACATCTTGCTTAACAGCACTATCTAATGATCCTTGATATGTTTTTTGAAGTTCTATAAGATCTTTTAACTTGCTCTTATTGAAATCTACTTGAGAAGTTACAAAAGTTTGCTGAGCTTTTAAAGCTTGGACTTTATTAACATTTAAACTATATTGAGAAAAGTTCCTTTGAAATGCGTCTGAAAGAAAGCCGAATATACCTAGACTAGTAATAGCCATTAAAAGAATTGTGGCACATAGCATATAAGTTCTTAAAGCTTTATTTATATTATCCCAATAGCGATATAAGTAACTAGCTGATACAAGTTTAGCTATCTCAAGAGATCCTGCCATAATTCCAACGCTCCAGAAACTAGCTGAGAATAGTAATGCTATACCTTTGACAGAGAAAAAAGCTGCACATCCTGCTAGTAAAAACGCTGATAAATTTAGTATTTTTTTAAACATAAAGATATTTTTTAAGACCTTTTTAGTTCTTACTTGATTGGTCTTTTAGTCTATTTAATTGCTTATCAACTTCCTTATAGTATTGAGACTCTGTTTGGTTATTTAAACGAATTAAAATACTTTCACATTCTTTGAGGCTCATCTTGTTTATTTTCTTTTTGTGGGGCATATATTTTTTACCTTTTAGAGTTTATTTTGCCTCCAGATCCAAGATAATTTTGCTGTGGAGCAGAATTATAGGCTTTGGCGCTGGGTATTACGATTGATTTCTCTTTTTTATCAATAATAGTATTAGTTTCTACAGTAGAGGCTTTTATTGGTGTTTTTTTAGATACTTTTATTTCTTTTGTATAATACTTAGCTAAACTAAAGATAATTAGCCCAAATACTATAGTAGTTATTGTATTAACCTTATCTTTCATATTTTATATTACACAAATAGACCATATATGATAAACAGTATTAAAAATAAGAAGGCCCCCGAATTTTTAGGATCTATTTATTATAGTATTGCTTTTTAGCCTATTAGATTTTAAAAAAGGGTAGGGGTATATATGTATATTAAGAATAGGTTATTATTAATGGAGCGAATGAAATTTACCCCCTCCCCCCTCTTTTGTAAGTTTAACAAAGTCTACTTTTTCAAAAAGGGGTAGGGGTACCCCCATATCGGCTTTCGTATAATATCTTCAAACAATTTAATAGGGGTAGGCGTAAGTCGTTGATGGTCAATGAAATTTAACTGAAGAAATATCTTGTGATAATTCTATTCTGTGATAGATTAACTCTATGAAGAAAAAACTAAGTAAATACGAACAACTGATTGCCAACCTCAACAAGGCTAGCCAAGACCTTAAGAACGCCTCTACCAAGGCAGTTCTAATCCTTGACGCTCACGCTGAAAAGGTGGAAGCTATCCATCAGGAAGCGATGAACAAATGAATCAAATAGAAATCATCTTTGTTCTTACCATCGTAAGCATCATCGTCGGCATCTATGGTATGGCAACAGCTAAAAAATAACCCTTGACGAAACATAAGCAAAAAGGCAATATACAACATATGAAAAACACATTGACTATCACAACTCAACCCTTTGGTGCAACTCACGCTTTTCTCTTGGAAGGAGACAAGGCACGAATCACGCACTTTCACAACTCTATGTATAACTATTCTGCTACGAATGGAAAGCTTCACGATATGGGTAACGGCAAGTCTTTTTACTTCTATGCTCAACCCGAAGCAGTCTTGCACGCTCTTACCAAGATTGCTCTGTTTGCTCTATGTAATAAGATAGACGCAAAAGGAATGAAAGGTGGATTGCTTAACCTTGCAAAGCAGAAAGCACAAAGCAAGT
>Ga0247832_1007768_pt1 | contig 10997 bp, 10 predicted proteins | sample LaCruzMarch2015__10_FD_192407 | JGI IMG/M metagenome (GOLD analysis project Ga0247832, IMG submission 192407) | Freshwater microbial communities from meromictic Lake La Cruz, Castile-La Mancha, Spain - LaCruzMarch2015_4m | ecosystem: Environmental > Aquatic > Freshwater > Lake | place: Spain...
TGGAAGGACAAATTATTATTCCTGCTTGTGCAATAGATAACGTCGATGAAGAAGATTGTGGCAATGTCAATGAAATGATAATACCAAACAATACCATTGATGATATTGATATCGGGACATGAAATTTGTAGTCATTGGATGTGTTTCTCAGACTTCGATACTGTCATTGACTTGTCCATTGACTCCTGTGGTGTCTGGCTTAGACCGTTTAGCCGGTGGTTCCATGATAGAGTCAGGGATTGAACATGTTTTCTCATGTGCAGTAGCCTCATCAAGTGTACAAAACTCGACCACTTGACATTTGTCACATAACCATGCATATCCCGTAGGGGCAATTCGTGGTAGACTAGTGTTAATTGCATTGGCTGTGTCATCCTCCTCTTTCTTGCCCATCAACGTCAATGTGGATGTGAATGCAGATGTTTTCGACGACCCAATCAATGTATTGCTCACATTGGAACCACATAACCATGCTGGAGAAGTGGAATCATTCTCATTCTCATTCTCTGTCTCGGTATTGCTATCATTATCGCTCAGGGTTAAGTCGATAATGCACTTCTTTCCTGCATGAGTGTTATGTGCTGGTGTTGCCTCAAAGGAATCATCCTCCTCCTCCTTCTTGCTCTGAATCTCCAACGTCGAGACCTTACTTTTCAAGCCCGAACTCAACGTCGATTTGATCATGGAACCATCATCATCCTCCTCCTCCTTCTTGCTCTGAATCTCCAACGTCGAGACCTTACTTTTCAAGCCCGAACTCAACGTCGATTTGATCATGGAACCATCATCATCCTCCTCCTCCTTCTTGCGGGATATATTCGACAACAACTGATCTAGTGATTGTGATTTCTGCATGACAGTGTCTGCAAGTTGGTCAAGAAGATCTCCTTCTTCGTCGACTTTATCCACAGGAATGTATCTAAACCTTGGATCACAGCTGCTACCTGGAAAAAAAAATCAAGTGCAATAGAACACTGAGCACCTGACTTGCGGTTCTTGATGGTACTCGTGGCAAGGACCGTTTGCAGAACACATATGTACCTGGCCTTATCCTCATGTGAATATTCTGATTGATGGATAAGTTTTGCAACTTCTGTTATGGCCTCATGAGACATATTTGCTGCTCGAGTGTCAGGAATGAGATGGGTGTGATTCATACAGTAGTTGACTTTGCTAACGAATGATGAAGCGCCATTGTTGCAGAGGTGGCATTGTTCATATTTATTCGTACTTTGAAGATATCCAAAGAAGTCTCCAGCCTGCCCGTGCTTGAACAATTGTGTACAAGCCAAACATGAAACCAATCGTGACATAACAAGTTGCAAATTTTTACCAACCGCTATTTTTCCGTTCCACAATCCTTTACCCTTATAATCATTTGCCACGAGAAATGTGACAAGTGCATACGCAAAACCGGATTGTGATTTCCCAAACATCAATGCGTAGCAATCGCTGGAATTGTTGCCGAGTAAATCTTTATACTCATTAACGAAGGTGTAGCTATGTCCAATTGCATTATGAACACCAACATTCGTGCGAGAGATAGCAATTATCATTTGAAGTACTTGAGGGAACACGGCTATAGCCGTTGTAGGGTCAATTTTCATGATCTTGCACATTTCATCAAGAATTTTTGCCATACCCCAACCATTCTGATGACAAAGATCAACAACGTTACTTTCCCCACCAACTAGGTCTTCTAAATTTGATTGAGAGATTTTACCCGCTCCATCAAGACACTTCCTCTGTACTCTGATAATAGCAGCCTTCGATAACCCAAGGTTGGATAGAATGTTATTATTCTCCTGAGAAAGACCATTCGGAAAGCGTTCACTATACGCAATCGTAGAGATACCCTCAACAAACGTTTTACAGTACTTCTTGACAAAACTGTTGGAATACTTAGAATCAAGATGAGGATGAACGAAGTCAATAATCGCCGAAACAATGGCACATTTTTGAAGAACAAAATCCTCATCCTTCAGGAGACTAATACTAAATTCTCCTTTGTATTGCAAAAACATATTATTCCTTTTCATAGTCAGCCATTTCACTTGTTTTGTCGAAGTAATATTCTCCAACTTCATCTTCCTCACGTTAGCTAACACACGAGTCCCGCATTGATCAAATACAGCACGTTTTGGATCATCCACCAAAATCCCAATCCCATCCAATAATAATGCAATTTCACGTTTGCTGAAAGGAGTTGCAGAATAGAAGGAAGTGGTTAGATGACGTTGAACTTTTGGCGAAAGGAGGCGATGAAGATAATTGCATCTTCTCCCCTCACCCAATCAAGGTGTCATGAATTTACTCACCTTTCATTTACATCAATAACAATCACAGTAGGTGTGACAACACGTGTCTCTGTGTTATTAGGAGTGGCAGTGGCAGTCGAAGTGGCTGCGAATCTCTCACTAATTGTCGGAGGATGTGCGACCTTATCACGGTTGTCGACGTAGTCGTCATCGTCGTCATCATCGTCATCGACATCATCGTCGTCATCGTCATCGTCATCATCATCGTCGTTGATGCCCATATCGACGTCATTCGTATCGACGTAGTCGTCATCTTCGTCGTCCTTGGCAAAGCCGATGCCCTTATAGACGGTGTTGCCAAAATCGTCATCATCGTCATCATCATCGTCGTTGATGCCCATATCGACGTCATTCGTATCGACGTAGTCGTCATCTTCGTCGTCCTTGGCAAAGCCGACACCCTTATCATCATCATTATCATCAAGGCCATCGTCATCATCTTTAATACTCTTCTTCAATTGATGAAGAGTTGGGCAATCAAGGCCACGGCCGCCTAAATCAGCCATGATTGAGGAGCCTTTTTATGTTGTCATTTTTTTCCTGCGGGAACCTTAGCGCCATGTAGTGTGGGTTCTGGAGATAAGCTAAGTAGTACATAGGACGAAATTGGTAACACCGGTACATGCTGAATTGATCATGTTCCCAACGCTATACGCAAAGTTAGCCCCGCCTGGAATGGAAAGTGCTGTCTTCGCATATAAATGCAAGGATTGCTCCGCCAGAACTGGAAGCGTCCGTATTTGCATACTCCGCTGGCATGACCAACTTTTGTGGCATGGTCTCTGGTTTATTTGCATCATGGGCCATTGATTTAAGTGGAATGATCACGGTGGGCGAGAGTTGTAACTTCGAGGCTCTGCCCTTGCTGATTATTCTTGTAAATGTGGTACCCGTAGTGCTTATTGGCTTGCCTGTGATCATGTTAGTTCCTGACGTGTATCAGACCGAGGAATTGATCGATTGGGAGAAGGAGGGTTGGATAGCTGAGAGAGGGTACGAGCCAGCAGTTGAGGATGACGTAAGGCAAGGAGGCTCGGCCTTCCAGTTTCATCGTTCGATGTCATCTGGATTAGTCGGACATCAAAGAAGTCGATCACTATCAAGAGAGTTGGAGGGGCAAGGATCTCAAGCTCATCACCTTCGTCGCTCACTGTCAAATGGAATGAACATGTCAAATTGTTCTAAGGGGTCAGGTATCTTCTTATGATTACCCAAATATAATTAAACTTATACTAGTTGTGTATTTAAAACGAGACCTGTAATTTCCTTGTTTCATATTCATATTCTTGATAACAAAACGATACATGCTTTTTCCCTATTTCATATTTCCCGATAACACAAGATCTCACTTACTGAATTTTGTTGGATCAAATGCAAATTGAGCCTTGCCATCAATATACTTTGACACGGTCTTCGGAGACCGAGGACCTAACAGATCCATTTCTAGCTTTGGCTTTGACAATTCTCCATCTTCATTCTCTTCATCTTCGTCTTCTTCAGGGCTGCAGCATAAGCAACTTTTCAACTTCTTAGCTGCCTTGAGACTCCAATCTTCCTTAGGTTGAACTGTGTCCATCAATGTCTTATCCCCCAGCAGGATTGCCTTGTGTGTGAAGACACATGCCTCAATGAGTGCCTTCTCAGAACCACTTAGCTCGCTGCCCCTTACGGCTGTTTCAAATATACATCGCATCTCATTCAAGCATAATACTGCCTCTATCATCACAGCACTGGGCAAAGCACGTGACTTAGACCCCGTAATATACTGCAGTACATTCTTTATTGCCATTTCACTCATATCAACATCAGTCTTACCAAACACAGATCTCTTCATTAGGAAACTCATTTGACAAACAAAGGGTGCATAAAAATTCTTCTTCTCCTGAGACTTCATATCAAGAAATGTATCCACACTGGCCATCCAACTTTCAACAATTGATGCCTGACTTCCATTTACCTTGGCTAATGATTCTGATAATTCACGAATGTGACGTAATGGTGCCATGGGAAAGTTGGATGTAATCATTCTTGGACTGGAGGATACCTCCTCCCAACAATCGTCAGTTTGTTGTCGGTACGACGATCCATACTGTTTTTGTAATGCCACCCCAAATTCCACAGAGGGACAGCATCCATCATAAACAAAAACATGTCTATCATGGACAAAGACTTTTTGGATCAATGGGAGTAAGACGGGGACGCATGACTGTCCAGGGAGGGAGAAGAGGACGGTACGACTTGCACCGATGGAGTCACGTATACGCCATGCATCAAGACGGCAGAGAGCAAAAATTATACGTTCGTATTGCTGAGTAGATATACTATGTATTTTCTTGACGATTAGTTGAGACAAGGATGTCATCCAAGCAGGACTGGATATTATAGCCTGTAGGATGTATTTCATTCAAGAGTGAGATATGCATCAAGACACACACAGACACACACAAAACAAAAGCAGGGTGCAAAGTACTTACCACCCCATGATTGCATCGTTTTATCACAGTAGTTAACATTTCACTCCCTAATCCTGAACTAGCATCGGCAATGAAGCACAGTGCAGTACTGGTAATTTGTCCATCAAATGCTGTTGCCAGTAGCTCGCAAAAAAACACAAGCGGGACACGCACTCTTCGAGGATACAGCTGACCCCCCTTAGTTTTATTTGATGGCGAAGGTGGAAAGGCTAAGAACAAATAGTACGTATTCGGATCAACCTCATCCAATAAATCTTGTTCCACGGCTACAATTACAGGTGATGGTTTCGTGACATCTGAAATATCAGTAATTATAGTTTGCATTTCATCCACATGTTTGCTTGTGAATATTTCCCACGAGCTTACTTCCAGCTTGGGATCGTAGTTTCCCTTGCCTCCACCCACAAACTGTCGTATCATTAATGTATTGTATTCACAACTTTGACTCACTGCATATTCATACTCTTGTCGACGTTTCGCGAGTAGACGTGAATGAGATAATATTCGACGTGAAATACTGTCCATTTGTAAGAGGAGGATGGTGGCAAGGCCCATTGCTGAGATGACAGCGGCAGCGTACGATGCTAGGTCGATATTCGAGGTGAGGCCACAGGTGCCGTCGGAAGAAGTGCAGGATTCCATCGCAACATACAACCCAAAAATCTTTGCGTATCATTTGAGCGGGAAGAAGCGCCGGCAAAGGTCCCGCGAAATAATGAGCCGTGCGTGATCCCTCTCTAGAGTTCTCCTCCTCGTGAACAAAATAACAGGAACAAGCCCGTGCGTGAACAATTTCTCCTACCCTACCAATAAGAACAATGATGATACTGCATAGGTCATTGCCTACGATAGTGCACACTGCCTGCTTGTACTTATGCATGTCTCAAAAACTCACAAGTCTCACAATTCATCCCAAAAGACTCATTGCAATTTCTATCCCAGACCATGAAACTGAACCTATCCTTGCATCTCTTATTCGTTGTCATGACCTTCAACCCGAATGTAGTTGACGCAACAGACGAGTCTTCACCAGGCCTGCGCGGTAGTAACAAGCGAGACCACTTTTCCAGTGACGATGCAACCATCAACAGTCCAATGAGTTTTGAACTCTTGGGTTTCAACGAAGAGGACCCGAATGTATATGTCGCAACAGACGAGTCTTCACCAGGCCTGCGTGGTCGTAGCCTAATGACCAGAGACCACTTGTCCAACGATGATTTAACCATCAACAGTCCAATCAGTTATGAACTATTAAATTTCAACGAAGAGGCTCGAAAAGTAGCAAAGTTTGAACTACAAGAAGCAATCGAAGCTGAGTATGAACATGATGTAATAGAAGTACTTGCATCGACAGTCATAAACGAGGCTGGATTACGCTCCACCGAAGTCGTGGATGAAGACGTCGTAAAGGATGTTGACTTCTTCCACGATTTAGACTAAGTGGATCTTGTAGTTCATGTTGCACCACATTGTAGAGTGTATGATTAGAATATAAAAGGATAAACATTGAACAGATAAGGTAAATAGTATTAACAACTCATGCACATCTCCTGTGACACAACCTTCTCTTTGCTGTGAATTACTCTCGCAATGTGGGTTCCATCTTCATTCCAAAACAACTTTTCATCCTATTAATAATTGCACTCATCAATCGTAATGGATATACTAGCTTTATTTCTCCTTACAATCACCCCGCCTCGTTTCATCACCAACCCTGCCAATCAAGCCATACATTTCATGAAAGTTAGCATGATGTGAATACATATACTGGATAAAATTCCCCTCCTTCACCTCTTCCGAAACAATATGTGGGATAATCTTTTCATTCTTAAATTCTTCAATCCTACGTACAGCCGGATTGGGCAGTGTTTGTCCTTCTACTATTCCATCATTCTCAACCCAGTCCAATGTAGGCACAGTATTTTGATTATCATCCTTATGCTTCTTGGGTGCATTCTTTATCTTGTGACGATTGTACAAGTCGAAATAACTCCGATCAAGAAATAAACCTTGTGCAGGCGCAACATTGACTTTCATTCGACTTTCCTTACTTAAACTTTGATGTATTCTCTCCTTTGTTACTGCACCGCGTGCATAATCCACAGCCGCGGATATCATTTTACGTATCTGATTCAGTAAGAAGGATTGTCCTACGACCTGTATTGGTATCCATTGTGTATTATCCACAATGATAGGATCAAGTGGTTTGAATGATAAAATGTATCGTGTCGAGCTGGCATCATTAGCACTAAGACGTCGAGTATAATTGTGAAAGCAATGTGTCCCCTCAAACATTTGTAGTCCATCCTGTAATTTATCCATTTGTTCTGGTAATATACGATAAGTACTCAGTTTGGTACGTACATGTACTCTATCATCATTCGATATTACATCTACACCATCAGCACGTGTATTGGTAGGTGCATTACTACTATCCACCACAAATTTCACATTTGAAAATATCTTCTGAACATCCTCCTCCGAACAAAAGAGATAACTTGGGACCATATACTGATACCGTACCTTATCACGATTAGTACGTGCACAGAACATACGTGTTACACGCTCTATATCTAACACACGTATATCAGGTGGCAAATGTTTATTGATACGTTCTCTCATTGCATCCAATTGTTTTCGTTCATTTTTACTACCTTCATCATCCCCATCATTATTATTAGTAATAGTATTATGACAAATCATTTCACCCTTAAGAGAACAAACCTGTGCGGCAGCATGCACACCTTTATCAGTACGTGCAGAGTTACTCCATGCATATTTTGTTGGATAACCAAAATTACGTATAGATATTATACCCGATTTGTATAATCCCAATTCAATATTGGATTGAAGCGTATTTTGTCCTCCATTAATTTGAAATCCAGAGTATTTCGTCCCAAGGAATGAAATTAGGATCGCCAATTTGCGTTTTGGGACTTTATTATTCCCATCATCATCATCATCGTCCACGACGACCTTGTTCTCTGTAATTGTGGATGGAATTATCATTTCTGCCATGCTACTATCATCAACATTGTTTGTCATTATTGTTGTTGTTGTTGTGGTGGCTGCTACTGATGCTGCTATATTATTTTCATTCTTTCCTACTACTACTTCTTCCCCATCCCCACCACCAGCGGCAGCAGCAGTGGCAATATTCGTATTATTATTTGGTGTAAGTACAAAATTCTCATACTCCGGTAAATCAATATTGAACAATGTACGCATAGTCTTATTTGCAAATGATCCCTCATTCGGATATGGATTATCATACATGCTCTTTCGTCGATCATGTTTGTCGTGTTGTTGCTGTTGCTGGTGGTGTTGGTGTTGTTCATCACTATCATCCTCATCACCTCCATTACCACCGTGACCACCAACATCTGGACGTTTGTCCTTAATCCAGTCGCCACCGGCATCTTTTTTATCCACGATTAATTTACGTTTATTGGAACGTTTCTTTTCATTCAATTGTTTCCACCTTGATGCCTTACGCTGCTTACTACTACTGCCATTGCTATTATTATTGCTGCTGCTGCTACTACTGTTGTCTGCGCCGCCACCGGCATCCGTGCCACCCTCACAAGCAACACTGCCATCGACACTATCATTGAAATTCAATGTTTCATTAGCAGTACAATCCTGACTACTAGCAATGGCAACAGCATTGCTGTCTTCAGTATTAGTCATGACGCGTATGGGCTGCTGCTGCGACTTGAAATCGGAGAACGAACCTTGTGCGGCTGCGTAGTAGTTGCTGTTGTTGAAGATGGGACGATTATCGACGGCACGCCAATAATAAAGCCGGGGGGTAGAAGAATACGACGAAGGAAGACAGCAACGACGACGCGAGTACAATGAGGATGATGAAATGATAGTACGAAGGCGAGGAGCACCGCGTGCCAATGAGGTCATATTCTTGCCATTTTGCCCACCACACATCACACACTGTTCCCGCCAAGCGACATTTGTCCGTTTTAAGCTATTATTTATCCCCATTGATTGATATGTAGCTTGTAAAGTAAAGGTGCATCTGATTTAAACATGTGTTATTATCTATCGTGTATGTAAACACAGCCTTCAGCGGTGGTCTGTAATATTTCATTTGCTTTTTGACAGCCTGCTTCTCCGGCCCAACTGTTGCTTCAATTTCTTCAATTGTTTCACCTCATCCAAGATATTTGTTTCCTCATGCTTCAGACGATGAAGGTTATACTCAAACTTACTCCGTAGGACTTTGTTGCAACCGATTATGGGGCAAATACGTAATGACCATCCAAATTTGTTCGTCGTACCCCTAATTTTAAGCCTGGCTAAGTGGGTGGAACGGAAATGCATTTTCCAATCATCATTTAATGCTGCCGCATCACGTGACAATTCTATGGAAGACTTGCCAAAGTGATGCGTATATAAGGACTTCCACAGTAGATTGCATTCTGCCAAACGTGTCCAAAGCTTACAGATTGGTTGAATTAAATCTGTACAGTCCAGGAAAGGAAAGATGAGTACCCTCAACACGTCACATGGTCCTCCAATTTTTTGTATTTCAGATGGTACACTTTTCGATGGTAGTGATTGAGACAATCTTCGAAGGTCTGATACTAATTTACTACCACGTTGCACCTTTTCATTAAGTGCAACATAATCATTGTATTTCTTTCTACGTGTTCGTGCCACGGAAATGTGCCTTATGATATGATTCACAACGAAAAAGTGAACAACACGACGTTCTTGATGCAATACAGAAGAAGGCAATAAATCAAAACTTGGTCTCACCTCTTCATGTGAGTTTGATCAGATCTGGGACTCAAATGCAGGCAACCAATAATATTGCATGACTTTCTCTTGTCTCGTCTACATGTCGTATACTTTGTACTGAAGATGTGCTTCCAATTATAATCATCTCGCTCAAACGTAGCAAATCGCATTCGTTCGACTGGGCTACAAAATGGGCGATATTTCTTAGCGTGAGCATCATCCGAACCAGTATCTATTTCCATCTCCAACTCCTCATCAAATCGTGCATTTCGATACTTTCTCAAGTAAAGCGTAGCCCAAAGTGTTGTAGTGTCACTGGCTCGTTTCCATGCTTTACAGCAAGTCGATGATCGGGCAAGAGATCGGTACCCAAGGAATGAAAATATAGCAACGAGGATGTCATCCGTGGCACTAGACATTGAAAATCCGGCTATTACTTCTTCCATGTTTGTCGATGAAGGCATGTCGAATAAAGGCTCGTCCAATACTTGAACGATGTCATCGTAGGATTCGGAATGGGATAGAAAAAGATTTAAGTCACCGCGAAAGCCCATTCTATCGTATGCCAACCGCAATGATGAAAATGTCGAATACTCTTCTGATTGTAACGAAGATTGTTGTAATCGACCATCATCTTCATCACCAATATTATCGTCTTCGCCACAAAAGAGCGACAAGATACCCCCAGCTTGTAGTGCGGATAGTATGCTACCTCGCACGCCAGCGGTCATACTAGGTGTAATCCAATGCGATGCTGACCCGAATCGAACGGATATACTTTCACACACACGATTGTATACATCCACTTTTCTCATCAATTGTGGACTATGTTTCAATGTATCCGAGTGAAGCGCGGTGAGTATGTTTTGACGACATACGAGTACCGTGGATATCCCCCATCGTAATATAATGGATGTATGATTGTCTGCATTATGATGACCAAGAAGACGTTTCATCAATATGACGAGAGCATTCAATAATCTATATGGGTTCTCAAAAAACCGACATTCGGCTAGAATTTCGGCATAAAATTCTAATGATAGTTGAGTACTCAATTCCAATAATTCATCTAACATACATTTGTATCCCCATTCCCAAAGTTGTTCAAATTTGTGAAGTGAATCTAATGCTATCATGCCTGATAGACGCATAGATGGAGATTTGGGATAAGTCGTAGTAATTCGGTGAAGAATAGTGGATGTCATAATTTTAATCGTCGATTGAAGATTGATCGAGTAATTTATGGTATTATTTGTTCGATTGATCATGAGTTTGATTAAAGCAATATCATATGTTGCTAAATGTTGGTACAAGTCTCTTCGCAATTCTGCAGCGTCGGGTGAAAACGACGTAGTAATAACACCCCCCTCTAAGGCGTCTACTGTTGTTGGCACTTGTGCGTTCATAACTGCCTTTATGGATACCCCCGAGTAGTGTTGACTTTGTT
>Ga0247832_1007779_pt1 | contig 10986 bp, 9 predicted proteins | sample LaCruzMarch2015__10_FD_192407 | JGI IMG/M metagenome (GOLD analysis project Ga0247832, IMG submission 192407) | Freshwater microbial communities from meromictic Lake La Cruz, Castile-La Mancha, Spain - LaCruzMarch2015_4m | ecosystem: Environmental > Aquatic > Freshwater > Lake | place: Spain...
TGCCTCCGCCAAAAGGGCACTGCGCCCGTACACCGGAAGGAGAATTGTGATAGGGGGGCAACTGTTAACTATCAACTTTTTCTATTAAGGCTGCAACATTGAGGCCTTTCGATAAACCTCAATAGTGGCAGAAGCAGTTTTTTCCCAACTAAAATATTTTACCCTTTCCAGTGAAAGCTGGCGGTACTTATCGCGAATCATAGGTTCCAAAATAAAGCCCTTCATAGCCTCACAAACAGCTTCAATATCAAGAGGATTAACCAGCACTGCCGCGTCACCAACCACCTCAGGCAAAGAGGTTGTATTGGAACAGATCACAGGACAGCCGCAGGCCATTGCCTCCAGCACAGGCAGGCCAAAACCCTCGTATTGAGACAAATAAACGAACAAATCGGCAGATCCATAGGCCAAGCTCAATTCAGCATCCACAAGAAACTTTAGACATTTCACCTCTAGCTCGAGGCCAAGTTCTCTCACCTGCAGATCAAGAGGATCAGCAAGCCAGCCATGGCCGCCAACCACTACCAATTGGATGGGCAAAAGGAAATTAGAATTCTCAATCAGACGCTGGAACGCAAGCAACAATGTAGTCAGATTTTTTCGAGGGTGATTCGTAACTACTGTTAGAATAACAAATGCTTCATCACTAACTCCATGGCGACAACGAAATGACCTCAAATCGTCAGGATTCGAAGGAGCGAAACTATCAGAAATAGCCAATGGCGTAGCATAAACAATCGAAGGGTCGATAACAGGGAAAAATTGCAGTAAATCCCTACGGGTAGCTTCAGATACGACTATAATAGCTGAACTATTGGGTAATTCCTTCATATCAGCCGAGGCACTTCGTTGCACAGAGGCTGGAAACCACTGCGGATGCAGAAGTGGAATCAGATCATGAACGGTACGTACAATCAACCACCTATGCCCTTTGATCGAGCGTGGCACTCCAAAATAGGGCAGATGCAGTAACACGCAAGTTTGCCCCTGAACCCAATAACTGAGCAAACATTGATCAACTCTACGAGTGATCCAACGCAGAACCTTTAAATCTAAGGCAGGTAGCAGGTGGGTTAGCGAGGCCAAAAACAGCGTGAGCCGCGCTCCTATGCGAGGAATACCAGCCAGGCCACCTGTACCTAGATAACCATTAAGAAGACGCAAATGCTCTAGCGGCTGATACGGGCAGATCAACAGATGCAACTTGCATTGTTGCCCTGCAACCAGGGCCAACAACAGCTCATGGACATAACGATATACACCGGTTCGGGCCGAATCTCTCAGCAGGGCGGCGCCTAATACCCGTGTATCCAGCACAACAATAAGTTCAGATGATTCCAAGCTCAAGGATTGCAAAGAATGCTGCTGAATCCTCTATCCAAACTTGAAGTATTCATATCAGTGCGCTGCATCCCGTAGGGCTGAATCCAACCAATTTATCACTCTAACTTGATCAACGTAAAAGCTTCCACTTGTTGTTACTACTCCTGAAATATGGCTGTGATGAAGGCCCAAAGCAACTGCCATCAACCCGTAGTGGCCAAACTTGTCTAGAGCTCCAGGCAGCAACTCCAACACCCTGGTGCCTGGTTTAGCAAAAACAAGATTGGCGAGCGCCGCCCCATGGGGAGCCACCACCCAACGGGCGTTGGCAAAGGCAGCGATGCACTCACAGAGAGGCAGGGAGCCGGCATCAATAACAGCAAATCCCCGTTGCCGAAGAGCCTGCTCAAGGCCGTCCTCCTTAACCAGAGGACGGCGGGCGTTTGGCCCCCTTCGCAGATACAACATTGCTGGCGAGGATTCGCAACTAACAGGAACCGCAAGGGGCGTTGTTGCCCTGCGTAAATTGCATAAGGCCTCTGCATCACACACCAACGGAGTGTGATTTTCAATAAAACAAGCTCTGATTTGTTTTGCTAGCAAGGGTCCACGATCCATTTGAACCAAGCCGGGTGCAGCTATCGCCCTTGCCAAAATGGACACCCGTTCCAATAGAGGGGTGGGGAAAGCTCCCGTTAGCTTCTGTGATCGGTCGCTGATATTTACAATCATTCCTGCAGTGCAGGGGGACAGGCTCCCTAGCCCCGGCAGAGTGAGCCAATGATACCAATTTGGATTATTAAAACTACTCAAAAGCTGGGCAGCCCCCTGCATCAGCCGAGGAGGCCGACGGGAACGACCACTTCCTGGGATATGTCGCCAGGTTTGAGACTCTGACGCCCAGGGCCACCACCCCCAACGCAAACCTGGTAACCCCCGCAACTTTAAGGGGCTGAGGCTTGGCAAGTGGACATTGGCGGGATTGCGTTCCGTGAGGATCCACCGGCCCCAGGAAAGAAAACCGGCTTCCATAAGCAGGGGCTGGTTCGCCGCGTTAGCCACGGCAAGCCTGAGTCGATGCCGAGTGAAGGCCATAGCCGGCAAAGGTAGATAAACCTCATGACCAATTTCACAAGAGATATGGCTACAAGCCTGAGCTGCTCCATTAACGGGACCAACTACCTTCTCGCTTTCCACCTCAAGCTCTGGCAGATGCCGCTGAAGCAGAGCAAGCCCAGCGGAATCAATAAATAGCGCCGAGGGGCAATTCACTCCTGAAGGGAGGCCAAGGGGCCAGGGCGATAGCCAGTTAACAATCGATAAATGTGAACTTTTGCTTGCAGCAACGCTAGAGACAAACACTTAAAGGGTTCAGCTGAGAAGCGGCGTCGAAAAGCGATTGCCGCAGGGATGTAGTCGGGTGAACGCGGATCAAGACAACACCGCCAGTAGGCCCTGCGGGCTGTCCAGCCAGGGGCCACAGGACCTGAGGGTCTAGTGGTGTCAGATCTAATAATTACCTCAAATTCTGGAATAGTAGTAATCCTAAAACCCTTACAACTCAGGCTATGGGTAAACCAATAATCGGAAAGATAATGAGGTATCCCTTTGGGCACAGGCTCAGCTGTAAGCCATGTACTGCGCCTTAAAAATGTTGCCATCGTAACAGCAAGATTGCTTGCACCATAGGAAGAATGTTCCAGAAAACAACCGGTAGCTGTATCGAAAGAGACCCTTCCCCAACCACCCACAATAGCTGGAGCTAAAACATCAAAGTTTGATAGCAAGCGCACGGCAGTTTCTAAGCTTCCTGAGCAAAATTTAATATCATCATTTGCAACCATCACCCATGGATCAGCATCTGGATCAAGGCCAATCACTAAGGGATCTTTTAAAAGATTTTGAATAGTATTTAGAGCACCGCCCCAAAATTGACGGCCATCGAGCTGATGAAGGCAAATTTGCGGCCATCGTGAACGTATTGAATCAGAAGTTCCATCTGTACTGCCATCGTCGAGAACATGGATAAGCAAAGGCACTCCACTGGGCCAACACTGCTGCAGGTGCTCCAAGAAAGCAAGGGTGATTGAGCGTCGGTTGTGGCATGGCACAAAAACAAGCACAGGATCAACTTCCTCCACGCTAGGCAACACCTGCGGAAGCTAAGCGTTGGAAAGTTGCGCTGGAACTCAGTAATTCTTCATAAGTTCCCTGAGCTACAAGCCGGCCATGCTCCAATACCAACAGGCGATCACAATTCCTAAGGGTACTAAGACGATGGGCAATCATCACTATTGTGAGTGTTGTTGGAAGAGCATCAATCGCACTAATAACCACAGCTTCCGTAACGGCATCCAGAGCACTAGTGGCCTCATCCAATACAAGCAATTCACTCTTGCGGTAAAGTGCTCTGGCAATACCCACACGTTGCCGTTGCCCACCGGATAATCGCGTACCACGCTCCCCCAGCCTAGTGTTTAAGCCATCTGGCAATCTCTGTATTAAATCAAGCAACTGAGCAGCTAAAGCAACCTCCCTCACTCGGTTAAAGTTGATGGCTTCGGGTTGAACACCAAAGGCAATATTCTCGGCAAGTGATGCATCACTCAAAAACAAGTGTTGGGGCACATGGGCAACCTGGCTTCTCCAATTCGGCAAAGAAACAACTTCATCACCCAAAATTTCATCATCAATTTCAATCCTTCCATAAGCGGGCTCCAGTAAACCCATTAGTAGATCCACTAGAGTGCTTTTACCACTGCCCGTAGGACCCACGATTCCCAAACGTTCCCCTTTTTTTAAAGAAAAAGATACACCATGAAGAACATCTATCCCTGGGGAGGAATAGCAAAAGCCCACGTCAATAAACTTGAGACTGTTCTGCCATTGGAAAGCTTTCTTTTTAGTTTCCAGCAAGGGCAGAGAGGGAATTTGCTGATCTAGCAAATCCACTACATTCTGCAATGCCCCTTGCGCCCCCCTAAGAGAACCCCAACAGGCATAGATTTGCTGGAGGTTAGGCAACAAAGTTTGGGCGGCCAGTGCAAACGCAGCTAATAACGGCAAACTTGATCCAACATTGGTTCTTTGGTGGGCCAACAGGAGCGCAGCCAGCGCTAAAAACGCATAACCAATCGCTTCAATTGCAAAGCGAGGAGAAGCCTGCATAAAGGTATTGGCAGCCAAAAGCTTGCGAATTTCAAAGATAATGGCGCGATAACGAAGGCCATGTATATGCTCACTGCCATCAAGAATCATATCTCGAATACCCCCTAAGCTTTCCTGCAATACCCTCAATTCACGTTCCCTTAAGATCACTAATTCTTTACCATTTTGCTGTATTGGTCTTCGAAATTTTCTGGCAATAAGAAGATAAGAACCAACAAACAACAACATCGCCACGAAGGTGGCCTGCCAACTAAGCACCAACACGGTGATCAGGGTGCCAATAAGAGCCAACAATGAAGTGATTAGCTGCAGCAGAGGGGCAATAACGCCACTAACCACATGGGTAACTTGATCCAAACCATTGATTACCTCACTACTGTTACGTTGGAGATGGATAACATAGGGCCGATTCAACGTACGAGAGAAACAAGTACTACTAAGATCAGTGCCAATTACTGCTGCAAGATTCCCATTCAGCCATGCAGTAAATAAGCGGGCCAAACCAGAGAGCAGCGCCAAACCACTGAAAAGAAGTGCGGCGGTAACCAGTGAGGCTGGGGGAGTTTTCGTAGCTGGTGTTAGTAATAAAGAGAGCAATGGCATCACACCGGCCACCAATGCCACTTGGGAGAGGCTGCTTATGGCCATGGCTATGGCAGTAAAAGCAAACTGCCAGCGACGACGAGGCGAAATCTCCCTCCAGAGATGCAGAAGGGCTTCAGATTGTTTAATTGAGACTGACATGGCCAAAGCCTAAGTTAGAACCCACAAACAAATTTTCGGAAATATTTGGATGCTTTCCATTGAACCGCGTGTCTTTAGCTGGTTGCTGCTCCTAAACGGCTTAGCCGTGGGTATGGGGCTTTTGGTGGGGGTGTTTGGCTGGGCCGACCTCAACGTGCTGGCAATGCTGGTGCTCCCACCTACGGCGTTGATGGCAGGAGTGCGGCTTACACAGCACCCCCCTGACCTGCGCGACCTATTAATACTGGGGATAGCGATTTTGATGGTTCTCGTATCACGTTGGAGTTATGTGGGTTTGCCAGAAACCCTGGAGGGGCTCACAAACCAGGAGTGGATCCGCGCGTTTGGCTTTGCCGCAATGGCTTCAAGCGTGATCCGGTTGAACACAATTCAACAACGCTGGTGGTTTTGGGGAGTGTGCCTCGGACTAACGCTTTATGCAGGGGGCACTCTGATCGGCACCCTGTTAGCGGGGGGCGGATATGGCCATGTTTATGATGTGCATCTTGGGAATTGGGGCGGGAGATCAAACCATATTCCTCCTGCCTACGCCACGCTAGGAATAATTGCACTTTTAAGAGGAACCTTACCCCAGCGCCTGCAACCAGGCTTACTAGCAGGAGCCTTCAGCATGGCCTTGGGTTATGTGGGGATATGTGGATCACGTACTACTTTATTGCTCACGGGCTTACTTGCCCTTGCGATCCTTGGAGACCTTAATCTCATTGACAAATTTAAGCTTAACCATGGGCGCAGAGTTTTCCTAGTACCCCTGATATTTGCCAGCGCAAGCGTCGCATTACTGCAGCCCTTAAAAGATTCACTGGTTATAAAAAGAATGCCCTCACTGCTAACTGATCCCAAGGCACGACCAGGACTGTTTAAAGAGGGGTACCAACGGCTGTTGCAGGCTTTTGCCTCAGGCAATGATCAAATCCTTAAAGAACTCCCCCCCCAAATCCATGAGGCCAATTATTGGCATAGCCTACCGCTGGATAGTTTCCGGGCTGGAGGTTTTTGGACTATTCCAATAGTATTGTTTTGGCTTGCCACGCTATTGCTTCCGAGCTGGAAACTACTTCGAAAAACACCTGGAACATCCTTTAGCCTTGCTGCCACGGGATTAATTACTTTTGGGCTACTAATGACAGAACCCACCATGAATATATCGCACTACGATTTGCTGGTTCCGCAATTACTCACCGTTTACATGCTTACAAAGGAAGATTGTGTTTAAGAAAGCTTCATCGAAGAGATTTTTAGGTATCCACAAAAATTTAAATAAAAATTGCGCTACACGAGCAACGAGTTAATTTGAGAACATTGCCGAGTAATCAATGAATATAGTAAGAGATGCCCTAACAGAAAGCATCAATACACCCTTGAACATACTGGCAGGTGTGATCAACAAGGCCAATTCAAATCGTTACACCCCCCTAAGGATTAGCCTTAGCCTGCGGCTAACACCAACCATGCGCCGCCACAAAAATGCCAAATGCATCAATGCCAACTGAGAAATCAAGCCAAATCTCATCCATTCCAGTCCCCACAACCCATGCTGGCTAATGCGATCGGAGACAACAAAACAAGGTTGAATATATATCATTCCTCCACGTTCTCGGATTAACTGATGAAAGCTAACATGTTCACAGATTGTGACCCCCTTATCATCATGACCGGCGTAAGTACATCCCTCAATAACGCTTGCACGGTAAAGGCCCGCTCCAGCAAAAGCTGAATCAACAGCAATTGGAGGTAAATGGGACGGAAGATGGACCTGCCTTGAGGCTATTACAACGCGCCGTGTGAACTCCTCTCCATGGATATCCCTTTGCTCATGAAAGATCTTGCACACATCAAATGGACACCAAAGGGAATGGCGTAATGCCCAAATGTCGTAATAGAAGGCTGCGTGATTAGCGGTAAGAGCACTCCAATCGGGCGGGGCTAGTTCTAGGGCTCTATTAATACAACGTACCGAAATGTTTGAAGTTTCAGGTGCAATATCTAATATCAAAACAAGATCAAAAGCTCCACTCCCCCCTAGGGCATTAAATTGCTCCAGAAGTAAGTTACGACAAAAGGCAATTCGATCTGTACGTTCTGGGAATTTCGAATCAAGGGAACCAGGATTAATTAGTAGCAGGTTGCTTGGCAAGCGCTTTTGCAGACGAGATAGGAACCTAAAGGAACCATCCACAGAGTCGTTCTCAACCACCACCACTTTCAATGTAGTAAGCAATGGAAGAAGACTTTGCAAGAAAAGCTTGAACCGAGGCAAATGAGGCTCCGCATCTCGACACAGTGCCCCTATGAATAATCGACAACCAGCCAGTTGATCCGTCATGGTGCTAAACATCGTAGTGACCTAGCAAAGTCAATGGTCCGACGTGCTGAACTCTGCCAAGAAAACTGCTTCGCACGATCAATACCTAGCAAGCGCTGATGCTGCTGAAGTTCTTTATCTGTAATTAACCTCTCAAGCTCCATTGAAAGCTGGTTTGAATCAATTGGATCAAAGGTGAGAGCTGCCTCGCCAAGCACTTCAACCAGGGCGGGATGGTTAGACGACAAAACTGGCGTACCGGAGCTGATGGCTTCCAAAACCGGCAAACCAAAGCCCTCGTATAAACTTGGGAACACAAAACAGATGGCATATCGATACAGTGTCGATAGAAACTCATCACTTACAAATCCAGTGAAGAGAATCTTGCCTTCCAATTGCAAATTCTGGATTTGGTCCTGTAAGGCCAAATCACACCCGCTCGCAGCGCCACACAACACCAGTCGAGGCGCTGCCCCACCAAGGCGAACAACTAGCTTCGAATAGGCAACAAGCAAAGTCCCAAGATTCTTCCGTGGTTCAAGAGTTCCTACACTAAGAATATATGAATGCCTTGAAAGGCCAAGCTCCATAAGAATGGAGGTATCATTAGGATTAGTCTTATAACTAAAACAGGCATCAGCGGCATGGGGTATCACTGCGATTGGCTTACTGCTTAAGGCTGGAAACCAGCGCAATAAATCATCACGAGTAGCCTCAGAGACGCAGATAATTCCATCCACATCAGGCAATTGCAACCTTAGCTCAGAGTAAAACTTAATAGACCAATCATGGCAATACTCTGGAAAGAGAACTGGAATCAAGTCATGAATACAAATTACACGTTTAAGCCGTCGAAACCTTGATAGCGCTGGAGTCAACGCATGTGGCGTAAAATAAATACAATCAGTACGAGCAGAAAGCAACAAACGATTCAGTTGCTGCCACAGAACAACAAATTGAATCCCGCGCTCAATCCCGCATGTAATCCTCTTTCCAAAGAGAGCTAGAATTGTATTAACAAAAACTTGAGGAAGATAAGGGCCACAGAAATCTACAGACTGTGGTGACTGAATCTCCAAGAGCTCTGCGCTGAGGGCAAGTCGATTAGGTCGTTCAGCACAGGGCAGGAATGGAATTAATTGTTCAAACGGAAATTCATGGCCTACTGCTGCCATTGATTGCAAAAGACACTTAGTGTATCGATAAACTCCGGTTCGAGCACTGGGAAGACCCAAAAGTCCGTCGGCGATAACCGTAGCATCAAAGAGCAACAGATTTCGGCTCATCGCACAATTAGTATGCCAATAAATATTCCCAAATTTAGCACGAATATCAATTTTCAACCCAAGTCAGAGCAAACTCATAACGAGCCAGGATGCTAATGTAGTAGATATACCAACCATTCCCAAATGTATTCCCAATTATATCGGGCTTTTGAAGATCAATTCAGAGGTTCAGAAAAATTGATATCTGCAAGACTACAACAGTATGAGAACTTTTTTATACCTATTGCTTCCACCAATCCCGGCGGAAGCATTTTTGACGCGGGCTGCGGTAGGGGCGAGTGGATCAAACTGATGCGACAATACGGCTTTGACTGCACAGGTGTAGACGAAAATCCTTATATGGCGAAAAATAGCAATCAACCCATTCACATTGGCAATGCACTTGAGGAAATCAAACATCTGCCAGAAGAAAGTCAATCGATTATTAGCGCTTTCCACTTATTAGAACATCTACAGTGCGGATTAATAATAAGTTTCATCGAAAATGCATTTAAAGCATTAAAGCCAGGAGGCATTCTAATTATAGAAATGCCAAATACCGAAAATATTGAGGTCGCCACCTCAAGCTTCTGGCTAGACCCAAGCCATTTAAGACCTATTCCGGTAGCATTTATTACATTTCTATTTCAAGAGAACGGATTCTACAGGTACAAAGTATTGCGCCTTCAAGAAGAGAAAGATTTGCACCAATTTAATAGGAAAATCACTTTGTCAGATGTTTTTTTTGGGGTATCTCCAGACGTAGCAGTGGTTGCCCAAAAAGGACCAGAAGATCAACCTTTGGTTAAAGAACTTGATATGGCGTTTAATAAAGACTATGGATTAAGTCTCCGGGATCTAATTCATCGATATGACAAGCAAAGAGAGGGAGGCTTTTTAAGGAGAAAAAGGCTACACGTAGCTAAAGCAATTAAAGCCTTACTGAAAAAATACACTACATGAATTTGGTCAGATTCCGCAAATAATCAACACTTAGTGGATCATTTTTCTAATATCAAGAAAATTTGTGCAGTCGCTTTAGGGCAAATCGCTGGGCCGGCATGCAATGCTTTATCACATTTAATCATGCGTGAATTACACATGATTAAATCATTAACTCCAATAATCTCTAAAAACTAATTGTTATCCTGCTATCAATTGTGGTTCTACAGTTATCAGGGTTGCCACCTTGGCAATTAACAATACCTTGATGGGCACCTTGGAAATCCCGCAACATTACAGTTCCCACAACCGGTATTCTCTCGAAGGGTTTAAAACTTGCTCCAATACCGTTATATTGACCGGCCCATTCTGCAAAGATTGATATCCGCTGATTAAATGCCAAGGACAATGTACCAATGGGGCCATAATTACCATAGTTCACCCAATTTTTTCGGGTATCATCTATGGGTTTATAGCGTCCATTACCTGCTCCTGCAGTTAGTGTAGCTATCGCTGGAGTTTTAGCTCCAAACCAATTACCTAGCGGCACTGATTGAGAAGCTATAAACAAATAACTTCTACCTAAATCGGCTTGAATATTATCATTTGCACCTGGATATCTTCCGTTTGGACCGCCGCCGCCAAAAAGCTGTTCCTGATTTTGGCCTACAATTGCAAAGCCTGTTGTTGGCGACAAGCTACTTTTAACCTGAAAGCCAATTGAAGCACCAGAATCACGGTAATTACCGTCACTTCTGTTGCCAACAAATGATTCTTGCTGCGAAAATGTTATGCCCGCTGATATTGGCCCCATAATTAATGGAGTAAATTCAGCTTGATATTGACCATCGGAATAAGCATTCCAAAAATCATTCCAATTTGGTGCATCTGGAGCACCAGAGTTAGTTGGATTACCTAATAACTGATAAGTGAGAACAAACCTCCTAGCCACATCCTGCCTAAAAGCTGTTGGCACCCAAAACCCAACTTCAGGATATAAAACACCGCCATAACTAAAAGCCCTACCAACTGAACGGGCAATTGCTTGTGGTTTAGGTGGCTGCTGCGGCTTGATTGGTGTGGGTGTGGGGTCTGGACTGGTGGGTGCCTGGGCCCAACGCACTGGGTTGGATGTTGCTGAACCATTCGTGGGTGGTTCTAGCCGTTGCCAACGGGGTGTGGAGGAAGCAGTTGATTCTTGCTTGGTTTCGTTATTGG
>Ga0247832_1007792_pt1 | contig 10976 bp, 8 predicted proteins | sample LaCruzMarch2015__10_FD_192407 | JGI IMG/M metagenome (GOLD analysis project Ga0247832, IMG submission 192407) | Freshwater microbial communities from meromictic Lake La Cruz, Castile-La Mancha, Spain - LaCruzMarch2015_4m | ecosystem: Environmental > Aquatic > Freshwater > Lake | place: Spain...
TGACCGTTATGCTGATATCTTGCTTATTGGGAGAAATAGCGACCTGTGTTGAATCGACACGGAACTCTAAGAAACCACGCGACAAATACCAAGCACGCAAAGTTTCTAGATCGGCATTGAGTCTGGTGCGCGAATATCTGTCAGTTTTGGTATACCAACTCAACCAATTGCCTGTGTTTTGGTCTAACTGATCCAGCAAGGTTGATTCTGAGAAAGTCTTGCTTCCCACAATACGCATTTCTTTGATCTTGGCGAGATCACCTTCAATCACGGTGAATGACAAATTGACACGGTTACGTTCTGCTGGAGTGATCGTCGTGATGATTTCAGCGCCATACAAACTGCGGTTGACGTATTGACGCTTCAATTCTTGTTCCGCACGGTCAGCCAAAGCTTTGTCGAAAGGACGACCTTCCGATAAACCGATATCACGCAAAGCCTTGCGCAACACGTCTTTGTCAAATTCCTTTGTGCCAATGAAATCGACTTGGGCAATGTTGGGGCGCTCTTCGACGATCAACACCAACACATTGCCACTGACTTCAATTCGCACATCTTTGAATAGGCCCAACGCAAACAGGCTGCGAATGGCTGCAGCACCTTTTTCGTCAGTGTAGTCATCTCCTACACGCAATGCGATAGAGGCGAACACAGTACCAGGCTCGACACGCTGCAAACCTTCAACGCGGATATCGCCTACTTTGAATGGATCTGCGGCCCAAGCGTGCAAAGCCATAACAGACGCGACACAACCCACCAAAATTTTGGACAAGGTTGAACGACGAAATGAATAAAGTGGCTGGGTCATGAACGGGTAATTGAGCGACAGATCAGAGAGTTGTGTCGACGGGGAAACGAGGCAAGAAATAAAGAAGGCATGATACAACACGCCCACGGGCTAAAACCCCGCATACATGGCTCATTTCAGAGACCATTCACACAGGCATGCGCCAAGGCGCGGGTTCTTTCGTCTAAGCCCAGAAGATCTTCAATGGTCGACACATTCGAAACCACCTGAGTGCTCAGGCAATGGGCATTCACGAGGTGAATTTGGTCAAATCGAATCCGTTTGCTTAAAAACGCCTCTACCGCCACTTCGTTTGCGGCATTGAGTACGGCGGTAGTACCTAATGGCGCCCGCAAAGCATCCCAAGCCAAATTCAAACCAGCAAACCGTTCACGGTGACCATGGGTATCCAATGATTCAAAGCTCATATCTGCCAATGTTTGGAAATCCAAAGCTTGCGCTCCTGAATGCATACGTTCTGGCCAACTCAGGCCATACGCGATGGGTACGCGCATATCGGCCGTACCCAGTTGCGCAACCACCGAGGTGTCGCGGTACTGGACCATGGAATGGATCACACTTTGCGGATGGATCACCACCTCTAAGCGCTCTGGTGGCAATCCAAACAAATACCGTGCTTCGATAACCTCTAACGCTTTATTCATCATGGTGGCGGAGTCGACGGAGATTTTGCGCCCCATGACCCAGTTGGGATGCGCGCAGGCTTCTTCGGGCGTTACATCTTTTAGGCTTGCTAATTCACGTCTGCGAAAGGGGCCACCTGAAGCAGTGAGAATGATTTTTTCAACTCTAGATTCCCAAGTGCTTGCGTCTTCTGGCAAAGACTGAAAGATGGCGGAGTGCTCACTGTCAATCGGTATGAGTGTGGCGCCGCCCTGCTGGACTGACTTCAAAAACACGTCGGCGCCCACCACCAAAGCTTCTTTGTTGGCCAGTAACAAACGCTTGCCCGATAGCGCTGCAGCAATGCATGCTTTCAGACCTGCTGCGCCCACGATGGCGGCCATCACGCTATCGACTTGAGGGTGTGATGCAACTTCCTCCAAGGCCTGAGGACCAGATTGCACACGAATACCAAGGCCGTGCGCATCTAATTTTTCTTGTAATTGCTTGGCAGCATCAGCATGGGCCATCACCACCATAGATGGTTTAAATTGCACACACTGTAGCAACATCAGGTCTACCTGAGTCGCTCCCGTCAATGCAAATACTTCAAACCGATTCGGGTGACGAGCAATGACATCCAAGGTGTTCACGCCAATGGACCCCGTGGATCCCAAAACAGTGATGCGCTGGGGTTGCGCGTTATTAGACATACTCATAGAAGAGACTGAGACAACATCATTGCCAATGGCAATGTGGGTAATAAAGCATCGACACGGTCCAATACGCCGCCATGGCCTGGCAGCAATTGGCTACTGTCTTTAACACCTGCTGTGCGCTTGACCATGGATTCCACCAAGTCACCCACCACACTCATTGCCGTCAGAAAAGTGATGGACACTAAAAAATAAACCCATCCATGGACATACAGCAAACTATAAATACTGGGGCTGTCAAATAAAGCCATTTGATCAGCCCACACCCAGGCTAAAGCCAATACCCAAACAGCGCATGTACCGCCCCACACGCCTTCCCAACTTTTGCTGGGACTCAAACTTGGCGCTAACTTTCTACGACCAAATGCTCTGCCTGCAAAGTATGCGGCGATATCAGCGATCCAGACCAATACAAAAACAGACAGCATGTAGTTGATGCCCACGCGCTTGGCTTGAAAAATGGCCATCCAACAAAGCCAAAGTGCGAGCGTTCCGCCTACTAATTTGACGGCGATATGCACCGAACTCCAAGCAGCCAGGCCACCACGCAACATCCAAGCGCCTACCAAAACCCATAGGGCACCAGCACAAGCCCATATATTGGGTGAGGCGTGTAACGGTAATTCAAATAACTTCCAAGAACCTAAACAAAGCGCTACACATACCAAGCCAAGTCCTAAGGACCGCGCCATAACCAGCCCCATCAATCGACCCCACTCCCATGCGCCTGCGGCAATTAATACCAAGGTCAACCAAGCTAGCGGTTCAGCGGATTCGGCAAAGAAAGCTGGCAAAAAAATTGCCAATAAAACCAAAGCCGTGATGATGCGAAGCTTGAGCATGCAGCCTAGTCTTAGACCGCCATGATTTCTTGTTCTTTGCTCGCCACTACTTTGTCGATATCTGCAATGTGTTTGTCGGTGACTTTTTGAATGTCTGCTTCTGCGCGCTTTTGTTCGTCTTCAGAAGCGAGTTTGTCTTTGACGAGTTTCTTCACAGCCTCGTTGGCATCACGTCGCAAATTACGCACTGCAATTTTTGCGTTTTCGCCTTCTGTGCGAACTACTTTGGTCAATTCTTTGCGACGCTCTTCCGACATAGGTGGCATCGGTACGCGAATCAGCTCGCCCATAGACGATGGGTTGAGACCCAAATCGCTGTCACGAATGGCTTTTTCGATTTTGGCCGCCATGGATTTCTCCCAAGGCTGCACGCTCACTGTGCGCGCATCCAACAACGACACGTTAGCCACTTGACTCAAAGAAACCATGGCACCGTAATAGTCCACTTGCACGTTATCTAACAATGCAGGGCTTGCACGACCTGTACGAATTTTGGTGAGGTTATTGGAAAAAGAGGCGATCGACATATCCATTTTGGATTCAGCCGTTTTTTTAATGTCTGCAATGCTCATCATTTACTCCTGATGCAAATTTGATTTAGACATGAACCAATGTGCCTTCGTCTTCACCCAGCACTACACGCCGTAGCGCTCCATTTTTGAAGATAGAGAACACTTTGATAGGCAATTTTTGGTCGCGACACAAAGCAAAAGCAGTGGCATCCATGATGCCGAGATTTTGACCGATCGCATCATCAAAGCTCAGTTGACTGTAACGCGTAGCTGCAGGGTCTTTTTTAGGATCTGCTGTGTAGACACCGTCGACCTTGGTGGCTTTCAAAACCATCTCAGCACCAATTTCGGCGCCACGCAAGGCCGCAGCGGTGTCTGTTGTAAAGAACGGATTACCAGTGCCTGCCGCAAAAATAACGACTTTGCCCTCTTCCAAATACTGCAAGGCTTTGGGACGCACATAGGGTTCCACCACTTGGTCAATGGCAATCGCCGACATAACGCGCGCAGTCAAGCCAGCTTTATTCATCGTGTCAGCCAAGGCCAATGAATTCATCACGGTCGCCAACATTCCCATGTAATCGGCCGTCGCGCGGTCCATACCAACGGCCCCGCCAGCAACACCTCTAAAAATATTGCCGCCACCAATCACGATCGCCACTTCAACGCCCAAGTTGATCACCTCAGACACTTCGCCGACGATACGTACGATGGTGGCGCGGTTGATACCAAAAGCATCATCCCCCATCAATGCTTCGCCCGAGAGTTTGAGCAAGATACGTTTATAAGCCGGCTGGGGTTGGGTCATAAAAAAATCCTAGGTAGTGGCAAATTTGTATGGGTGAACAAGACGTAAAAAAGGGGGCCATTGCCCCCTTTTCCATTACGCTGATTGTTTTGCGGCAGCGACTTGGGCAGCCACTTCGGCAGCAAAGTCATCCACCTTCTTTTCGATTCCCTCGCCAACCACATACAAGGTGAAAGATTTCACCGACGTGTTGGCAGACTTGAGCATTTGCTCAACCGTTTGCTTATCGTTCTTCACAAAGGGTTGGTTAAACAAAGACACTTCTTTGAGATATTTCTGCACAGATCCTTCGATCATCTTGGTCGCGATGTCAGCAGGTTTACCTGACTCTGCCGCTTTTGCGGTAGCAACTGAACGCTCTTTTTCAATCAGTTCTGCAGGAACATCAGCGCTGGTCAATGACACGGGTTTCATGGCGGCCACATGCATGGCAACGTCTTTGGCAGCAGTTTCAGCGCCTTCAAACTCGACGACCACACCGATGCGTGTTCCGTGCAAGTACGCGCTCAAAGAATTGGCTCCCTCGAAACGTTTGAAGCGACGAAAACTCATGTTTTCACCGATCTTGCCAATCAAACCTTTGCGCACGTCTTCCAAAGTGGGGCCAAAGCCGTCTTGGCTGTAAGACAAAGCGCCCATGGCTTCGACGTTGGCAGGGTTGTGTTCGACGATCAATTTGGCAGCAGCTTGCGCCATGGCCAGAAAGCTGTCGTTCTTGGTCACAAAGTCTGTTTCGCAGTTAACTTCTAGCAGAGCACCTTTGTTACCTGCTAGAAAACTGGTGACAACACCTTCAGCAGTGACGCGGCTAGAGGCTTTGCCAGCTTTGCTTCCTAGTTTGACGCGCAACAACTCTTCGGCTTTGGCCATGTCGCCATCGGCCTCAGTCAACGCTTTTTTGCACTCCATCATGGGGGCGTCTGTTTTGCCCCTTAATTCAGCCACCATGCTTGCGGTAATTGCAGCCATGTATTTCTCCGTATCAATAAATAGTTTGTGTATTAGGTTTCAGTCATAAAAAAGGGGCTAACGTGAGCCCCTTTAAAAAATCGAGCTCTTGTTTACTCCGCCACTTCAACGAATTCGTCAGCGTCTTCAGCAGCAACTGCCTTGACTACGTCGTTCACAGCGTTTACACGGCCTTCCAAAATCGCATCGGCAATGCCGCGTGCATACAAGGTGACAGCCTTGGATGAGTCGTCGTTGCCTGGAATGATGTAGTCGATACCTTCTGGCGAGTGGTTAGAGTCCACTACACCGATCAATGGAATACCCAATTTTTTGGCTTCTAGGATCGCAATTTTGTGATAACCGACGTCGATCACAAAAATCGCGTCTGGCAATGTAGCCATATCTTGTATGCCACCGATATCTTTTTCGAGCTTTTCAATCTCGCGTTGAAACATCAATTGTTCTTTTTTAGACAGGGCGTCCAAGCCGGCTTCTTGCTGGATCTTCATGTCTTTCAAACGCTTGATAGACGTTTTGACCGTTTTAAAGTTGGTCAGCATACCGCCCAACCAACGCTGGTCCACAAAAGGGACACCCGCACGCTGGGCTTCAGCGGCGACGATTTCGCGGGATTGGCGCTTAGTACCGACCATCAAAATAGTGCCGCGGTTAGCAGACAACTGCTTGGCAAACTTGGCAGCCTCTTGGAACATCGGTAATGATTTTTCCAAGTTGATGATGTGAATTTTGTTGCGATGGCCAAAAATGAATGGGGACATTTTTGGGTTCCAGAAACGGGTTTGGTGTCCAAAATGGACGCCGGCTTCAAGCATTTCGCGCATAGTGACTGACATAGATTTACTCCAAAGGTTAGGTCTAAAATGCAGTTCTTGATTACTACAAGATCTCTAAAAAGAGTACTTATAGAAACACCTTGAGTGAACTGATTCGAGGATTAGCTTCACAAAAAAGCACACTAAAGTGGTGCTTACTTCGCAAAACCCGTAAATTTTAACATAGCCAACGAGAACATTGCCCATGAAAATCGCCGTGATCGGTGCAGGAGTGGTTGGCATCACCACCGCCTACGAACTAGCCATGCAGGGCCATGAGGTCAAGGTCTTTGAACGCAACAGTTCTGTCGCACAAGAATGCAGTTTTGCAAACGCGGGAGTTATTTCACCAGGCTATGTCACACCATGGGCAAAACCAGGCATGTTGTGGAATGTGTTGTCTCAAATGGGCAGAAAAAATGCCCCTGTGCGCATATCTGGACTGGGCTTGACAGAAATGGCGTGGTTGTCCAAATGGTGGCGTGCTTGCGACAGTAAGACGTTCACCCGTAACCGCAAAAACCTTCTAGATCTTTCACTTTACAGTCAGCAAAGAATGCAAGAGTTGACCAAACGTTTGCATCTCGACCATGACCGCTCCCAAGGCTATATGGTGCTTATGCGAAGTGAGCGCGAGCGCAAATTACTACAAGCGTCGATAGATCTGATGCGCGCTGAGGGCCTTGATCTAAAAGTTCTCTCGCCCACTGAGGCTACTGAAATTGAACCCGCGCTCAATACAGCAGAAACCAAACTGGTGGAAGCCCTGTATTTCCCCAATGACGAAGTTGGTAACTGTCGTGAGTTTGCTTACCTACTTAAAAAGGAAGCCGAAGATTTAGGCGTTGAATTCGAACTCAACGCACACGTACAAAATTTATTGCCAGACCTTCCCCACACCATCCGACTTTCCCCCCAAGACAAGGGACAAAAATTTGATGCAGTTGTCGCGTGTACAGGACTTGCCAGTGCAGAGTTGCTTAAGCCTCTAGGCATCAAAATTCCATTGATGGCAGTCCATGGTTACTCCATCAGCGCTGCGGTACGCGAACCACTAGACGCTCCCCGCAGTGGCATCATGGACGAGCGTTACAAAATTTCTATTACGCGCTTAGGCCAGCGTGTGCGCGTATCTGGCTCAGCCGAAATAGGTGGCGACCCCAAGAAACATAGTGAGCAAAGCGTCAAAACCTTGTTCGATGTCTTGAACGATTGGTTCCCAGGCGCTGCACGCACGCGAGAAAATGTGCAGGTCTGGAAAGGTTCTCGCCCCATGCTGCCCGATGGCCCACCCTTGGTCGGGCCCAGTGGCGTGAAAGGCGTATGGCTCAATCTAGGCCACGGCTCTAGCGGTTGGGCGCTTTCATGCGGAAGCGCAAAAGCCGTTGCCGATATGGTGTCGCAGCACCGTGCAGAAATAGATATGCAGGGCTTTGACTACCAACGGGTGAAGTGATTACTTTCTAGGTTTTTTGCTTTTAGGGCCAGCGCTTTTTTTCATACCCGCTTTGCTGTTGGTTTTAGCAGCTCCGCGTAACTTAGAAGATTTTTCAGCGTCTCTGACAAACGGTTTTTTGGCAGAAGACTTGAATTTTGCCGCACCCGCTTCGTTTTTATCTTTGCCAAAACGTGCAGTTAATTCTTCGTCATCTCTGACCAATCGGAAGTCGATTTTGCGGCCATCCAAATCGACGCGGCTGACTTGAACACGCGCACGCGAACCAATCGCGTAGCGAATACCCGAACGCTCACCACGCAACTCTTGCCGCGCCTCATCGAATCGGAAGTATTCACCGCCTAGCTCAGTGATGTGCACCAAGCCTTCCACGTACATCGCATCTAAAGTCACGAACAAGCCAAAGCCCGTAGCAGAGGACACCACGCCGCTGTACTCTTCGCCCAAATGCTCACGCATGTATTTGCACTTCAGCCATGCTTCCACATCGCGACTGGCTTCATCCGCACGACGCTCATTGGCACTGCAATGCAAACCCGCCGCTTCCCACGCTTGCTGGTCAGCAGAAGTTTTGACTTTGACAACGGGCGATGTTTCTGGTTGACGCACTTTAGATGCCAAACGGCGTGCCAATTTTGCGTGCGCCTCGCCAGGGGTCGGCAATGCTGGTAGTTGGTAGCGTCGCTTTTCTAAGATGGCTTTGATCACCCGATGCACCAACAAATCTGGATAACGACGGATAGGACTGGTGAAGTGCGTATAAGCCTCAAACGCTAAGCCAAAGTGGCCGCTGTTGAATGGCGTGTAAATCGCTTGCTGCATAGAGCGTAGCAACATGGAATGGATTTGCAAGGCATCAGGACGCTCTTTTGTCGCCTCTGCAATCGCTTGGAATTCTGCGGGCTTGGGGTTATCGGAAATATTCATTCCGATGCCTGTTGCCTTTAGGTAGTTGCGTAGCGTTTCTTTTTTCTCAGGTGTGGGGCCTTCGTGCACGCGGAACAAGCCAGGATTTTTACTTTGCAAAATAAAGTCTGCGCTACACACATTGGCTGCAAGCATGGCCTCTTCAATTAACTTGTGCGCATCATTACGGACACGTGGAACAATTTTTTCAATGCGTCCACTGTCATCACACACAATTTGCGTTTCCGTCGTTTCAAAATCGATAGCGCCTCTGGCTTTACGCGCTTGCAACAAAGCACCATAGACATCGTGCAAATTAATCAAATCATTGATGCGATTTTTTCTGCGAGAGGCCTCTGGGCCACGCGTATTCGCCAAGATAGCAGCCACCTCGGTGTACGTGAACCGCGCATGGCTAAACATCACAGCCGGATAAAACTGGTAAGCATGCACTTCACCAGTTGTGGTGATCAACATATCGCACACCATGCATAAGCGCTCGACATCAGGGTTGAGCGAACACAGGCCGTTGGATAGTTTCTCAGGCAGCATCGGAATCACACGCCGCGGGAAATAAACGCTGGTGGCACGGTCGTATGCATCGATATCTATCGCACTGCCAGTATCTACATAGTGGCTCACATCTGCAATAGCAACCAATAAACGCCAGCCTTTAGAGCGACCTACTTTAACGGGTTCGCAATACACCGCATCGTCAAAGTCGCGCGCGTCTTCACCATCAATGGTGACAAGCGGAATGTCAGTTAAGTCAATACGGTTTTTTTTGTCTTGGGGTCTAACTTTGTCAGGCAAACCGCGTGCAAGCGCTAAACAAGCTTCAGAGAACTCATGCGGCACGCCATATTTGCGCACTGCAATTTCGATCTCCATACCCGGGTCATCGACCTCGCCCAACACTTCCTTGATACGGCCCACAGGCTGGCCATACAAACTGGGTGGTTCAGTCAATTCAACCACCACCACTTGACCAACAATTGCACGCGCTGTTGCACCTTTGGGGATCAAAACATCTTGACCATAACGCTTGTCTTCAGGTGCAACTAACCAAACACCGCTTTCTTGTAAAAGTCTGCCGATGATGGGTTGCGTTGAGCGCTCCAAAATTTCGACCACGCGGCCTTCAGAACGTCCTTTGCGATCAAATCGCACCACACGCGCCTTGACACGATCGCGATGTAAAACAGCGCGCATCTCGTTCGGTGGTAAATAAATATCTGGCAGGCCGTCATCACGTTGTACAAAGCCATGTCCATCGCGATGACCTGAAACAGTGCCTTCAAACTCTTCCAGTAAACCACTGGTTGTTGAGGTATGTTTGATAGAATCCCTTTCTTTCCTGAAAGCCCAGGTGGCGGAATTGGTAGACGCACTAGTTTCAGGTACTAGCGCTGCGAGGCGTGCTGGTTCGAGTCCAGTCCTGGGCACCAATCCTAAATGATTTATGCGTCAAATCGGCGACGCAATCAGATCGTGACCTTGCGTTGAAACAACTTTAGCGCGCGTAAATTCACCCACTTTTAAAACCTTGCTGATCTTTTCAGAAGGCAGTAAACGCACCACACCATCAATCTCCGGTGCTTCTGCGTAACTTCTTCCAACACCGCCTTTTCTGCCGTTTCCTGGCGCAGAATCGATCAGAACTTGTAAGGTGTCGCCTACCCTTTGAGTAAGTTTGTTAACAGAGACTTCCTCTGCAACCTTCATAAATTGGGCAACACGCTCTTCTCTTACAGTTTGGGGCAACATGCCAGGAATAAGGTTAGCCGTTGCACCCTCGACTGGGCTGTAAGCAAAGCAACCTGCGCGATCAATTTTGGCTTCACGCATGAAGTCGAGCAAATGCGCGAACTCTTCTTGCGTTTCGCCAGGAAAACCTGCAATAAAGGTGCTGCGTATGACGATTTGCGGACACATTTCACGCCAGTGCTGAATGCGTTCTAAGTTTTTTTCACCACTCGCTGGTCGTTTCATGCGTTTCAACACATCGGGGTGACTGTGTTGAAAAGGCACATCTAAATAAGGAAGTACATGGCCAGTGGCCATCAAAGGAATGATGTCGTCAACGCTCGGATAAGGATAAACATAGTGCAAACGAACCCAAGCGCCATAGCTTTGAGCAATATCGCCCAAAGCTTTGGCTAGCTCTAGTGTTTTGGTCTTGATGGGCTTGCCGTCCCAAAATCCAGTGCGGTATTGCACATCGACACCATAGGCAGAGGTGTCTTGGCTGATCACCAACAACTCTTTGACGCCACTCTCAAACAAAGCATGCGCTTCTTTCAACACATCGCCAATGGGGCGACTCACTAAGTCTCCGCGCATAGAAGGGATGATGCAAAAAGTACAACGGTGGTTACAGCCTTCGCTGATCTTGAGGTAGGCGTAATGTTTGGGCGTTAATTTAACGCCTGTATCGATGTTGTGAGGCGGTATGAGGTCTACAAATGCATCGTGTGGTTTGGGCAGGTGCAGATGCACCGCATCCATCACTTCTTGCGTGGCGTGTGGCCCAGTGACTGC
>Ga0247832_1007805_pt1 | contig 10963 bp, 7 predicted proteins | sample LaCruzMarch2015__10_FD_192407 | JGI IMG/M metagenome (GOLD analysis project Ga0247832, IMG submission 192407) | Freshwater microbial communities from meromictic Lake La Cruz, Castile-La Mancha, Spain - LaCruzMarch2015_4m | ecosystem: Environmental > Aquatic > Freshwater > Lake | place: Spain...
GCTTTCCCTCGAGCCAGCAGTACATCGTCGCCACCGTGGTCGACCACGCGCCCATCACCCGCCTGCTCGTGTCGTTGTTCCACCACCGGTTCGACCCTGCCGCGCCGCGCGACGACGATTCGATTCGCGCCGACATCCTGACGGCACTCGACGCCGTGCCGAGCCTCGACGACGACCGCACGCTGCGGGCGCTGCTGGCCCTGATCGATGCGACGGTCCGCACCAACGCCTTTCGGCCGGGCAGCTCGCCTCGCGGGTTCCGGCCCGCGCTGGCGTTCAAGTTCGATCCGGCCCGGGTGCCCGACCTGCCGGCGCCGCGCCCGATGTTCGAGATCTGGGTGTGCTCGCCGCGAGTGGAGGGCGTCCACCTGCGAGGAGGGCGCATCGCCCGGGGCGGCATCCGCTGGAGCGACCGACGCGAGGACTTCCGTACCGAGGTGCTCGGGCTCGTGAAGGCGCAGATGGTGAAGAACGCGGTCATCGTGCCCACGGGCGCCAAGGGCGGCTTCGTGCCCAAACGGCCGACGGCCACACCCGACGCGTTCCGTGCCGAGGGGCTCGCCTGCTACCGCGAGTTCATCGCCGGCCTGCTCGACCTCACCGACAACCTCGTCGGCGGCGCCGTGGTGCCGCCGCCCGACACCGTCCGCCTCGACGGCGACGATCCGTACCTCGTCGTCGCCGCCGACAAGGGCACGGCGACGTTCAGCGACGTCGCCAACGAGATCTCGCTCGAGTACGGGTTCTGGCTTGGTGATGCGTTCGCCTCGGGAGGCAGTGCCGGCTACGACCACAAGGCCATGGGCATCACGGCGCGTGGGGCGTGGGAGAGCGTCCGCCGACACGCCCAGGCGATCGGCAAGAACGCCGACCGCGACCCGCTGACGGTGGTGGGCATCGGCGACATGTCGGGTGACGTGTTCGGCAACGGGATGCTGCGTTCGCCCCACCTCCGGATCGTCGCCGCCTTCGACCACCGGCACATCTTCCTCGATCCCGACCCCGACCCGGCCGAGTCGTTCGCCGAGCGGCTGCGGCTGTTCGGGCTTCCGCGCAGCAGTTGGGCCGACTACGACGCGACGCTCATCTCCGAGGGTGGCGCGGTGGTGCCGCGCACGGCCAAGAGCGTCGAGTTGTCGCCGCAGGTACGCAAGGTCCTCGACCTCGACAGGCCGACGGTCACCCCGAACGAGTTGCTGTCGGCCATCCTGCGCGCGCCCGTCGACGTGCTGTGGAACGGCGGCATCGGCACCTACGTCAAGGCCGGCACCGAATCGAACGCCGAGGTCGGCGATCGGGCCAACGACGGCATCCGGGTGAACGGCGGTGAGCTGCGCTGCCGCATGGTGGGCGAGGGCGGCAACCTCGGGATGACCCAGCGGGGCCGCATCGAGTACGCGCTCGCTGGCGGGCTCGTGAACACCGACGCGATCGACAACTCGGCCGGCGTCGACTGCAGTGACCACGAGGTCAACATCAAGATCCTGCTCAACGACGTGATGTCGGCGCCGGCCGAGGGCACGGCGATGACACTCGACGCACGCAACGCGCTCCTCGCGTCGATGACCGACGAGGTGGCCGAACAGGTGCTCGACGACAACCGTGCGCAGACACTGGTGCTCGCCATCGCCCGCCGTCAGGCACTGCCGATGGCGAACGTCCACGCCCGTTACCTGAACCTGCTCGAGGCCGAGGGGTGGATCGACCGGTCGCTCGAGTTCCTGCCGTCCGACAAGCAGATCGCCGAGCGCCAGGCCACCGGCACGGGCCTGACGACGCCCGAGTTCTCGGTGCTCCTCGCCTACACGAAGACCACGAACATCGAACTGCTCGAGCGGTCGAACCTGCCCGACGACCCGTACCTCGAGCCCGACCTCGTGCGGTACTTCCCCGCACCGCTACGCAAGCGGTTCCCGCTGCAGATCGCCCGTCACCGGTTGCGGCGCGAGATCGTCGCGACGCAGCTCGGCAACCAGATGGTGAACATCTCGGGCATCTCGTTCGATCACCGGGTCACCGAGGACTCGGGTGTGGGCGTGGTCGAGATCAGCAGGGCGTGGGTGGCGGCACGCGACATCCTCGGTGCCGTTGCGCTGTGGCAGGAGATCGACGCGCTCGGCGCCGACGTGCGCATCGACGTGCAGATCGACCTGTTCCTCGACGCCCGGCGGATGATCGAGCACGTGGTGCTGTGGCTGCTCCGCCATCGTCGGCCACCCATCGACATCGCGTCGGTGGTGGCCGAGCTGCGTGCGCCGGTGCAGCGGCTGGCCTCGGGTGCCGACGAGGTGCTGAGTGGTCGGATGCGCGACCTCACGTTCGCCCGCGAGGCCGTGCGGCTCACCGCAGGCGTGCCCGAGCGCCTTGCCCAGCAGGCGTCGCAGTGGCCGGTGGTGCACACCTTCTTCGACGTCATCGAGGTCGCCACGCGTCGCTCGGTCGACCCGGCCGACGCGGCGCGCACGTACTGGCAATTGTTCGATGCCATCGATGTCGGCTGGTTGTGGGACGCCATCGGCGCGCTACCGCGGAGCGATCGCTGGCAGACGCAGGCCCGCTCGGCGTTGCGCGACGATCTGCTGGCCGTGCTCGCCGACCTCACCGACGACGCGCTGGGCATCGGATCCGTCGACGGCTGGCGGTCGGCGAACGAAGGCGTCATCGCCCGCACGACCACGATGTTCACCGAGCTCCGCCGGGTCGACGCGCACGACATCACCACGCTCACGGTGGCGTTGCGGCAGCTCCGCAACCTCGCGCTGGCCACCCAACGACAGGAGTGACCGCTAGCGTTCGCACGGTCATGGACGCCCCTCGCTTTCGCATCGCGCCCTCTCCCACGGGCTTCTTCCACGTCGGCGGCGCCCGCACGGCGCTCTACAACTGGGCGCTCGCCAAGCGCCTCGGCGGCACCTTCGTACTGCGCATCGAGGACACCGACGCCGAGCGCAACCGACCCGAGTGGAACCAGGGCATCATCGACGCGCTGGCCTGGATCGGCATCCACGCCGACGACCCGACGTTCGAAGGCCCGTACTTCCAGAGCGCGAACGCCGATGAGCACGTGGCCGCAGCGCAGCGGCTGTACGAGGCTGGCAAGGCGTACTACTGCGATCTCACCGGTGACCAGATCCAGGAGCGAGCGAAGGCCGAGGGCGTCCAGGGCTACGCCGGTTGGTCGCGCGACCTCGGCCTCGACCCCGCCCCCGGCCGCGTGCTGCGGTTCCGGGTGCCCGAGGGCCAGACCGTCATCAGTGACGCCGTGCGCGGCGACGTCGTGTTCGACAACGCCACCATCGAGGACTTCGTGCTGCTGCGCGGCAACGGCTCGCCGATGTTCCTGCTCGCCAACGTCGTCGACGACATCACGATGCGCATCACTGACGTCATCCGCGCCGAGGAGCACTTGCCGAACACGCCCAAGCAGCAGATGCTCTGGGGGGCGCTCGGCGTCACGCCGCCACGATGGGGGCACGTGCCGCTGCTGGTGAATGAGCAGCGCAAGAAGATCTCGAAGCGCCGCGACAAGGTGGCGCTCGAGAGCTACCGCGACGAGGGTTACCTCGCCGACGCGATGGTGAACTACCTCATGACGCTCGGCTGGTCGCCCGGCGACGTCGAGATCGTGCCGTGGGCATCGGTCGAGGAGCGCTTCCGCCTCGAGGACGTCTCGCACTCGCCGGCCTTCTTCGACCTCAAGAAGCTCGCTGCGTTCAACGGCGAGTACATCCGCCAGCTCAGCGCCGATCAGTTCGTCTCGGCCTGCGAGCCGTGGCTCGCGCAGTGGCGCGAGACGCACCCCGAGGCAGTGTGGGACCAAGCGGTCTTCGTCGCCATCGCGCCGCACGTGCAACTCCGCGCCGTCACGCTGTCCGAGGCGCCGGGCGTCGTCGACTTCCTCTTCCTGCCACAGCCCGAGCTCGACGAGGCGAGCCTGTCGAAGGCGCTGTCGACCGAGGGTGCGGCGGACGTGGTCGCCCAGAGCATCGAGGCCTTCGCCACGTGCGAGTGGACCACCGATGCCATCAAGGCCGCGTTCGAGGTGGTCGCCGAGCGCAACGGGCTGAAGCTGGGCAAGGCTCAGGCGCCTGTGCGGGTGGCGGTCACGGGCCGTACCGTCGGCCCGCCGCTGTTCGAGTCGCTCGAGCTGCTGGGCCGTGATCGCACCATCGAACGCCTCCGCGCACTGCCGGCCGGTGTGCAGGTGCGATGACCGATCCGTGGGCGGTCACACGCCCGGGCGGTGACGCACCCGCGAACGGCCCGGTGGCGAACCCCACTCCGGTGGGTGGCGTGCCGATCGTGCCGCCCCCGCGTCGTCGGCGGTGGCCCCGCCGCGTCGGCGTCACGGTCGTCGCACTGTGCCTCGCGCTCGTGGCGTACTACGCGGTCACGCTGTTCCAGGTGTGGAACACCGGCCGCAGCGACGAGGCCCGCCCGGTCGACGCGATCGTCGTCATGGGCGCCGCCCAGTACGACGGCCGACCGTCGCCGCAACTCCAGGCACGGCTCGATCACGCGGTGCAACTCTGGCAGCAGGGTCTGGCCCCGGTGGTGGTGGTCACCGGTGGGAAGCAGCCGCTCGACCGGTTCACCGAGGCCGATGCTTCGGCGCAGTACCTCATCGACAACGGCGTGCCCGCCGACGCGATCCTGCGCGAGACGCAGGGTCAGAACTCGTACGACTCGTTGGCCGGTGTCGAGCGTCTGCTCAGCGCAGCGGGCCTCCGCCGCGTGCTGCTGGTGAGCGACCCGTTCCACTCGCTGCGCATCAGGCTCACCGCCGACGAGCTGGGCATGGAGGCCTCCGTGTCGCCCACGCTCACCAGCCCCGTCCAGGGCCGGGCTGCGTTCACGAGGCAGCTGAAGGAGGCGGCCGGTGTGGCGCTCGGCCGCGTGGTGTCGTTCCGGCGCCTGCTCGAGATCACCGGCTGAGGGCGGCCAGCTCCATTGACTCGGCGACGAGCGAGTACGAGTGACGCCGCTCGGCGGAGCCGTGGACGTTCGTCGTGAGGAACAGCTCGTCGGCGCCCGTGGCGGCCACCAGCCGCAGCAGCCCGTCGCGCACCGTGGACGGCGACCCGATGACGTGGCTCGCCGTCCACGCTCGAACGGTCTCACGTTCCATCGGGGTGTACGGGTACGCGGCTGCTTCCTCGGGCGTGGGGTACACGTCGGGGCGGCCCTGCCGCAGTCGCAGGATCGCAAGCCCGCCCGACCCGGCCAGCCACTGCGCTTCGTCGTCCGTCTCGGCGCACACGACGTTGACGCCGAGGCCGAGGTACGGGCGCTCGAGGTAGCGCGACGGCCGGAACGCCGCCCGGTACGTCTGCACCGCCATGGCCGTGTTGCCGCCGGCGAAGTGGTGGGCGAACGAGAACGGCAGCCCGAGGTGCCCGGCCAGGTGTGCGCTGTAGTCGCTGCTGCCGAGCAGCCAGATCGACGGCCGGTTGCCGCGGGCGGGGACGGCGTGGATGGTGCCGAAGGGGTGCCGGTCGGCGAACGAGCCGTCGAAGTAGCCCTCGAGCTCGGCCAGTTGGTCGGGGAAGTCATCGTCGCTGTTGCGACCGCGGCGCAGCGCCGAGGCGGTGAGCCGGTCGCTGCCCGGCGCCCGGCCGAGGCCGAGGTCGATGCGGCCGGCGTGCAGCGCCTCGAGCATGCCGAACTGCTCGGCCACCACGAGCGGCGAGTGGTTGGGCAGCATGACGCCGCCCGACCCGACCCGCAGGGTGGTGGTGGCCTGGGCGAGATGGGCGATGAGGACAGCCGGCGACGAGCTGGCGATGCCCGGCATGTTGTGGTGCTCGGCCACCCAGAACCGGTGGAACCCGAGCTGCTCGACATGGCGAGCGAGGTCGATCGACGAGCGCAGCGCATCGGCAGACGTGGAGCCGCTGCTGACAGGTGCCAGATCGAGGACCGACAGGACGGGAAACTCCATGCCGTCATCTTGCCGGACCGCACGTCGGTTCGGGCGAGCGGGGTGGGCTGATGCGGGGTCCTTGCTACACTTTCGCTTCCACGGGTCAGCCCGCTGGGGAATGGTGTAATTGGCAACACAGCAGTTTCTGGTACTGTTATTCAGGGTTCGAGTCCTTGTTCCCCAACTCAGGTTTCACCGAAGGCCGGCGTTCATCGCCGGCCTTCGGTCGTTCTCCGGCCTGGTTCGCGGGCCATGTTCGCGGGCCATGTTCGCCAGTTGGCGCGATGCGCGACCGTTGGTAGTGTTCTGGGGCTACTCGGCCCCATCGTCTAGTGGCCTAGGACACCACCCTCTCAAGGTGGCGGCACGGGTTCGAATCCCGTTGGGGCTGCACTTGGATCACCACGTCGGGCCGCTCTCCGGAGCGGCCCGTTGGGTTTTTCGCCCCTTCCGCGGGGTGCCGCAGCCGGAGATCAGGCGTCCGAAGTCTGTCGTCGTGCCGACGTGTTGCCGGGCATGATGCAGCAGTGAACCCGAGGATGCCGCCGCCAGCGAGCAGCCCGAGCCCGAGCGACGTGGTCGGAGCGGTGCCGCTGCCCGCATCGGGCTACGCTCACAGGCATGGCACAGCGGGTCTGGAGTGCAGCGGAGCTCGAGCAGCTCTCGCCGGCTGAGCAGGATGCGATCTTCGCTGCCGGCATCGTTCGCAATCTTGCCGACGTGCCGCCGGAGTTCCTCGCCCGGGTGCGTGCTCGTCTCGAAGACCACATCGCCGGTACCGAGTCGCCGGCTCAGTGACGACCGAGCGGCGGGCGGTTCGAGCCACCGCGAGGTTCTTCGAGGACCTGGATCGTCAGCTCGGTGCTGCGCGTGGTCCCGATGGCCAGCCGTCGACCAACGACTTCCAGGTGTTCGACCTGTTCCGCATCGTCGAGACCTTCGCCACGCAATTCGACGAACTCCCGGAACTCATCGCGGGCCGTGCCGACTACCGCACCGTGATCGGAGTTGGTGTCGTCGTCGCCCGATTCGCAGTGATTGGCCAGCTGGCTCCGGACGGAGCGGTCGAATTGGTGCAGCTCGACATCGACATCGACAGCGGCTCGTCGTGGTGATCCGCACGAGCGGGCGGGCGTTCTTGCACAGATGATCACCCGGAGCGTCGCTCACCCGCTCAAGGTGGCGGCACGGGTTCGAGTCCCGTTGGGGCTGCAACTGGATCACCATGTCGGGCCGCTCTCCGGAGCGGCCCGCTGGCCTTCTCCGGTGTGTCGACCATCGGCCCGGTGCGGGGCAGGGGGCAGGCCACGGCGCTGCGGAGGCGACCCCGCAACGCCCACGCCAGCAGCACGATCGAGGCCACCGCCAGCAGCGGTTGCACCGGTTCGAACCACTGACGCGCGCCGGTGGCGCCCAGCGCCACCAGCACGATCTTGTTGCAGACGGGACACCCCACGGCGAAGAACGACAGCAGGCCACCGACGCTCGCCGTGCGCGAGACAGGCTCGGGATCGCCGTCATCGACCAGGCCGTCATCAACCAGGCCGGGGGCCACGGGGCCTGCGGCATCCGGGTCGCTGACGTAGGTGGCCACCACCAACCCGGCCAACACGGCCGTGACCACGAGAACCGGGTACGACCACCAGGTCACCGGTACCGGCCTTCCGAACACCGGGTTCGGGATGACGTCGGTCGGGAGCCCGATGAGCAGCGCGGTGCCGGCACCGGAGCCGATCGCCACGAGCCATCGGCGCGCCGACCACGTGAGCATGGCGGCCCAGCCGCTCATGGGGCGGTGACGATGGCTCGTCCGGTGGCGGCTGCGGCCTCCTCGACCGAGCCCAGGTCGGTGACGGCCCCGAAGCCCGCACGGGCCATCAGTTCGGTGGCGATCGCCGAACGACGACCGCTGCGGCAGTACACGATGTACTCGGCGGCGGGGTCGAGGCCGGCGAGTGCCGCCTCGAGCGAGCCGTCCTCGACGTTGTGGTTCACGGCGCCGGCGAGATGGCCCTGTGCGAACTCCTCCGGTGTGCGGACGTCGATGATGATCGTGTCGGCAGCCACGTCGGCCACGTCAGCTGCGGCAGCGGGAGCGTCGGCAGCCGCCTTGGGCTCGGGGCCGTCCCCGCACGCGGTGGCGGACAGCAAGATGCCCGCCGACAGGAGAAGGAGTGATCGGCGCGTCGTCATGCTCGGAGAATACCCGGTGGGGTATCAATGTGCCACGCGATCGGTCGCGACGGGCGGCGCGCGACTTGAATGAGGGACGTGAGTGATCGTGGTGAGACCTGGTCGGCGGGCGTGGTGGTCGTGGGAGGCGGTTCGGGCGGTGCGGTGGTCGCAGGGCGGCTGGCCGAGGCAGGGCGCGATGTGCTGCTCGTCGAGGCCGGTCCCGACTACGGGCCGTTCGGTGACCCCGGCTGGCCGGCCGACCTCGTCGATGCACGGGCGCTCGCCACCTCGCACGACTGGCAGTACGCGAGCGGACGGTGGACCTTCGAGCGCGCACGGGTGATCGGTGGGTGCTCGTCGCACAACGGCGCGATCGCAGCGGTCGGTCATCGCAGCGACTACGACGCCTGGGCGATGCCCGGCTGGACGGGCGACGACGTCGAGCCGCTGTTCAATGGCGTGCTCGACCGCATGCGCGTCCGTGCGTACGACCGGTCGGAGGCGGTGCCGTTCCACGAGCACTGCCTGCAGGCGGCCGAGGCGCTCGGCTGGCGTATGGCGTCCGACCTCTGCGATCTCGACGCCAATGACTCGTTCGGCCTCGAGACCGTGAACGTCGTCGGGACGACGCGCTGGAACACTGCGTTCGCCTATCTCGACCCGGTGCGCGGCGGTGGGCACCTCCGCATCGTCGACCGGACGCTGGTCGACCGGTTCGTCGAGACCGAGGACGGGGTCACCCTGCACGGCGAGCGCCTCGGACAGGCGATCACCATCACCGGCGGCACGCTCGTGCTGGCCGCCGGCGTGTACGGCACGCCCGCCATCCTGCAGCGCTCGGGCATCGGTGACCCCGATCGGCTGCGGGCGGTCGGTGTGGAGCCGGTGCACGAACTGAAGGGCGTGGGGGCCAACCTCCACGACCACTCGATGGCGCACGCCGACCGAGCGATCGGCCCAGAGCTCCAGGCCGACCTCGATGCGGCTGCGGCCGCCGGCTTCCTGCCGGAGGAGCAGACCCTCGGCAAGGCGATCTCGTCGCTCAGCACCGACGGGCTGTACGACCTCCACCTCTTCCCGGTCTGCGCCTCGAACCAGACGAGCCTCATCCACGGCCGGGTCGTCATCGAGGTGGCGTGCATGACCCCCGAGAGCCGCGGCCGCGTCGACATCACGAGCGCCGACCCGAAGGTCGCGCCGAGCATCGACCACGCCTATTGCCAGGATGCCGTCGGGCACGACCTGGCGGTGCTGCGCGAGGGCATCGCCATTGCCGACGAGATCCTCGACCACCCGACGCTGGCGCCACTGCTCGGCCACCGGGTCACCGACACCAGCAGCGACGAGGCCGTGATGGGCATGGTGGCGCACTACTACCACCCGGTCGGCACCTGCGCGATGGGCGCCGGGCCAGACGCCGTGTGCGACTCGGATGGCCGTGTGCTCGGTCTGCGGCACGTGGTGATCGCTGATGCGTCACTGATGCCGCGCATCCCGCGGGCGAACACCAACCTGCCCACGATCATGATCGGCGAACGGATCGCATCGTCACTCGGGCATGGTTGGTAGCGTCGGCAAGACCATGTCGTCTCCGGAACCGACCACCTCGAACGCCTCCGACTTCGTGCGCGAGCTCGTCCGCTCCGACATCGAGCAGGGCACGTTCGGTGGCCGGGTCCAGACCCGGTTCCCACCCGAACCCAACGGTTACCTGCACATCGGCCACGCCAAGGCGATCTGTGTCGATTTCGGTATCGCTGCCGAGTTCGGTGGCCGATGCAACCTCCGCTTCGACGACACGAACCCCGACACGGAGGACACCGAGTACGTCGACGCGATCATCGACGACGTGCGCTGGCTCGGCTTCGAGGTGCCCGAGCCGGTGCTCTACGCAAGCGACTACTTCGAGCAGATCTACCAGTGGGCCGAACACCTGGTGGACCGTGGCCTCGCCTACGTCGACGATCAGGACGGCGAGACGATCAGCCTCCAGCGCGGCGGCTACGGCAAGCCCGGCATCGAGAGCCCCTTCCGCGACCGGTCGATCGACGAGAACCTCGACCTGTTCCGGCGGATGCGTGCCGGCGAGTTCGCCGACGGCGCACGCGTGCTGCGCGCCAAGATCGACATGCAGCACGAGAACATGCAGTTCCGCGATCCGGTGATGTATCGCATCCGTCGCCAGCACCACCACCGCACCGGCGATCAGTGGGTCGTCTATCCCACCTACGACTGGGCGCACGGCCAGAGCGACGCGATCGAGGGCGTCACCCACTCGCTGTGCACGCTCGAGTTCGACAGCCACCGGCCGCTCTACGACTGGTACCTCGAGCACCTGCCGCTTCCCGGCGATCAGCCGCGCCAAACCGAGTTCGCCCGGCTCGAGCTCACCCACACGGTCACCTCGAAGCGCAAGCTCAAGCAGCTCGTCGACACCGGCATCGTCGACGGGTGGGACGACCCGCGCCTGCCGACGCTCCGGGCGCTCCGCCGCCGCGGCTACCCGGCGTCTGCCATCCGCGAGTTCTGCTCGTACATCGGCGTCGCCCGCACCAACAGCCGTCACCAGATCGAGCTGCTCGAGTCGTTCATCCGTACCGAGCTCAACCGCACGGCGTTGCGACGCATGGCCGTGCTGCGCCCGTTGCGCCTGGTCATCACCAACTGGCCCGACGACGCCGACGGCAACGCCGTGGTCGAGCACGTCGAGCTCGGCAACAACCCCGAGAACCCCGACGACGGCACGCGCCGCGTCCCGTTCTCGAAGGTGCTCCACATCGAGCGTGACGACTTCAAGGTCGACGCCCCGCCGAAGTACTTCCGGCTCACCCCGGGTGCCGAGGTGCGGCTGCGCGGCGCGTACTA
>Ga0247832_1007809_pt1 | contig 10958 bp, 9 predicted proteins | sample LaCruzMarch2015__10_FD_192407 | JGI IMG/M metagenome (GOLD analysis project Ga0247832, IMG submission 192407) | Freshwater microbial communities from meromictic Lake La Cruz, Castile-La Mancha, Spain - LaCruzMarch2015_4m | ecosystem: Environmental > Aquatic > Freshwater > Lake | place: Spain...
ATTAAGGCCGCTGAGCCGCTCCTGATTCCATCGCGTGTCACCGGAGGGACCGAAAAAAACAGCCCTCTGGTTGTTGTCCACTCCATGAACCTTCCACCCCAGCGAAGAAAAATGCAGGCAGACTTCAGACCCAATCAAACCAGACGATCCGGTGACTAGCAAAATTTTGTCGGAAAGGGCTTTATTCACAGGAGTTTCATTCAGCGGGTTGTATTGCAATGGGCATGATCATGTTGTGTCGAACTTCTATACGATCGTTCACCCGAATCTCATCGGTTTGGAAGGGGGGACGTCGTTGCTTGGATCGAATCGTCGCAATCTCGTCAGTTGCAACGCCAGTAAAAACAAGTACGCCGGATTCAGATAGAGATATCGACGCCACAACCGTTTCGGCTCGCACCCCAATCGAAACAGCCATTCTAGCCCTGACTTTTGCATCCAAAGGGGCGCCTGAGGAAGCGCCCCGGCATGGAATGGAAATGCAGCGCCAACGGCAAACAACGGCATGTCCAGTGCACTTGCCATTTCGAATGCAAACACCTCTTGACGAGGACAACCCAAGCCAACAAATAAAATCCTCGCGCCGCTTGCTTTGATTCGCCCCGCAAGCTCCTCAATCTCCTGTTGTGTGAGTTGTCGGAACTGCGAAGGTTCCGATCCCGCCACTTTCAATGCTGGAAACTGCACCGCCAAATTGGCCATAAGTTTTTCGAGGGTCGGGGCGTTTGTTCCGAAAAAGAAGACTGGCAAACCTTCTTTGGAAGCCGCCTCGCACAACTTTAACATCAGGGTTGGGCCATAAACTCGATCGGGCAACTCACAGCCGTGAAGCCAATTTAGCCCCCATCGAACAGGCATCCCATCGGGTACTATCATGTCAAATTGATTTAGCCGATATCGGTGCTGTGAATCGAAAGCACCCGTCATCACGCCATGAACCGCCAAAGCAGTTGTCGTGAAGCTTTTGGACTGCCGCGCCGCCTGAATCAGTCGATCAACGGCCGCATCGTAATCCACCGCATCGATTTGAACTCCGAGGAGGCTTTTCTTGCCCAAATCAATCATCGTAAGCCAGTGACGAGAGTAGTGTGAAAAAACCGTTGCAGCGATCAATCCGAGCAAAAACATATAGCCGTCGATCGCAACGACGCTCGGCTCAAGGAGGTTTTCTATCTCCCAACCCACCCGCGCTCTCGCGAACCGCCAGACTCACATTGCCACGGAAACCAATCTCTAGTGTGGTAAGCCAAGTTGCAGATTCAATGGGATGGTGATGTTGTTATCCATCCCTTGTCGGAATATTGAAAGCGCTTCAACCGCACCATCGGATTAGTCGGCACAAAGAAACCCTACCACTTTCGCAATCTCGGGCCCCCGGACTCGTTTCAAGGGTTTCGGCGTGACTACCCAAGTTTTCTCGCAGATTCAAATAGCCACCTCAAAACCCAGACTTTTTGACAGGCCTTGCCCAATTCACCATGAAACTGCATTCACAAGTCCTACGGCGACAACAACTTGCGGACAATAACGCGATAACGGCACGGAACTTGCTCATGCGGGCTCCCTCCTGCCGAAGACTGCCATTTACGGTTTATATGTTTTTGGGCGGGGGTGAATAACGACGGAAACGGGTGCGGAACCCTGCACCTTAGTCACAGATAGATAGATTTACGTTCGTTGGTGATAACCGACTCATTGCAAGGAGTTCAACGTGGCAAAACAGATGGTTTTTGATGATGAAGCGAGGCAGCCATTGCTGACCGGCGTTTCAAAGCTCGCGAGAGCGGTTCGCAGCACTTTAGGTCCTCGGGGACGCAATGCTGTTCTCGACAAAGGCTGGGGATCGCCAAAGATCACCAAGGACGGTGTTACAGTTGCGGAAGAAATCGAGCTAGACGATCCGTTTGAAAATCTTGGCGCTCAATTGGTCAAGGAAGCGGCCAGCAAGACCAACGACGTCGCAGGTGACGGCACAACCACAGCGACCGTCTTGGCGGAAGCGATCTTCCGTGAAGGACTCAAGATGATTGCCTCGGGTGCAGACCCAATGGCATTATCTCGAGGCATCGCGAAGGCTGTCGAAGCGGTTAAGTCGGAAATCGACAAAGTTGCAATTCCGATCGATGCCAAGAGCAAAAAAGAAATCAAACAAGTTGCCACCATCGCCGGTAACAACGATCCCGCGATTGGTGATGTCTTGGCTGAGGCATTCTTGCGAGTTGGCAAGGATGGCGTGATTGCCGTTGAAGAAGGTCGCGGAAGCGAAACAACCGTCGAAGTCGTCGAAGGCATGCAATTTGACCGCGGCTTCTTGTCACCTCACTTTGTGACAAACCAAGATCAAGTTTCTGTAGAATTGGATGATTGCTACATCCTGATTCATGAAGAGAAGATCAGCAACAACAAGAAGTTGATTCCTTTGCTGGAAGCGATCAGCAAGGCGAAGAAGCCTCTTCTAATTCTAGCAGAAGATATCGATGGAGACGCATTAGCAACGCTCGTTATCAACAAGATGCGAGGCATCTTGAGCGTTGTCGCCGTCAAGGCACCTGGATACGGCGACCGCCGCAAGGCTATCCTTGGAGACATCGCAGCCCTAACCAATGCAAAGGCTATTTTCAAGGATCTTGGCATCGATCTCGAATCCGTCAAGTTGAGCGACTTGGGACGCTGCAAAAAGCTTCATATTACCAGCGAAAACACCGTCATTATCGGGGGTGCTGGCAAGAAGGATGCAATCGAAGGACGCGTTGTTCAGATCCGTCGCGAAATCGAAAATACGGACAGCGATTACGATCGTGAAAAGCTTCAAGAACGATTGGCAAAGCTCGCCGGCGGCGTAGCTCAAATCAACGTTGGTGCCGCAACTGAAACCGAAATGAAGGAGCGGAAGGCCCTACTGGACGACGCAAAGGCAGCAACGCAAGCCGCCCTCGACGAAGGAATTGTTCCAGGCGGCGGAGTTGCCTTGATCCGATGTGAGCCAGCCCTGAAGAAACTCAAGCTGGAAGGTGACGAAGCTCTGGGAGTCAAGATTATTATGAACGTTCTTGATTACCCGCTTCGAGCGATCGCAAACAATGCTGGCTTGGATGGAGCTGTTGTTGTGAACCGCGTTCGCCAGCAAAAGGAAAAGACCGAAGGGTACGACGCCAATGCTGACAAGTATGTTGACATGATCAAGGCAGGAATTATCGATCCAGCCAAGGTCGTGAAGACAGCCCTGAGCAATGCCGCATCTGTCGCTTCGCTTCTGCTCACCACCGAATCTCTCATTGTAGAAATTCCAAAGGAAGAAGAACCTGCCGGCGGCGGACATGATCATGACCACGGCATGGGCGGTATGGGTGGCATGGGTGGCATGGGTGGCATGGGTGGCATGGGTGGCATGGGTGGCATGGGTGGCATGGGCGGAATGATGTAGCTCGCGATTTGCGAACCACCATCCATTGTCAATCAAGTAAATAAGTTTCAAACAAAACAATTAAATAAAACAAGGAATAATTTAACATGGCCAAAGTAAATCTACGTCCTCTTGATGACCGCGTCGTTGTTCAACCTTTGGAAGCTGAAGAAACCACTGCCGGTGGAATCGTTCTTCCTGACTCGGCTAAGGAAAAGCCACAACGAGGCAAGGTTGTCGCTGTCGGTCCAGGTAAACTGCTCGACAGTGGCGTTCGTGGTGCTCTGAGTGTTTCCGTTGGCGACGAAGTCATTTTCGGCAAGTACGGTGGAAGCGAAGTTGAAGTCGATGGTGTCGAATACAAGATTCTTCGCGAGAGCGACGTTCTTGCAAAATTGGCTTAATGCTAATCGACCCATTTCACTGTCGACCATTTCGTAGTCGACCCCTGACATCGCTTGGAAGCAAGCGATGGCCAACAATCGAACTTTATCCCATTAAAAACATAAGGACTGCTAAGCGTGGCGAAGCAACTACTATTTGATGAACAAGCCCGAGCAAGAATGCTCCAGGGTGTAGAAAAATTGGCAAACGCAGTTGCCGTGACGATGGGCCCCACTGGCCGCAACGTCATTATTGACAAGAGCTTTGGCGGCCCAACGGTTACCAAGGACGGCGTGACTGTCGCTAAGGAAATTGAACTGGAAGACCGCTTCGAAAACATGGGCGCCAAACTCGTGGTGGAAGTGGCTCAAAAGACAAGTGATTTGGCCGGTGACGGAACCACGACCGCGACTGTTCTTGCACGAGCGATCTTCAAGGAAGGTCTTCGCAACATTGCGGCTGGTAGCAATCCATCGGCAATACGACGTGGCATTGACAAGGCCGTAGAAGCCGCGTCGGTCAAGTTGCACGAAATGGCCAAGCCTGTTAGCAATCGTGATGAAGTTGCAAACGTCGGTGCAATTTCTGCAAACAACGACATGTCGATCGGCAAGCTTCTAGCTGAATCGCTAGAAAAGGTTGGCAAGGATGGCGTGATCACGGTGGAAGAAGGCAAGACTGCCGACACAACCGTTGAATACGTGGACGGGATGCAGTTCGACAAGGGATTTGTTTCCCCGTACTTCATCAACACTCCAGCCGACATGAGCTGCACCTACGACAATGCCTTAATTCTTCTTTATGAAAAGAAGATCAGCAACATCCGCGATTTGGTTCCTGTTCTCGAAAAGATCAGTGCCGCAAGTCAGCCATTGTTGATTATTTGTGAAGACGTCGACGCAGAAGCACTCACCCTACTTGTTGTGAACAAGTTGCGTGGCACATTGAACGTCTGTGCTGTGAAGGCTCCTGGATTCGGCGATCGCCGCAAGGCCATGATGGGCGACATCGCGACCTTGACCGGCGGAACTTTCATCAGCGACGATCTAGGATTGCAGCTTGAAAAAGTCTCGCTAGAGCACCTAGGACGTGCAAAGAAAGTGGTTGTCGATAAGAACAACACGACCATCGTAGAAGGTGGTGGGGACCGCAAGGGTGTGGAAGCCCGAGTCGCGCAGATCCGAGCTCAAATCGAGCAAACGGATAGCGAATACGACAAGGAAAAATTCCAAGAGCGTTTAGCAAAATTGGCTGGCGGCGTTGCTGTCATCAGCGTTGGCGCCGAGACCGAAGCTGATATGAAGCAGAAGAAGGCTCGGGTTGAAGATGCTTTACATGCTACGAGAGCTGCTGTCGAGGAAGGGATCCTTCCAGGCGGCGGTGTAGCTCTTCTGCGTTGCCGCGAAACAGTTGCTGCGGTTGCGAAGAGCCTTTCCGGTGACGAAAAGACCGGGGCCGAAATTATCTTGCGAGCTCTCGAAGCACCGCTTCGTCAAATTGCAGATAATGCAGGTATCGACGGTAGTGTTGTTGCTGACGAAGTTTCACAGAAGCCATTGAACATGGGCTACGACGCCAACAAAGGCGTTTATGTGGACATGCTCAAGTCCGGCATCATCGACCCAGTGAAGGTGGTTCGCACTGCCTTGACGAACGCAGCTAGCATCTCCGGCTTGCTGCTGACCACCGAGGCGTTGGTGACTACCTACGACAAGGACGATAAGAAAAAGCGTAAGGTTGAAGGCTCGGTCAATTAGTGACGGGCTCGATCAACTGATCTCGCGAATGCATTGGGGTCACTTGCGATGGTGTTTAACACCCCCGTAAGTGACCCTTTTTCAATAGTTAGACTTCTACTCACTTTTATTGGATGTCGGCGTGGCAACGAAAAAGGATTACTACGAGATTCTCGGTGTCAAGCAATCAGCGTCTCAGGATGACATTGCTAAAGCATATCGTAAGCTCGCCATCAAGTACCACCCAGATTCGAATCAAGGCGATACCGATGTCGTGCACAAATTCAAGGAAGCGTCCGAAGCTTACGAAGTCTTAAGCGATTCTCAGAAACGCGCGCGCTATGATCAATATGGTCATGCAGGTGTTGAAGCAGGAGGCGGTGGTGCTGGTTTCCGAGATGTCGGCGACATCTTTGAAGCCTTTGGCGACGTCTTCGGCGGAACAATCTTCGAGGACTTTTTTGGCGGTTCCGGTGGCGGGGGGCGAGGCCGAGGTCGCGTACGTCGAGGCGCCGACCTTCGATGCGATGTGACGCTTGAACTGGAAGAAGCCGCGCGAGGAGTCACCAAAACAGTCTCGCTGACTCGGCACGCAAGTTGCGAAACCTGTTCTGGCTCCGGCGCAGCGCCTGGTTCACAACCTGAAACATGCCGAAAATGCCAAGGTCGAGGGCAAGTCATTCAAGCTTCTGGAATTTTGCGAGTGCAGACAACTTGCCCGATTTGCCGCGGCAGCGGTAAAACCATAAGCCAACCCTGCAAAACTTGTGATGGCCAGGGTTTGAAACCACACGAAGTGAAATTGGAAGTCAAGATTCCACCCGGAGTGGATGATGGCATGCGAGTGCGATTGCCCGGGGAAGGGCAACCGAGTCCAGATGGTGGACCGCGAGGCGATGCGTATTGCTTCATTCACTTGAAGCAGCATTCGATCTTTCATCGCGATGGCCATAACTTGGTTTTCCAATTGCCCATTTCATTTAGCCAAGCCGCTCTCGGTACTAGCGTCGAAGTCCCAACACTGGACGGCAAACGCATGCTAGAAATTGCCAATGGAACTCAAAGCGGAACCGTCTTTCGATTGCGAGGTATGGGAATGCCCGATCCGCATACGGGCGCTCGCGGAGATTTGCTGGTAGAGACTATCATCGAAGTGCCAAAGAAATTCTCCAAACGGCAACAAGAACTACTTCGCGAATTAGCCGAACATGACGACAAGGAAATCACGCCGGAACGCAAAGGATTCATGGACCGAATCATGGCCTATTTCCAAGGGGACGTACCCACCCAGACCCAAGGGCGAACATGACTTTAAAGTCAGCGATACCAATCTGTTTTTTACTTTTGGACTCCTATAGAAATCATGTCAAACGAATCTACTCCTAATCAAAACGAATCCTCAGCAAGCGACTCTATCTTCGAAACTCTTGAAAGCAATGTCTTTGACGGCGCTGGCGATGAATCGCCGGAACAGGTGGTTGATCTTTTGGAACAGCAGTTGGCAGATCTGAAGGACCGCGAACTCAAGGCACAAGCTGAACTTGAGAACTTTCGCAAGCGACTTTTGCGAGATACCGAACAGCAACTGAAGTACGCTCTGCTTCCATTGGTTCGGGATTTGGTCGAAGTCGTCGACAACCTAAACCGAGCGTCCGATGCGGCTACGAACAGCGGTAGCACGGATGGTTTGGTCGCAGGAGTAAAATTGGTACAGCATCAGTTTCATTCGGTCCTTGCAAAGTACTCGTGCAAGCCGATTGAGTCCGTCGGGCAACCCTTTGACCCAAATTTCCATCAGGCAATAGCTCAACAGCCAAGCGACCAGTATGCTGCTGGCTTGATTGTCCTGGAAACATCTGTCGGCTACGTAATGCATGATCGAGTCGTTCGACCAAGCATGGTGATTGTATCGACAGGCCCCGCTGCCAAACCAGGAGTATAAACGATGCCAACTTACGACTACGAATGTAACGCTTGCAACCATCGCTTCGAGCTGTACCAGTCCATTGTGGCCGAGCCCGAAAAGAAGTGTCCAAAATGTAAAAAGCTAAAGCTGCGGCGACTCATTGGCACCGGCGCTGCCGTTGTTTTCAAGGGTTCTGGGTTTTATCAAACAGACTACCGAAGCGATTCCTACAAGAAGTCAGCAGCAGCCGATTCCAAGTCCCCTAGCTCGGAAACAAAGTCGGAAAGTAACTCAGCCTCGACGGATTCAAAATCGTCCGCAACAACCGCTGCGAAAGCCGATTCGAAACCAGCCGCTGCTTCCGAGCCGAAGCCAAAAGGAAAAGGAAAGAAGGCCGAGTAACTCGCACCTTCGACCCTAGTGACCTGTAAACACAAGTGCCCCCCCGAGGGTTCATAATCATATCCGCCTTTCTTCACCATCGGATGCACACAGCATCGGAGCACAACCTCGTCACAAGTTCAGGACCCCAAGCATGCTTTCGATTGTATCCCGGCTCAAGTGCCTAACCTGTGTTCTTCTCTTAGGGAACTTGGTTGTTTCACCATCCCAGGGTCAAGAACCTTCCCTGGCAGCGGTCCGGAATTCGCTTCGATTTCATGCAAGTTTTGATGGCAGCGGGGATGCTTACCTAGCGCAAGGCGATCCAAAAATCTATACGGTGGAATCACTGGCCCGCAAACAATGGACAGCAGGCATCACCCGCAAGGACGTGACCATTGCCAAAGCAGAAGGCAAATTTGGAGACTGCCTACGCTTCGGAAAAAAGTCACCGCAAGTGATTTGCTTTAAGGGGGAAGCGATGCCTTATCAAGCGAAAGACTGGTCTGGGACGGTTAGCTTCTGGATGCGACTTGACCCGGACAAAGACCTAGCACCGGGGTACTGCGACCCAATTCAGATCACGGAAAAGGCATGGAATGATGCCGCATTGTTCGTTGACTTCGACAAAGACCTTCCTCGTGACTTTCGTCTCGGGGTCTTTTCAGATCTAAAGGCTTGGAATCCAACGAATGTGGTTTGGGAAAAATGGCCAATCGAAAAACGTCCTATGGTTACCGTCAAAAAGCCAGGCTTCACACGCGAGGCCTGGAAACATGTTGCATTTACCTTCCAAGGAATCAATGCGACCGATAACCAACTTAGCCAGTCCACGCTTTACCTAGATGGAGAATCGATGGGGAAGCTCAATCAACCCTTGACATTCACTTGGGACCCAAAGAACGTTGCAATTATGCTCGGCATAGAATACATCGGTGATATCGACGAACTGATGATTTTTGACCGTACTCTTGCGCCCGAAGAAATCGGCACGCTACTTTTCAACTTGAACGATCAACCGAATCGTTAATTCCGGATCGCATACAAAGCTTCGTAGGAGCGTATGAACAGCGTCCCGTTGGCGATCACGGCAGATGCCGTGATTGCCTCGCCCATGTCGATACAGCTGACCATTTCAAACTCTCTTCCTGCCCGAACTACGGTAAAGTGCCCATCGTTGGACCCAAAGTAGATGTGTCCGTCCGCGTAAGTGGGACTAGTGCGATGCTGTCCAGAATAGGTGCGAGAGAAATACACTTCTTCGCCGCTTTCAAGCTCCAAGCACTGCAGCCTGCCGTCTTTGTTTAAAAGATAGACCAACCCATCGACAACCAAAGGAATGGAGACGTCAGGAGTTCGTTGCGAATTCCAACGCAGAGCTTCTTTGGACTTGGAGCTGTCACCCATTAAAGAAGAAACTCGCAAAGAGACGGTTGGTCCTTCTTTCGCAGTTGGGACAATGATCGTGTCAGCGTTCGGAACCAATCCGGGTGATGCAACAAATCGAAAGGTTGGATCGGTTTGTTTTGGATTGATTTCGGTTGGCCCATTGAGCATCCCAAATCGCCATAGTTCGGCGCCATTGTCTAATGCATGGCCCGTAATGCAATCAGCACCATGGACAACCAAGAAACGCTTCCCCGTGGCACTGTAAACAAATGGCGATGCATACGAATGTTTGCATTCAAATTTTGCATCGGTTGAACGATCGATCTCCCAAACCGTTTCGCCTGTGTTTTTCGCCAGCTTGACGATCTTGCCTGTGCGCGCATCGTCATCCATTTTCATTTTGCCATGGATGAGTTGCAGATAAAGATGATCGCCATTGAGCACGGGTGTGGAAGTCATTCCGAATTGAATATCCAACCGACCGAATCGATCCCCGACGTCCATTTTCCAAATCTCCTGACCTTGGATGTCGTAACAAGCGAGGAGTCCGGTACCGAAAAACACCCAAACATGTTTTCCATCCGTGCAAGGCGACGGGGACGCGGAATTTCCTTCGCCAGCACGAGCATCGGTATTCCCCGAACCAACTTTATTTCGCCACAAGATCTTTCCATCTTTAGCATCGACACATAGCAAAACCAAATCATCCCCATCGGAACTCGTCAGAAAAACTCGGTCATTCCAAACACAAGGAGTAGCGCCAGCTTGACCAGGCAAAGGAGTCCTCCATGCGATCTTCTCGGATTTGCTCCAATGCGTTGGGATATTCTTCTCCATGGAAATTCCATCGCTTAACGGCCCACGCCACTGGGGCCAATTATCAGCTCGAGTTACAGACGCAGCTGCAATTAGCAAACTGCTGACCGAAATTGAAAGGACTAACTTTTTCATGATTAGGAGAGATTCTCGTTGCAAGATTTCAAAAAATCGACTCTGGATGTTACCGTACCCCAAGCCAAGCCCAAGGCTATACCTGATATGCACGATCAAGACACACGAGTATAGTCGAATAACAGACGATCAACTACGAAGCAGCGATCGCAACCGACCATTCCCACGGCGCGAGCATCTATACTAAGGCAATCTTAGTAGCGAAATCATCGAATCCAGGGTTGGTAACAGAGCCACGGAAGATGTTCAGGGACAGAAGAACGCAAACACAGTAGCTATAATTCAGGGTGGCAACTCGTCGAAGAAAAGCAAAGAAGACTTCCACTGAAAAACCAGCACCCAACCATCGATCAGAGCAAAGATAGCCACAAGGGCCTGGTAGCGTAGATGACTGCTAGGGACACCTGCAGGAACCCATTCATTCGCCAATAGAAACCAGGTCGAGAACCAGATCAGTTAAGCACCGCAACCCACTAGGAAACAAAGGTTCCGAGGCATAGACAAGAAACGGAACCGAAAAACCTGGACTGAGCGCAAAAAAAACCTGGCTTAGTTTGCACTAAGCCAGGTCTCTCTATTTTGAAATCTGGTGTTTGTCACGTATTGGCTTGACGGCCTTTACGATAGATGAGTTTTCTTCTCGAACATTTGTGGTCACTTAATTGTGCCTACCTCCGGCAGAGCCGTGATAGACTGTAATTATCCTTAGAAAGGAGGTGATCCAGCCGCAGGTTCCCCTACGGCTACCTTGTTACGACTTAGTCCCAATCATCAAGCTGACCTTCGGCGCCTGCGTCCTTGCGGTTCG
>Ga0247832_1007825_pt1 | contig 10936 bp, 7 predicted proteins | sample LaCruzMarch2015__10_FD_192407 | JGI IMG/M metagenome (GOLD analysis project Ga0247832, IMG submission 192407) | Freshwater microbial communities from meromictic Lake La Cruz, Castile-La Mancha, Spain - LaCruzMarch2015_4m | ecosystem: Environmental > Aquatic > Freshwater > Lake | place: Spain...
GGTCGGCGATGTGCCGGTCGATGCGATGATCCTCGACTTCGGACCGGCCTCGGCGGCGGCGCTGTGCCGCGTGCTCGACACCTGTTCGACCGTACTGTGGAACGGCCCGCTCGGCGCCTTCGAGATCGCCCCGTTCGATGCCGCGACCAACACGGTCGCCCGCCACGTCGCAGCACTGACCAAAGCCGGCAAGGTCGTCTCTGTCGCCGGTGGCGGCGATACGGTGGCGGCACTTAACGCGGCTGGCGTGGCGGCAGACTTCACCTACGTCTCGTCAGCCGGCGGCGCCTTCCTCGAATGGCTCGAGGGCCGCGAATTGCCAGGTGTCGTGGCGCTGGCTCGGGGTAGGCGGTAACGGCCGAGCTGGGCCCGCGCCGATTCGCGAAATCTGGCGAAAAGACGTCGATCGACCATTCCTATGATCGTCGGTGCGCCGATGGCGTGCATTTTGTGGAGTAGATGCTAAAACATCACATGCACCTCGGCGCCGCCGGAGTACAAAACGAGCAATAGATATGCTCGGATTGCGCTTTGTGTCGGAGTGGCAGAGATGTTGTTACGAATTATTGTAATGTGCATCGCTTGGTCTTGCGGAACGTGTTCGTCGGCCCTCGCGCAAGATGTGCCAGAGCCGCTCACCCGGGCACTTGGGTCCGAGCGAGGGTTCCTCACGGAACTCAAGTTCGTATCCAGGAAGGATACTCGGACCGGGGTTGTCCTCGGCTTCCCCGAAGCTCTGGTACCGTTCGCGAATGGGGGCAGCCAGACCGCGCGTGGCTCGGAATGGTGGAATGAAGATCGATCGGTACGAATTGCAACACTCGCGTTCCAGCGGACAGACAAATCATTCCGGATCTACTATGCGAACATGCGAAAACTCAAAGGGCGAGTTTTCGACGATGGCCTGGGTGAAACCGCTGATCTGGATGAACGTCAGAAAAGATTCACTCTGCAAGGAGAATTCGGCACCCGACGCTTCGTGATTCACGCTGAGAATGGGCGCCGCGGATACCGTGCGTTAGAAATTTCCTTTCCAGGACATCTAAAGGAGAAGTTTGCTCCGCTTGTGCAGGCGATGATCAGATCGTTCGAGCCTTTTCCCGAAGACGCCCGCCCACCTGCTGTCGCCGACGCAGTCTATGGATCACCGAACTCACAGCAGCCCCCGACACCTCCGGCTAGTTCGGGGCGCCTTCCGCCTGCTGATGTTGGGCAAGCGGTGCCTGTATCGGCCGGTGGGCGTAGGGTTGCTCTTGTGATCGGCAACAACGCCTACCGGCACGCGACGCAACTTCGTAATGCAGCAGCCGACGCGACTGACATCGGGCAAATTCTGAAAGCTGGCGGGTTTGAGGTCATATCGGCGATCGATACGTCTAAGCGTGAATTGGAAGACAGTCTCAGGCGCTTCACGAAACAGGCGGAGGGGGCAAACTTGGCGCTGTTCTTCTATTCAGGCCACGGTCTGCAAGATGGCCGTCGTAATTATCTCGTGCCAATAGATGCCAACGTAACTGAGCAAAGCGATCTCGCTTGGGACACGATTTCTCTGGATCTGGTCTTGAGCCAACTGGAATCGTCCGTCCACAACAAGATCGTGCTATTGGACGCTTGCCGGGATAATCCGTTCGCCGCCGCGCGGTCTCGCAGGATTTCCCGCTCGACATCGGGAGCCCCGGCTGTCGTTGAGCGGGGTTTGGCACCGGTGAATAACGCCGGATCGGGTACTTTCATTGCTTTCGCGACCGAGGCAGGTAAGATCGCATCTGACGGCGCCGACGGCAATTCTCCGTTCACTCAGGCATTGAAGCGACACATCACGCGTCGAGACATGTCGATCTCCGATATTTTCACCTTGGTGACCAAGGACGTCGTCAGTTCGACTCGCGGCGGGCAGCGGCCGTGGGTCCATTCCAGCCTGGATCAAGTCATCGTTCTGAACCCGAGCGTCGCAAGACAGGCGCAGGGGGATCGAAATTGATCTCGTGAGGGCGCGTCTCGGTGCCCGACTGTTAGGGGCGCCGGCCGGGGTGGTCGATGGGGGCAATGGGTCACCTGTCGCAGGGCTTGCTCATGGGTGCGCCATAATCGGGCGCTATCACACTCGGCGCGCGACGTAGCCGTCAGCATCCGGATCTCGGACAGTGCCATCGGTATTCAACTCGGGCTTTTTTCCGAAGTGCGATGCTATGGCCAGTTCAGTGCTAGATGAGGTCCGTGCGCGGCGCGAATCAGCCTGCGGTGAGCGGGGCAGTGTGAGGGCTTCAGGACGTGATCAGGCTCGAGAACGTCGGTTTGAAGTACGGACGCGGCATCGAGGTGCTGCGCGACGTCAGCTTCGATTTGCCTGCGGGGTCGTTTCACTTCCTCACCGGTCCCTCAGGCGCCGGTAAAACGTCGCTGCTGCGCATGATGTTCCTTTCGCTCTCGCCGACCCGCGGACGTATGGAACTGTTTGACCAGGAAGTCGGCGATCTGACCACGTCGCGGCGCGCCGAGTTGCGCCGCCGCATCGGCATCGTGTTCCAGGATTTCAGGCTACTCGATCACTTGACCACCTGGCAGAACGTGGCGTTGCCGCTACGCGTGGTGGGCCGCCGCGAGAGCGACTATCGTGAGGACGTCACCGACCTCTTGCAATGGGTGGGGCTCGGCGATCGCATGCATCAGTTTCCGTCCGTGCTGTCGGGTGGCGAGAAGCAGCGCGCCGCCATCGCCCGCGCGGTGATCGGCAAGCCGGAATTACTGCTCGCCGACGAGCCGACCGGCAACGTCGATCCGCAGATGGCGCGCCGGCTGCTCAGGCTGTTCATCGAACTCAACCGGCTCGGTACTTCGGTGGTGATTGCCACGCATGACCATCAATTGATGCGCCAGACCAAGGCGCCGCGCTTGGAGTTGCACGAGGGCCATGTCCGGATCGTATGACAGGCGGCCGCCCGGCGGCCCATACCCCAATCAGGGAGGCGGGCCGCCGTTGCCCGGCTTCGGCGCCGCTGCGCCGGCACCCGCCGGTAGCGTCGATCGGTACGCGCCGAGCCCGACGGGTCCAACGCAGGCGCCAACCGGTTACCCGGGTCCCGATCTCGCTGGCCAAGGCTACGCGAGCCAGGACTATGCAGCGCCGAGTCACGCTGCGCCAGGTCATGGCGCGCAGGGTCAAGGCGCCCAGCCCGACGACGACTGGCGCCCTCCCGCCCCGCCGCGGTACGACGACCTCTATGCGCCAACCCCCACCGACACCAAGGATCGCCCTCCATCGACCGGGCCGATCGTGCCCGCCGGCACGGTGACCGGCAGCTCGCTGACGCTGGTCGTTGCCATCATGACCTTTCTTGCTTGCCTTACGGTCGGCGCGGTCTGGCTGATCAACCAGTCGGCGACCGCCTGGTTGCGCGACATCGCCAGCGAAATCACGGTGCAGATCGAACCTAAGGACCGCGTCGACAGCGACAAGCAGGTCGCCGAAGTCGAGCGCTTCCTCGGTGCCGAGCCCGGCATTTTCGATGCGCGCGCACTGTCGAAAGAGCAGTCGCAGCGCCTGCTCGAACCGTGGATCGGCAAGACCGAGGGCATCGAGGCGCTACCGATCCCACGCCTGATCGCGCTCCGCATCGACCGCAACCGGCCGCCCGATCTCGCCGACTTGCGCGCCCGCCTCACTCAGCGGTTCCCGACGGCGAGCCTCGACGATCACCGCCAGTGGCAACGCCAGATCCGCACGGTGACGCGTTCGTTTGCGCTCGGCGGTATCGCCATCCTGCTGCTGGTCTGCGCGGCGACCGCCGCAATCATCATCTCGGCGACGCGCAGCGCCATGATGTCGAATCGCGAGATCGTCGAGGTGCTTCATCTGGTCGGCGCCACCGACCGCTTCATCGCTCGCGAATTCGAGCGTCAGTTCATGCTGCTCGGCGTGCGGGCCGGACTGGTCGGCGCGCTCGCCGCGATGGCGGTGTTCTTCCTGATGCCGTGGATCATGCAGGTACTCGGCGGCGGGTCGGTCGCACTCTCCGAATTGCAGCGGCTGATCGGCGCCGGGGTGCTCGATACGCTCGGCTACGGCGTGCTGAGTTCCGTCGTGCTGGTCATCGCCGGCATCTGCATGGTCACCTGCAGGCTCGGCGTTTACCGCATCCTTCGTACGCAGGCCTGACGGCTCCCACGTCCGCGCTCGTTCGACACATCACGTAAAAAATGGCACCTTCGGCCTGCGCCGAAGGTGCCATTTTGATCTTTGCGTCGAAGCCTCAGCGCTTCTTCAGCTCGTCGCGGATCTCGGCCAGCAGCTGCTCGGTCGGCGTCGGGCCGGCGGGAGGGGCGGCTGCGGCAGGCTTCTGCATCGAGTTGATGCCCTTGACCAGCAGGAAGATCGCGAAAGCGGTGATCAGGAACTTGATCACGGCATTGAGGAACAGGCCGTACTTGATCAGCACGCCATCGCCGGTCGGGGTCGGCAGCTTGACCGCCAGGGTCGAGAAGTCGATGCCAGCCAGGATGTAGCCGATCGGCGGCATGATGACACCGTCCACCAGTGTCGCCACGATCGGTGCGAAGGCTGCACCCATGATGACGCCGATGGCGAGGTCGACGACATTGCCCCGCATTGCGAAGGCTTTGAATTCGTTCAGCATAGTCCGCAGTCTCCTCGACTTATCCGTCTTGTTCAGAGCGATGTCTCGTCCGATCGGCCGCTCGCGCCCGGCGACAGCCGCTGTCAGGCGTCCAGTCTCGCCGTGCTTTCTGCGAGATTCGGTGCGCGAGCCATATGTCAAGCGAGAGCACAGGACAATATTGCCGTAGACGAATGAGTGTGGACTGTAGCTTTGCAGATCGGGCCAAAGTCGGATGCGGTCACGCTGGACAGGCCATGCGGCCGGGCGGCAAGATGACCGATAGGCCACTCTCCATCCGGCCATGCACGCAAAAATCGAGGGAAACGGGTCGTTGTTCGAGGGCCATGGCATCATCGCACTGGCCGTCGTCTATGTGGCGGTGCTGTTCCTGGTCGCCTGGATTGGTGATCTCAGGGTGCGCAACCGGCCGCTCGGTGGGCGCCCGCTCATCTATGCGTTGTCGCTCGGGGTCTATTGCACCACCTGGACGTTCTTCGGCAGCGTCGGCATCGCGGCCGCTACCGGCTATGATTTTCTCCCGGTCTACATCGGCCCGATCCTGTTCTTCACGTTCGGCTGGCCGCTGATCCTGCGCATCGTGCGGCTCTCGAAGACGCAGAACATCACCTCGGTCGCCGACTTCATCGCCGCCCGCTACGGCAAGAGCCCGGCGGTCGCAGCCCTGGTCACCGGCGTCGCGGTGGCGGGTGTGATCCCCTACATCGCCCTGCAGCTCAAGGCGGTGTTCGCCACAACTGCCGCCGTGATCGGCACCGCGCCCATCATCCCGGCCGACGCCACGCCGTTAGGCTACATCGACTCCGGCCTCGTCATCGCGCTCGCGCTGGCGCTGTTCGCCGTGCTGTTCGGCACACGCCATACCGACACGACCGAGCATCAGGACGGCCTGATGCTGGCGATCAGCGCCGAGAGCCTCGTCAAGCTCGCAGCCTTCCTGTGCGTCGGCCTCTATATCGTGCTGTTCGCCTTCGGCAGTCCGGCTGCCTTCCTCGAGAAGGCGCAAAAATCGGTGGAGCTGCAGTCGATCTTCGGACGCGCGTTCCAGGGTGGCACCTGGCTGACCGTCGGCTTCCTGTCGTTCGTCTGCATCATCCTGCTGCCGCGCCAGTTTCATGTGACGGTGGTCGAGAACCGCGACGAATCCGAGATCCGGCGCGCCGCCTGGCTGTTTCCGACCTATCTCGTGCTGATCAACGTGTTCGTCATCCCGATCGCCGCAGCCGGCCTGCTGCTGCTGCCGAAGGGCGAGGCGGACGCCGACATGTACGTGCTGGCGATCCCGCTGTCGCAAGGCGCGAGCTGGGTGACGACACTCGCCTACCTCGGCGGCCTTTCGGCTGCGACCGCGATGGTCGTCGTCGAATCGATCGCGCTGGCCATCATGATCTGCAACGGCGTCGTCGTGCCGATGCTGCTGCGCCAGCGTTTGCTCGATGCCGAGCCGCGCGCCGAGTTAGCTGGCACGCTGCTCGCCATCCGTCGCGTCGCGATCTTCGCCGTGGTGCTGCTCGGCTACCTGTTCTACCGCGCGCTCGGCGACACGCAGGGGCTGGCGGCGATCGGCCTCTTGTCATTCGCCTGCATCGCGCAGCTGGCGCCGGCTTTTTTCATCGGCCTCTATTGGCGCAAAGGCACTGCGCGCGGCGCCATCGCCGGTATCATCGCGGGCTTCGCGATCTGGGCCTATACGCTGCTGGTGCCGTGGGTGGTGAAGGCCGGCTGGCTGCCGGCAACCCTGCTGACCGACGGTCCGCTCGGGCTCGCGATCCTGAGGCCGCAGGCGTTGTTCTTCCTGTCGTTCGAGCCACTGACGCACGGCGTGCTGTGGAGCATGGCGGCCAACTGCGGAACCTATGTGATCGTCTCGCTGCTGCGCGCGCCCGAGCCGATCGAGCGGTTGCAGGCCCACACGTTCGTGCAGGACGAGCGGCCGCGCGCCATCGGGCAGCCCGCGCTCAGGCTATGGCGCTCGCAGATCACCGTCGGCGACCTGATCGCAACGTCGGGGCGTTATCTCGGTGCGGAGCGCGCCGAGCGCTCTTTCCAGGAGTTCTGCCGGAGCCGTGGCGTGCAACTGGTGGGGCAGGCGGAAGCCGACATGCACACGTTGCGCTTCACCGAGCACCTGCTGACCAGCGCGATCGGTGCCGCCTCCGCGCGTCTCGTACTGTCGCTGCTGTTGCGCCGGTCGAACATCGGCAGTCAGGCGGCGCTCAAGCTGCTCGACGACGCCTCGGAGGCGCTGCAGTACAATCGCGACCTGCTGCAATCGGCGCTCGATCAGGTCCGCCACGGCCTCAGCGTGTTCGACAGCGACATGCGGTTGATCTGCTGGAACCGGCGGTTTCGCGAGTTGCTCGACCTGCCAGCCGATCTCGGTCGCGTGGGCGTCTCGCTGGAGCGTATCCTCAGAGCTTGCGCCGAGCGGGGCGACTTCGGCAGCGGCGATCTCGACGAACTGGTCGCCGCCAAGGTGATGCGGCTCGCCGTCGACCGCGAGACGTTCCACATCCACATCGGCGGGGGAGAGCGCATCCTCGAAGTGCGCACCGCGCCTATGCCGCAGGGCGGCATCGTGACGACCTATTCCGACATCACCGAGCGGGTCGCCGCCGCCAATGCGCTGGCCAGTGCCAACCTGACCCTCGAACGCCGCGTGCGCGAGCGCACCGCCGAACTGCTCGAGGTGAATACCGCGCTGGCACTCGCCAAAGCCCGCGCCGACGAGGCCAATCTCGACAAGACGCGCTTCATCGCGGCCGCCAGCCACGACATCCTCCAGCCACTCAATGCCGCGCGGCTCTATGCGTCGAGCTTGCTCGATCGTTCACTCGCGACGAGCGAAGCAGGGATCGCGCGCAACATTGATGCCTCGCTGACGGCGGTCGAGGAGATCCTGTCGGCGCTGATCGAGATCTCGCGCTTCGATGCCGGCCGCCTCGAAGCGGAGATGGCAGCGGTCGGTCTCGACGAGGTGCTCGCCGGTCTCGCCGTGGAGTTCGAGCCGAGTGCGAGAGAAAAGGGGCTCGAACTCGTCGTGGTGGCGAGTTCGTTGTGGGTGCGCACCGACCGTCGGCTGCTGCGCCGGCTGTTGCAGAACCTTATCGGCAATGCCGTCAAGTATACTCGGTCGGGCCGCGTGCTGGTCGGCGCGCGGCGTCGGGGCACCGCAGTCGAAGTCGCCGTGCTCGATACTGGACCCGGCATTCCGGACGAGCATCACGCGCTGATTTTTCGCGAGTTCCAGCGGCTCGACTTGACCGCCGGTGGGGAGCGCGGCGTCGGCCTCGGCCTCGCCATCGTCGAGCGCATCGCGCGCGTGCTCGACGTCGAGGTGCAGGTCGCCTCCAACGTCGGGCGCGGCTCGGCGTTCTCGGTGACGCTGCCGCGCGTTGCGGCGCCCGACCGGGCAGCGGTGCCTCGCCCGCCGGCACCACGCGTCGGCTCGCTCGGCGGCCTCGTGTGCGTGTGCATCGACAACGAGGTCGCAGTGCTCGACGGCATGCAGACGCTGCTGGCGGGGTGGGACTGTGAGACGATCGTCGCAACCAGCGGGGACGCCGCGCTCGCGGCCATTGCAGCGCGCGGCGTGGTGCCCGACGTCGTGATCGCCGATTACCACCTCGACCACGGCACCGGCCGCGAGGCGATCGCCTTGCTACAGGCGCGGCTCGGCGCGACCATCCCGGCCGTCGTGATCACCGCCGATCATACGCCGGAAACGGAGCGACTGCTCCGTGGCGACGGCATCACGGTCCTGCGCAAGCCGGTCAAGGCTGCCGCATTGAGGGCGCTGCTGACACAGTTCCGCCGCCGGCGCCAGGCGGCCGAGTGAGCGGTGTCGTCGTTTCGTCCAGGTCTGGGTGGTTCAGGTCTGGGTGGCGGCCTGCCAGGCGGGCGCCGCGATCTTGTTGACCGCGATCACGGCCTGCGTGCGGCTATCGACGCCGAGCTTCTGGAGGATTGCCGAGACGTGCGCTTTGATGGTCGCCTCCGAGACCCCGAGCTTGTAGGCGATCTGCTTGTTGAGCAGCCCCTCGCCGAGCATCATGAGAACGCGGATCTGCTGCGGCGTGAGCGTCGCCAGTCGGCTCGCGAGTGCCGCCGTCTCGGCGTCGGCGCCTTCGCCGGCGGCCGCTGCGTCCGGCAGCCAGACGCCGCCATCGAGCACGGCGCGCACCGCTTCGCGGATCCTCTCGACCGGCTCAGATTTCGACACGAACCCGGACGCGCCGAAGCTCATGGCACTCTGCACGGTGGTCGCGTCGTCGCGCGCTGAGACGATCATCACTGGTATCGCCGGGTGTTCGGCGCGTAGGTAAAGTAGCCCCGAAAAGCCCTGTACGCCGGGCATGCTGAGATCGAGCAGCACGAGATCGATGTCCGGATCAGCGGCGAGCACGCCGTTGAGCGCGTCGAGCGAGCCGGCCTCGAGGATGTCCGTGCCGCCGAGGCTCGATGACAACGCCTGGTTGAGCGCGCCGCGGAACAGTGGGTGGTCGTCGACGATGATGATCCGGTGCTTGGCCATCGAGGGCCTCCTCACGCAACGTGGACGGACGTAGCGCACGTCTTCGGGACGTGCGGCGGCGCTCGCCGAGACGCAATGCCGCAGCGGACTGCGATATAAGCAGCGCCCGGCGGGCTCTGGCAAGCGCGTTCGTCGGGTGGCGAGGCGGCCCGAGGGAGAGGCGCATCGTCTGGCGTCCGGTGCTTGGCAGGCCTGCCCGCTCCACAGTTGCCGTTCGATGGTTCGACCGGTCGCCTCACTCGCTCCTTAGTGTTGCCTAGCTTGCAAGGTCGTGCGACCAGCGTCGGTCGACGTCTGCTGCGGTTTGCGGCGCTGATCGGGGGGGTGTCATGATCGAACGCAAGGAGCGCAAACCTTACTGGCGCAGCACCAAATGGCGTATGCTCGTCACGGTGGTGCCGTTCCTGGTGTTGGCGATCTTTCTGCCGCTCTATGCCCAGCGGCTCAACTCCAACAATTTCCTCGGGTTTCCGCTCGGCTACTTCCTTGCCGGTCATGGTCTGCTGGTGATCGCGCTCGCCGCCGTCGCCACATTCGTCAATCGGCAGGATGCCATCGATCTGTGGCATGGTGCCAACGAGGACACCTGAGCCGATCGCAGTTGGGCCTCGCGACGCGAGGCTTCGTCGAGACCCCGGTTCGTTCCGCGACCAAAGGCGACCATGCCGTTTTCGCACCGCACGCTCCATGTCAATGCTCGCCTCGGCAGCTATTTCGGGCTGGTGACCGCCATGCTCGTCGCCTTCTTTGCGGTCCTGCTGATCGGCGAGCAACTCGGCATGCCGGAGCGGCTCGTGCGACTGGCGATGCTGGTCGGACCGATCGTGCTGTTCGCGGCCATCGGCGTGGCGAGTGCCAGCGGCGACTCGCGCCTGTTTTTCGCCGCAGGCCGCCGCGTGCCGGCCGTGCACAATGGCCTGATCCTCGCTCTCGCAGCGCTCGGCAGTGTCGGCGTCGTCGCGTTCCCGGGCCTCATCATGATCAACGGCATCGACGCGTGGTGCCTGTCGATCGGCATCGTCACCGGGTTCGTGGTGATGGCGGCGATGATCGCGCCGTTCCTGCGCAAACTCGGCGCCTACACGCTGCCGAGCTACTTCGCCCGCCGCTTCGAGAGCCCACTGTTGCGGGTCGTCGCCGCCCTGCTGCTGGCGGTGCCGACGCTGCTGATCGTCGTCGCCGAATTGCGCATGGGGGCGGCGGTGGCGAGCCGCCTGACAGGGCTTGCGCCCGCCTTGATGGTCGCAACACTGGCGGCTTCGGTGCTCGCCGCGGTGCTACCGGGTGGCATCCGGGGTGCAGGGTGGTCGGCCACCGCGCAGGGCATCGCGGCGCTGCTCGCGCTGCTGGTGCCCATGGCGATGGTCGGCGTGATCCTCACCAACATGCCGCTCGGCCACCTGAGTTACGGCCCGATCCTGCGCGGCCTCGGTCGCCTCGAGCATCTCGAGGGGCTCGCCGTCCTCAAGGCCGACCAGCTGACGTTCGCACTCGCCGGCCAGGCACTGGAGCCGCTCCGTCACCGGATGGCGATACCGTTCGTCAGTCTCGGGCCGGCCGGCTACACGCTGACGACGCTGGTGGTGATGGCCGGCATCGCGAGTGCCCCCTGGCTGCTCGCGCGGGCCGGCACGACGCCGTCGGTCTACCATGCCCGCAAGTCGATCGGCTGGGCGATCCTGTTCGCCGGGCTGCTGCTCACGGGCCTGTCGGCCTCGGCTGTATTCCTGCGCGACTACGTGATGTCGGAGGTGGTCGGCCGACCGGT
>Ga0247832_1007830_pt1 | contig 10933 bp, 8 predicted proteins | sample LaCruzMarch2015__10_FD_192407 | JGI IMG/M metagenome (GOLD analysis project Ga0247832, IMG submission 192407) | Freshwater microbial communities from meromictic Lake La Cruz, Castile-La Mancha, Spain - LaCruzMarch2015_4m | ecosystem: Environmental > Aquatic > Freshwater > Lake | place: Spain...
TGAAAAAAATAAATTTAAAAAAATTAAAAAAAATTTTGAAAATAAAAATTTAAAATTAACAAAAAAAAAATTACTTGACTTTTTACTTGACTTTTTTACTTGACTTTTTTACTTTACTTTTATTAATCAATAAATCATTCAATAATATAAATATTATTTAGGTTTATTGGAGATCAATAAAATTACTTGAGATTTTTTTTACTTGAGATTTTATTTAAAAATATTTTTAGATATATAATTAAAAAAGTATTGTAGATTTATCTTCTAAAAATAAAACTTAAAAATATTTTTTAACCTAAATTTATTGTAATTAAAAATGTAGGAATCATACATCTTTTTTTCTTAAATTTTTTTTATTAAATTATATTTATCACCTACTATCAAATACTTAAGAATTTAATTATATAAAACTTGTTAAAAATATAAAAAATAGTGGAATAAATATTTATAAATTTTTGAAAAAATGTGTTTAAATAATATATCTCATAATTATTATTAATTGATAATTATTGATTATTATAATTATTCTAAAAAACTATTGATATTTATATCTAAATTAATGACTAAAATTCAAAATTGTTTATATCCAAATTCAAAAGCACATTCTTAACCACCTTCATTATGTGCAATAATAAATTTATAGGTTTTTATTAATTATCAATATATTTTATAATTTAATATTTATTATAAAATATATGGCTGTCCCTGCTGGTCAAATTTTAAGAAATTATTATAAATTATTATTATTTTATTGTTAAAAATATCAATAAAATAATATGTTAAATAAAAAAAATATTAAATTTGCCATCCAGGGACAGCCCTAATAAAATAATCTCTCTAAATAAATTTAAAAGTATTAATAAAAATTATTCTTCAATTTCTTCACTAGAAACTTCAGTTAAGTCTTCTATAGAATTATCTAAAGTATCATTTGAAAACATTTGAAACATTGTATTCCAATAGTTTTTGTGATATTCCATTTTTTCATCTAAATAATTAATAATAATTTGTTGATTTTCAGGGGATGGAATAGGAATAATTAATTCTTTAATTTTTTCTTTATTTAACGAACCTTTACTCATATTTCCAGATGCTTTATCATAAAAATTTAATATTTGAAAAATATAATATAGATATTCTACTTGAACATTATCATTACTTTTAAAAATAGCTATTGCTTCATTACAATATAATTTACACTTTGCAATAGAAACTTTACCAATGGTTAATTTAAAAGAAAATAATAGATCTCCAATATTTGCACATTTATCAAATTTTGTTTTATTATTTACAAATAATTTACTAGCATCATCTGAAATATGTTTTTCAGTATCAACAATATATTTTTGTTTCATATCACTTATTTGAACCCATTTTATATTACCGTTATAGTAATGTGCTTATTTTGTGCTTGGTGTTTTACCAATTTCAAATGAAATAAAATTTTTAATCTTCTTACTTTCAAACTCCATATCCTTACTAATAAAATCAAATTCTTTTTTCAAAAACGTTTCAATAACATAATCTTCAATATTTGTTTTAGTCTTGGATTTTGTATCAGGATTAAATTTAATAATAGTTCTATTACTCAATTCTGTAATAAGTTGATTTGTTTTAATTGATTTTAAATCATCAATTTTCTGTGCTTTTTCAACACATCTTAAAAACTTATTCCATTCTTCATTGAAAATATAATTTAATAATCTATTTCCATTTTCATATTTCATAATAATGCTTAAATCAAATTTATAGATAGAATCTTCGCCAAAATATGTGTCTAATTTATCAATTATTTTTTGTTGATTTTCAATGGATGGGATAGGGATATTAATATTTAACATCTTTTCAATTTTCATATTTTTTTGTCCAGGTCCATCTGCATTAGAAAAAATAACATCTTGTAATATTTTTAATAAATAAACAATATATTTTTTATTTAAATTCGTATGAATACTCATTCCACTATCAAGTAAAAAGAATTCTCCTTGAATAAATCTAATACAATTATTTGAAACACCAAATCTAGACATAACTAAAGTATCCGTTTCATCTTTAATAGGTCTGTTACAAGAATTTGTATAAAATGAAATATCTCCACCTCCATAAACAGGATATTGAAATTGTTCTGTTTGTTTAACAGAATTTTTGGCTTTTGTTATTCTTTTACCATATTCAATTTTACAAACATCTCCAATCTTTTTTAATTCAATTGGTATAACTGTCATATGATTCATCTCAACAACTTCATCATTCCCTTTTTTCTTATATTCCATTAAAGGAAAGTTAAAATCTTTTGGGTCAAGTGAATATTCTTTGTCTTTTAATTGCTGATAAGTAATATTCCATGTATTTCCTACATAAAATGGTTTAGTTCCAACTCCTTTATCTTCTTCTTTAAAATATAATTCTTCAAAAATAACATTGTCAGTTTTACCATTTTTCGTTAAAAAAATAACACAAGTTGCAAAATCAGTATGTTCAAAAATACCAGTTGGTAATAAAACAATCTTTGTTAATTTATTTTTTTCAATCATAAATTTTCTAAGTGTTTTATTCCATGATTTTTTACTATCAGTACCATTTATCAAAATTCCCCTATCAATAATAAATCCAGTTTTTCCATTATCTTTTAAACAACGGATTAAATGCATTACAAATTGACCTGAAGAACTTACAATAAGTTTTTTACCAGTCATAATTGGACTAAAATAATATTCAGCTAATTTATCATCATCTTCACCATATATTCCGTCCAAAATACGAATATTTGAAGGAGTATTTGCTAATGAACATCCATAAGGAGGATTTCCAGTAGATATTGTTGAAAAATTTAAAGCTTTAGTTTGATTTCCAATATCATCATCATTAATCAACATTGAATCAATACATAATAAATTATTTAGAGATAATCCTTTAGGATCATTCATTAAAATATTAAGCATTAAAGACTTGTATAAATTTGGTTTAATTTCATTACCATGAATATTATTTTCTAAAAAGTAATCAAACTTTTCTTCAAAATCTTCATGAGTAATAATTCCATTTTCTAAATCTTTTAATAATTTATTTTTAACTAAACGAACAGATTCTAATAAAAATCCACCTGTACCAACAGATGAATCATATACAATATCATCTTCATTAATATTAAGTTGTTGCACAATATAAGTAATTAAATCTCTTCTTGTAAAGAATTCACCGGTATTTTTAGAATTCATTGTATCATCTGTCATAAATTTTTCATAAGCACCGCCAAGGGCATCATAATTCAAATTACTATTATGTAAAATAGATTCTAAATTACCATTTTCATCTTTAATATAAAATGTATCTGCTATTTTTTTAATAAGTAAATAAATATCATTAGAATGATCTTCAACAAATGATGTAATAGTAGAAATATCTACCACATTATCACTATCAGAAATTTTAGTTCTAATAAATAATCTATTTAATTTACTTGTATTTAAAATCTGAGCAAAAACTGAAGGAAGATGTGAAAAATAAATATCATTCTCTTTTTCTTCTTTTAATTTAAAAGATATTGTATTACCCGTTTTAGATTGAATTTCATAATTTCTTCTTTTATCAAATAAATATTTATATAATTCAATTTTGTTAATTTTCATTAATTGAGATAATTGAGGTTCTTTAATTTTTTCATCCTTAATTCTTTTGTCAAATTTAGTATAAAATATATCATAAATATACAAGAATTTACACATTTCTGCATTTTCAATATCAAAATTATTTAATTTTTCTTCTAAAAATACTAAAATTAATAATGTATTAATCTCATTAAATGCTTCCATACCTGTATATTTAGAAGAACCATCTCTTAAAATATCTCTTAATGATTTGTAAAATCCAAACCATTGTTCTTTAGTATTCATAATAATATTATTAACACTCATTTTTTAAATTACTTTTTTATTGACATTTTATAAATAAATATATTCTTTTTAGAAATAAATTTTTAAGTTTTTAACTAAAGAATTTATATTGGTATATTTACGGTCTAAATGAAAATATTGTTCATGATATTTAGGTAACCTTGGTTCTCTCAAACACCATTCATTATAGATTTCTTCATTAATATAATAAACATTATTTTTTTTAAAGAAATTTTGAACTTCTTCAACATTCTTAAAAAATAAATGTTTAAATCCAAGTAATTCATACCAAGTTTTTTTACTAAATTCTGATTCAAATTCAGAATAAATAGATTCTGGAAATTTATTAATAGATTTATCAATAAGTTTATACTCATTCCAAAAATCAGTATTTTCATCCCATCCATAATCATTTTTAAGTGATTGACAAATGATATGGAGTCTATCTTTATTGGATAACTTAATTTCTCTTTGTATTTGATGATCAAATATGTGATTAAAGTTAGATGAAAATTCATCCCAATTTAATCCTTCACATATAACATCAAATTTACTCAAATGAATTTTCCTCTCATCATTATCTATATAGATATCTTTTTTTGCTTGTTCATACATACTTTTTTTATTTTTATTGTCATCAATGGTTAAACTATCTAATAAAAGATAATAACCTATTAATTTTTCAATAATAATTTCATATTCATTTGTATTTTCTCGTTCATAGTATGTATCAATAATAAGTCCAAAATCTTTATTTAAAGAAAGTCTTGCAATTCTTCCTATACTTTGTAACCAAACTACATCAGAACGATATTTTACTCTATCTAAGAACATACCACAATCAAGAAAAGGAATATCACTTCCTTCACGATGTTTTCCTACACAAAAAAGTATAGAATTTCCAATACTTTCATAAAAGTTTTTATAGTCTTCTGGATTACAATCACGATCGCTATTATCAATATAAGCATCTAAATTTCGTAATTTACTTAAAGATTCATCTTCATTTTTAATTTTAATAAATAAATCTTTATATAAATTTGCATTTTTAATAGAAGAACACCAACAAATAATTTTTTTGTAGTATAATTTATCAATATTATCATTTAAAATATACATGCAATTTTTAACATCTTCTTCAGTAACTTCTTTGAATCTAGATTTTTTTTCTTCATTTTTACGTCCTTCTAATTTATACCAAACAAAATTTAGTTTACAACAAATTCCATCATCAATAGCTTTTAGGATATTATAGTTTTGATAAATTTGTAATTTAGATTCTTTATCAAAAATTTCATTAAGATTCGTTTGTTTTTGAATTTTTCTTGTTTTAGTTACACGTAAAGGTGTTGCAGAAAATCCAATTATTGAAGAATTCCATCTTGTTTTTGCAAAATTTAAAAAATTAAAAGATGTTCTTGCAGTAATACCTTGACATTCATCATAGATAATTAGTTGGGGAGATAAATCTATTAGAAATTTTTCATATTGATTATTTAGTGTTAAATAAACTCGATTAATAATAATTAAATTTGTTTTTTTCATTAGATTTTAATTCAGTCCAAGACTTATTTTTATTACTTACCAAATTTATTAGATTAAAATCATCCATGTTAATAATATCTAATCTTTTCCAAACATTCCAATAAGGAATATTTGGTTTATATATGATCTTATCATTATCTCTTTCCGATATATAAAATAAATCTAATAATATATTTTTTCGTTCTGTAAAAATTAATATAGAACGATTTTTTTCTTTTTTTGAATTAAATAAATCAATACATTTTAACATTACTAATGATTTACCACTACCAGTAGCCATACATACAATACCATTATTAAAATTATTATTTAGGATATTATTAATTGATTCTTGTTGAACATAATTTAATCCATTTTTTAATTTTTCATAATATTGTTCTTTACTTAATGATATTGTAGTTTCTATATTATCATCCATTGCAAATCTCCAAATAAAATTTAAAATAATATCATGATATTCATCTCCAATCATATTATTTAATGTTTCTTGATTAAATTGAAATGTTTCATCAGTATTCACTATTTCAATTAATAATTCTTTGATAGTTAATATATTTTCAATACCGATATTTTTACAGGCATCATATAAAAGACATTGATCTTCATCCATATCATCAAATACAATGTTATGAAATATATTATCCAATTCATCAAATTGATTTTCTATAATTTTAAATAGATTATCTTTATTCATTTTTTATATAATTATTATAAATTTAATATTTATAATAAATAAAATCATTTTTTGTTAAAGTCTATTGGATTGAGTGAATAATCACTGCCTTTTAATTGTTCATATGTAACATTCATTATATTTTCTATATAAAATTGTTTATTTTCATCAAGATATAATTCTTCAAATATAACATTATCTGTTTTACCATTTTTTGTTAAAAAAATAATACAAGTTTCTGAATTATATTCAAGTATATCATTCGATAATAAAACAATCTTTGTTAATTTATTTTCTTCAATCATAAATTTTCTAACTGATTTATTCCATGATTTTTTACAATTACTACCATCGGTTAAAACCTTTCTATCAATAATAAATCCAGTTTTTCCATTATCTTTTAGACAGCGAATAAAATGCATAGAAAATTGAGCTGAATAATTAACAATAATATTTTTTCCATTCATTATTGGTTTATAATAATATTCTGCTGATTTATCATCAACATCTGCATATATTTCATTAATATCATCTTTATTAATTCTGATATCTGAAGGAATATCTATTAGAGAACGCCCATAAGGAGGATTTCCAATAGAAATTGTTGAAAAGTTTAAAGCTTTTGTTATATTTCCAATTTCGTTATCTTCATCATCTTCATTTTCAATTAATAATGAATCAACACATAATAAATTATTTAAACATTGACCTTTAGGATAATTCATCATTATATTAATCATTAATGATCTATATACTTCAGGTTCAATCTCATTTCCATGAATATTATTTTCTAAGAAATTTTCAAATTTATCTTCATATTCTTCTTGAGTAATAATTCCATTTTCTAAATCTTTTAACAATTTATTTTTAACAGATCTTATAGATTCTAATAAAAAACCACCTGTTCCAGCCGATGGATCATAAACAATATCATTTTCATTTATATCAAGTTGATCTATGATATAAGTTATTAAATCTCTTCTTGTAAAATATTTATATGGGTTTTCATACATTAAACTATCTGTTATAAATTTTTCATAAGCATTTGCAATGATATCATTGTTCAAATTATTATAAAAAATAGATTGTAAAATACCATCTTCATCTTTAATATAAAATACATCAACTATTTTTTTAATTAATTTATATATATCTTCTGAATTACTTTCTGAGAATGATGTAATTTCAAAATAATCTACATTAACTTTATAACATTTTTTAGTATCATAATTATAGTTATCATAATCACTTTCATTATCACTATCATTATCACTTTCATATTTATATAATTTAGTTCTAATGAATAATCTATTCAATATATCATTATTTAAAATTTGAGAGAAAACAGAAGGAAGATGTGAATAATAAAGATCATCTTTTTTTTTTTCTTTAATATCATATGATAATATATCATAATTTCTCATTTTTCCAAATAAATAGTTATATAATTCTATTTGATTATTTTTTCTTGATTTTTTTAATTTATATCCTTTCATTTTTTCATCTTTTATTCTTTTTTCAAAATTAGTATAAAATAAATCATATATATATGATAATTTTAACATTTCTGGATTTTCAAAATTGAAATTATCTATTTTATCTTCTATAAATACTAATATCAATAAAGTATTAATTTCATTAAATGCATCTAAACCTACAAGAATAGGATCACTTTTTTTCAATATATCTATCAATGAGTTATAAAATTCATTCCATTGTTCTTCATTCATAATAAAGGATATTATAAATTCTTTAAATTAATTTGTTATTATAATTAGGAAGATATTAATTAAATACATTCAAATTTATAATTTTTGAACAGTTTATTTTAGGAATAGTTCTGCTAGTCAAAAATCATATTTTATCAATAAAAATATAATAATTTATTTTAATTTATTAAAATTTGATTATCAACACAGCTCCTATTTTTACAATAATAAAATATGTTATAATTTGAATAAAATAAATAAAAATATATTTAAGATATTTTTATAATATTCATTAACATTGTATTTGAATTATATTTTAATATTTTATTATCAATAATTTATAAAATAGATTAACTTTTTTTTTAGCTAAATTCTAATAAATATGTTCATTTTTTTATAAAATCTTAATTAAAAATAAAAATTTTTAGTAAAACTATTTATTCTACAGCTCCAATATACCATATGATACAACGATTTATTGATAATATAAAAAAATATTAATAATGTTTAAAAAAAATCTAGAAGACCCTCTAACATTTTTTATTTTATATCAATAAAAAAATATAATTATAATATTTATTTAGAAATATAACAATAAATAAAAATAATATAAAAAATAATATATTTTTTATAATTTTTAAAACTATATTTTTTTAAATAATTATTTATAAAAAATTGGTCGGATTTTTTTATCCGGTTACTATATATATATTATAATGTCTAATAAATTAAAAATTTTATCACTTAATAAACAATCACCTTTATCAATATTACCATCAGGAATACCATATTATATATCTAACACAACTCATAGAAATAAACATGTAGCTTCTCATTCAAGAAGAGTTAATCGACAAGAAGATATTAAATTATCAAGTATTATAAATTATGATCAAAGTCTTGTTTCCTCAGAAGATTTTAAAGAAAAATATATTTTTGGTACTAGATTAAATAAATTAACTGAAGAAGAATTAGAAGCTCAAAAAGAATATATAAATATTAGAGGTAGAAAAGAAATGAAATACTTAAAATATTATAGATATACATGGAATTTATTAACTAAAGATGGTATTAAAATTATAAAAGAATTGAATAAAAAGACAGGAAATCCTATATTTGAAATTAATGCAGGAAATGGATTTACTGCAAGATTATTATCAGAAAATAATATAGATGTAATAGCATCTGATATTTTAGATAATTCTAATATTACTAGGTTTAAAGAAAATGAAATAACACCTATTAATAAATTCTTTTATCATGTTATAAAAGAATCTGGATTAGAAACCGTTTTTAAAAATAAACCTAAAATATTATTATCATCTAGGCCACGAAAATTTATTACTCAAGTATTTGATGAATTTGTTATGTATGGTGGAGATATATTTATTTATTTGGGAGATCCTGGTTTTTACTATCATTGTGCTCCAGAAAATTTTTTTGAATTAGTTAAAATGCATAAATGGAATAAATATATAATAGATAAAGCAATATATGATTGGGAAAAAATAGATCATTATCATATTGATCAAATGATTATTTATACACGTCCTGATCTTAATATAAAATTTTTAAATAATTTTAAAAGGATAAATGAAGATAATAAAGATAATACAAAATATTATATAATTAGACCTATATTTAATACATCTAAATATGAATCAATTAAACATATTTTTTATATTATAAAAGATGATTTTATCGAACTTTTTATTGGAACAAATATTTTAAATGATGTTAAACATTTATTATATAATAAATATAATTTATGTGAAATAAATAAAATAATAAATAAAATAATAAAAGATAGAAAAGATAGAAAAGATAGAAAATTTTGTAATATAATAATATTAAATATTAAAAATTTTCTACCTATAAGTGTAGAATATAATAAAATTATGATCAATTTTATTAATAAAATAAGAAAACTATTTATTAAATTTTTTGAATATTTTAAAAGTAAAAATTATATTGAATATAATATAGATGAATATATAAATATTATAAAAAATCTAAAATTAAGAATAGGTCATTCCGATAAAATTTTAAGAAAAAATAATAATTTATAATAATTTATAATCATTTTATAATTATTAATTAGCAGAGCCATATCTAGAACAGGTATTATTCATAGTTTATAAAAGATCATAAATAGTACACGTGTTAGGTCTGGCTCTGGATGGCAAATATTGGAGCTGTAGAATAAATAGTTTTATGAAAAATGTTTAATTTTTATTTATTAAATTTTTTATAAATATTAAGATTTTATAAAAAAAATAACATATTTATTAGAATTTATCTGAAAAAAAGTTAATCTATTTTATAAATTATTGATAATAAAAAATATAAAAATATAATTCATATACAATTTTAATGATTATTATAAAAATATAAATAAATAAAAATATGTTAAATATATTTTTATTTATTTTATTCAAATTATGGTAAGAAACATATATTCTACAGCTCCTATGTAAGAATTTAGTTTAAATAAATTAAAAGCATATCTAAATATATTATTTAATTTATTACTTATTAAATTATTAACTATTTTTGTTAATTTATTAATTGTTGTGAATTCACTTCTTTCTAAAACTTTTCTTAGTAAAGAAAAAACATATTCTACTGGATTTTTATCATATGGTACATTATATAAAACATGCATTTTAGTCTCTTTTGTATACTGTTTAAAATCTTTTGAATGATGAATTGAAGAATTATATAAAAATATTGTCTTATCATTCTCATTATTATGGATTTTATTAAACTCTGTCATTAAGTCAATAAAATCTTTTTTTCATACCTCCTTCAACTACATTAAAATTTATTATTTTTTAGTATTAACAGTTAAACTAATTGTAAATCGTTTACCATATAGTGTATTTTTACTCTCTATAATACATTCTTCTCCTCTCCTAGGATATTTATTTGAAACAGAACTTATTTCATCATAACTACATATGTTATCAACATTAAGGTAATCAATTAACACTTTTGACTCTTTCTAGACTTTCTTTTTGTTCTTCTTTTGTATAAGGATTTGTTTTTATTTTAACTTGTTTATAAGAAAAATTATTCTTTTTTAAAAGATTATAAATGGTTTTTTCTGATAT
>Ga0247832_1007831_pt1 | contig 10932 bp, 10 predicted proteins | sample LaCruzMarch2015__10_FD_192407 | JGI IMG/M metagenome (GOLD analysis project Ga0247832, IMG submission 192407) | Freshwater microbial communities from meromictic Lake La Cruz, Castile-La Mancha, Spain - LaCruzMarch2015_4m | ecosystem: Environmental > Aquatic > Freshwater > Lake | place: Spain...
TGCTTGCTTCGTTGCAAAATTTTTTTCCAAGCAAACAAAATAGTTTTAATTATGCCGAGCCATTTTTGGGCGGTGGGGCAATGTTTTTTTATTTAGCAAATAATTTTAATTTGCAAAAAGTTGTTTTAAATGATGCTTCTCCTAAACTAATTGCCACTTATTTAGCAGTGCAAAAATATTGTCAGCAACTTGTTGTGTTGTTAAATAACCGACAACAACAATATTGGCAAAGCAATCAAGAACAGCAAAAAGCCTTGTTTTATCAATGGCGAGAAGCTTTTAACAACATTAGTTTTTCTTGCCCGCTTTCACTTAATAAATCAACGATTCTAGAATCGTCTAGTTTGTTTATCGCTCTAAACAAGACCTGCTTTAATGGCTTATTTCGCACCAACAAGCAAGGTGCTTTTAATTCACCTTTTGGTTATCATTTAAAACCAACAATTATCGATGAACCCAACTTACAAAAATGCTCACAAGCCTTGCAAAAAGCCTCTATTACTTGTCAAGATTTTAGCGAAACTTTAAACAATTTAACAGATAATTTTTTTATTTATCTCGATCCGCCCTACAAGCCCATTAGCAAAACATCGAGTTTTAACAGTTATTTTGGCGATTTTAACGACCAATCTCAACAAAAATTAGCTTTATTATTGCAACAAATTAGCCACCAACACCATATTTTACTTTCTAACTCTGATGATGGCACCGATTTTTTTACCAATCTTTACAGCGATTTTTTTATCAACAAAATTGCAGTTGCCAGAAGTATTAACAGCAAAGGCAAGGCAAGAGGAAAGATATCTGAACTGGTCATTTCTAATTACAACAATTTTTTACAAAATGAGCAACAAAGCCTGGAATTTAATTTTTAAAACCCTTGATTTAAAAAATCATAATTTTGCATTAAGCGCTTATTATATAAATTCGAAACAAATTAAAGAAATTACTAAAGTTTTTACCGATACATCCGATAGAGAGGTTAGAATATTATGTAAACAAGACACTAGAGAAACTAGACCACAAATTTTTAAAGATAATAATCTATTCATTTTGCCTATAAAAAATGGTTCTTATGCAATATTACAAGGAGAAGGATATGTTGATATTCCTGAAATAGACACAAAAACTAATGTTTATAATTCAAAATTAGATTTTGTTTTAGAAACATCAAAAATAGGCAACTCAGAAATGCAACACCTAGACTTCGCTTATGCTTCAAGCATTATCAGAACTTTTTGTTGCGATAATTCTTTGGTTTTAACAATCAGAGGCAGAAAATATACCCCAAATTTTGTTTTTAATTTTGATAGACACGAAATAAAAACTGGCGGAGTGCAAACAGAAGTAGATGCTGGCTATGAAGGAAAAAATAGTATTGTTTTAATAGAGGCAAAAAATTCACAAACTAGTAACACCATTATTAGGCAAATTTATTATCCATACAGGCAATGGCAAATTCATTCTCAAAAGAAAGTTTCGTTAATATTTTTTGAAAAAAGACAGAGTGAATTTTATTTGTGGCAATATCATTTTGAAGATATCTACAATTATAGCTCCATAAAATTATTAAAAAGTGCAAAATATTTGCTAGTTTAAAAATAACTAAATTTGATTAGTTGTAAAATTCATAAATTTTCTGCTAGCTTTTTTTGCTGATGATGGTAAAATTTTACAAAAAATATCTTTTATAAAAACATATGAAACCCTTTATCAAGGGGGCGGGTGGTAAAAATTTTGTGCTTGCTTCGTTGCAAAATTTTTTTCCAAGCAAACAAAATAGTTTTAATTATGCCGAGCCATTTTTGGGCGGTGGGGCAATGTTTTTTTATTTAGCAAATAATTTTAGGCTCTAGACAATTTTAGTTGATTTTAATATCTGCTAAAGCCATAATACCATTTCCCATATTTATATAGCTTATAACTTCATAAAAAGATTATCTATGGTAAAAATCATGTCAATGGCATAGAATATTTTTGGAGCCAGCTTATATTTTGGCAAAGAAAATATTGGCAAAATTTAATGGATTAACCGATGATAAGTTTATCTTGCCCTTATAAAGAAAGTGAGTTTAGATTTAATAACGAAAAAACAAAATTTATATAAAATTTTGTTGAAAATAATTAGAGAAAATCCTTTCTAAAATTGTCTAGATCCTAAAATGATAATAAAAATATTCAAGAAAATATTCAAGAAAATGTTTAAAAAAGTGTTGACATCTTAAAATATTTCTTTAAATTTATTGCTGAAAAAATCGTTAAATTTGATTGCAAATTATTTTCAATTTACAAACATCAAAATAAACCATCAATATAATTTCTCTTAGTCCTTTAAATATCGCAGTTTTAATACAGTTTATTTTCTCTTTCAATATCAAGTAATTTAATAACCTACAATAATAAACAATGTCAACTCTTACCCTAAATAATAGACCTACTCTTAATAGTAAAGATCAATCCAATCAAGAAAACTTAGAAACAAAAACCACTGAAAATCAAACAAATCTAGAAAATAAATCAGCAGAAACAGAAGTAAAAAAAAGTGGTTCATTATTAAGAAGAGTGGTTCATAAAACATTTGAAAATAACAAGCATAAAGAGTTGTCAAACAATAAAAATTTTGATGATGAAAACAAGTATTCACCAGAATCTCAATTAGAAAAAAAACAACCTAAAACACCAGAACAAAACCAAGATTTATCTTCCGATCAAGAGAAATCAGATCTTGAAAAAACCAACAATGGTGCCGATACTCTAGAATTAAAAATGCTTAAAGCAAAATCGGTAGAACAGTTGTTTGTTTTCGCCAACGAAGCGGGCATCGATCTTAGCGAACACAGCGGTCGACAAGAAGTTATTTACAATATTTTAAAACATTTCTCCGAGCAACACCCAGAAAATAACATTATTGGTGAAGGTGTTTTAGAAATTATGGAAGATGGTTTTGGTTTTTTAAGATCGCCAGAAACCAATTATTTTCCTGGTGCCGACGATATTTATGTTTCGCCAAGTCAAATCAAAAGATTCGCTCTCAGAACTGGCGACACCATCACAGGCCACATTAGGGCACCAAAAAAAGGCGAAAGATATTTTGCTTTGTTAAGAGTTAATTCTGCCAATTACCAATCGCCCGAAAAAATGCGATCTCGCCCGCTTTTTGACGATCTCACCCCACTTTATCCGCAAAGCAAAATCAAGCTCGAATGCGATAGCTCAAAACAAAATAACGATCTTAGCACTAGGGTTATCGATATGGTGGCTCCGCTTGGCAAAGGGCAAAGAGCTTTAATTGTTGCTCCGCCAAGAACAGGCAAAACCTCGTTAATGCAAAACATCGCCCATGCCATCGCCGACAATCATCCCGAGATTATTTTGCTGGTTTTGTTAATCGATGAAAGACCAGAAGAAGTAACCGATATGATTCGCAATGTGAAAGGTGAAGTAATCAGCTCAACTTTTGATGAGCCGGCATCTCGCCATGTGCAACTCGCCGAAATGATTATCGAAAAAGCTCGACGATTGGTTGAAGCCAAAAAAGATGTTGTTATTTTGCTTGATAACATCACCAGACTTGCCAGAGCCTACAACACTGTTGTGCCTTCGTCGGGCAAAGTCCTTACTGGCGGGGTTGATGCCAATGCCTTACAAAAACCAAAACGATTTTTCGGTTCTGCACGAAACATCGAAGAAGGCGGGTCGCTTACCATTATTGCCACCGCTCTTATCGACACCGGCTCGCGAATGGACGAAGTTATTTTTGAAGAATTCAAAGGAACGGGTAATGCCGAAATTGTGCTTGACCGCAAAATTTCTGATAAACGAATTTTCCCTGCCATCGACATTACCAAATCTGGCACTAGAAAAGAAGAACTACTTACCGATCGAGCCAATCTTTCAAAAATCTGGATGCTTCGACGTATTGTTAACCCTATGAGTTCGGTAGAAGCAATGGAATTTTTGCTTGAAAAAATTCAAAATACCAAATCAAACGAAGATTTTTTTAGATCAATGAACAATTAAATTAAATGAATTACAACAAAATTTTTGTAACTTTTTTTGGAGTTGGCGATATCAAAAAAGCCCCTGGCACCTTTGGTAGCCTAGCAGGTTTATTATTTTGGTGTTTTATCACCGCCGGTTTTGATGATAGTTTTCAATGTCATATTTTTTGGTTGTCTTTTATTGCTATCACCACTTTTTATGCTTGCAATGCCATTGCCAAATATGGCAAGCAGGTTGGCGAAATCGATCACAAATCTGTTGTTATTGATGAAGTGATCGGCATTGTTATTGCCTTGCAAATCGTTTATTTCTGTGGATTTTATCAACAACAAAAAATTGTTGCACTTTTCTTATCTTTTGCTTTTTTTCGCCTGTTCGATATCACCAAACCATCAATCATAGGCTGGTGCGACAAAAACCTCAAAACTGGCTTTGGAGTTATGCTAGACGACATCTTGGCAGGCATTTTCGCCGGCATCGCAACCTTGGTTATAATGTTTTTTGCATTTAATTAAGTTTTTATTTATGCAAGAAAAAATTAAGCAAGCAATAAAAGATCATATCAATAAAAAGCAAGAATCTACCTACCTACCTAGATTTTAAAGTTCAGTGGCCCAATGATAATGTTGAGTTAATTCATGATATTTTATGTTTATGCAATTGCCAACACAATGATGATAGATGTTTAATAATTGATGTTGCAGATAATTTTTTTATCACACTTCGATCTGAATTCCCGCTGCTTTTAGTGCAGGAAATTCAGATCGAATGCGGTGCAAAATTCCCCTTTTTTAGAAGGGGTGGCGACCGAAGGTCGACGGGGTAGCGTTAGGAGCCGATCGCCGATGTTTTTTCAAAATAGATCCCTACCGTGCGTTGCCGACACTACCCCGTCCGCTATCGCGGGCACCCCTTCTACAAGAAGGGGAATATCCGGAGAACTGCTCTCGACACTACCCCGTCCGCTATCGGGGCCACCCCGAATTTAGATCGAAGTGTGGTTTTAATTAGTGGAAATGGTATAATTTCAATTACAGCAAAATTCAGAACAAAAACCTACCGATTCTTTTGTAACATACATAACCGAAAAGAGAGGGTTTGTTCGCAAAAATAGAGGGCTGATTAGCAAAAATAGTAGATAATCTAACATACTTACGATCTTAATTTCCTTTCTTGTAGAGGGGATGGCACGAAAGTGAATCAGGTAGCGTTTGCAAGCCACGGTAGTATCTGCTCGAAACATCATCGGTCGCATGGATTTCCGTCTTCAAACAACTACCCCGTCGACCTTGCGGTCGCCACCCCTTCGTTAGCACAGGGAATTGAATCGAGATCTGCTTGCCAAACACTACCCCGCCTTCGCTTTGTTTAGTGTAGAGAATTTTAATCAAATCTAATTCTGGGGTCAATAATTTTATAACATAAATCGCTAAGCAAATTAGCGATAAGCCCAATAAGGGTAAAAATAAAAATCAAGGCAAACATCACAGGGTAATCTCGTGATATCGTGGCTTCATAGCCAAGCAAGCCCAAGCCGTCTAGCGAAAAAATAATTTCAATCAACATTGAACTACTAAATAAAATACCCAGCAACAAAACTGGTAAATTAGCAATTAAAATAAGCAAAGCATTTTTAAAAATATGGCGGTAAATTACTTGTTTATAAGTTAAACCTTTTGCCAAAGCAAGCAAAACATAAGTTTTTTTAATTTCTTCTAAAAAAGCATTTTTGCAAAAAAAGACCAGCGAAGCAAAACTGCCGATAATCATTGAAAGTATTGGCAAAAATAAGTGCCATAAATAATCAACAATTTTTTGCCACCAAGCAAGTTGAGTAAAATTATCAGAAACTAAGCCTCTTAACGGAAAGATTTGCCAAAAATTACCACCGCAAAACAAAATAATAAAAAAAATCGCCAACAAGAAAGCGGGCAAAGCATAGCAAAAAACAATGATAAAAGTTGATATTTTATCAAATTTCGAACCATTTTTTACTGCTTTTTTAATGCCTAAAGAAATGGCGATAAGATAGGTAAAAAAAGTGGTAAACAGCCCGATAGAAATAGAAACGGGCATTTTTTCTAAAATTAATTGGGTAATTTTTTTGTCTTGGTAAAAACTTTCGCCAAAATCAAAAGCAATAAATTTGTTGAGCATCAGCCAAAATCTTGACATTAAAGGCAAATCAAAACCAAAGTTTTTGTTAATTTTTGTTAATATTTCTGGATCAATATTTTGATGTTGTTGAGAATGAAATTGTTTAACGGTAATTGCAGAAGAAGAAAAAGACTCAGAAGCCGCATGTTGGCTATTATTGAGCTGGGCGATTATTTTATCAATGGGGCCACCAGGAGCGGTTTGAATAACCACAAAATTGATTAATAAAATTATAAACAGAGTTAACGGCAAAAGTAGTAGTCGATAAAAAATATACATTTATAATATTTTTATAATAATTTTTTTCGGCGAAAAATAGCTAATGGAATAATAGAAGAAATCAGCATTAGCAATATAGCCAAAGGGTAACCAAATGTTAAGTCAAGCTCTGGAAAAATTTTAAAATTCATACCATAAATGCTAGCGATTAAGGTTGGTGGCATAAACACCAAAGAAACCACGGTAAAAGTTTTGATTACCTTATTTTGCTCAATGTTTAACAAACCCAAAAAGCTGTTTTGTAGATATTCAAGCCTTGTAAAATTAAAATTGGCATGTTCAATCAAAGAATTGATGTCTTTAATGATAATTCGTAGGCGGTTTGAGCTGTCGAGCATTAAATCTTCATTTCGCAACAAAGAAGAAAGAGTTCGTTGTTTATCAAACAAAGCTTCTCGCAAAGACATTGTTAAATCTTGAGTGTCGTTGATTTTTAGCAATACTTTTTCGTCTAATTTGCGATCAAAAGTAATTTTTCGCCCGATATCGTCAACGAATCTTGAAATTAATTCGATTAAATCGGCATCAAAATCGGTTCTGGCTTCTAAAATGGCAATAAAAATTTTTGCCGGATTAATAAAAACCGTAGGAAATTGCTTAATTTTTTTGACAGTTTCAGAAATTACTCTGCTATCAAAATAACGTAAGGTAAATATGGTTTGTTCGGTAATAATGAAAGAGATTTCGTGCTCTTCTAATTTGCCGTTGCTTGGCACGATATTGACAAAAGTTGAGTTAATTTTGATAATACCAGAATTTTCAAGATATCGCGAAGATATTTCGATTTCTTCTTGTTGTTGCCGAGTAGGAAAGTTAATGTTGTAGAATTCTTCAATTTCTTTGATTTGCAACTGAGTTGGATCTTGCAAGTCGATCCAAGCGATATTTTTTTTTAAAGAATGAAAATCGTGAAGATCGTAAAGCGAAGATATTTTTATTTGTGAATATTGGGGTAATTGAAAAATTCTAATCATTTAACAAAAATTACAATAAATTTAAAACCGGCTGTTCGATGTATAACCGAAGAGCTTTTAAAAATTCTGCCCCAACCGCGCCGTCAATTACACGATGATCGCAAGATATGGTGAAATTTACCATATTGGCAATTTTGATTTGACCATTTTCAACAATTGGTTTTTCTACAGCTCTTGACACCGCTAAAATACAGCTTTGCGGTGGGTTGACAATGGCACAAAACTGGTCGATGCCAAACATACCTAAATTAGAAATACTGAAAGATCCGCCCTGAAATTCTTCGGGTTGTAATTTGCCTTCTTTGGCTTTTTTGATTAACAATTTTGCTTCGTTAGAAATTTCTTGCAACGATTTTTGATCGGCATTTTTGATGATAGGGGTGATAAGACCGCCTTCAATTGCCACCGCCACCGAAATATCGATGTTGTTGTAAAGCAAAATAGCCTCATCGCTCCAAGAAGCATTGGCAGATGGAGTTTTGTTAAGTGCCATTGCAGTTGCTTTGATTATCATATCATTGACCGATATTTTATATTCTGGTAAACCTTTTTCGTTTGTTTGTGCCACACTATTGATGGTTGCTCTTAGTTCGTTTAGTTTATCGATGTTAAATTCGCAAGATAAATAAAAATGCGGAACAGTTTGCTTGGATTCTTGCAGTCGTTTGGCAATAACTTTTCGAACATTATTGTTTTTGATGGGGGTAATAAGTTGCGGGTTTCTTTGCGATTTTTTTGTAGCTGAATTTGTGTGATTTTGTATGGCAAGCAACACATCTTTTTTGATAATTCGAGAATTTGGACCAGTGCCAATAATGTTAAGCAAGTTAATGTTGGCATTTTGAGCGATTCTTTTTGCCAATGGGCTAGCTTTGGGGCTAGCTTTGAAGCTGTTTTCGTGGCTATATTTAGTGTCGTGAGTGAAATTTTGCTTACTAACATTATCAAAGCTTGCCTGATTCACAACACTAGCGACAACATTATTTGTTGCATCTTCTTTGTTTTGAGATTTTGTTTGTTGTTCGCTTTTTTCTTGATAATTATTTAAAACATCTGGGTTTTCACCTTCTTCTAAAATAAGGGCGATACAGGTGTTGACCGCCACATTTTCGGTGCCTTCGGCAACTAAGATTTTGCCTAAAATTCCTTCGTCAACCGCTTCAACTTCCATGGTTGCTTTGTCGGTTTCTATTTCGGCGATAACTTCGCCTGCTTTGATTTTGTCGCCTTGTTTTTTTAACCATTTAGCAAGATTGCCTTCTTTCATGGTTGGCGAAAGAGCGGGCATTAAAATTGATATTGGCATAATGTTAAGAAGATTTTGGTTGATAACCTTTGTTTATAATAAGAGAAAGTAAATTTTCGGCTCGATTTTTAAGATTTTTTTCGGCATCGGGATTTTTGGCAATAGACTCAAAAATTTGATAAGCTTCGCTTAAATTGTTTTGAGTAATGGCAAAATAACCTCTTTGCTCGGCAATGTGATAGCGAAAAATTTTTGAACTAGATTCGAGTTGTTGCAACTGTGTGTTGATGTTATTGTTTTCGTTTGTATTTTCTTGTAGCAATAAGGTTTTTGCCAACAATATTTTTGGCAATTCTTGTAAATATAAATCGCAAGAATTGCATTTTATTAGTTGTTGATAAACTTCTATTGCCTCTTTTTTGTTAGTGTCAATAATTGCCGAAGCATATCGCAAACCAGCTATTTGCTTGATGTTGATGGGGGTTTTTTTGTTTTGATAAATATCGATTATTTTTTGTTTGGCTTCTAGCGGTTTGGTTTCTTGCAAGGTGATTGCCTGATGCAAAAGGGCGGAATATTTTTTTACCAAATTATTTTGATATTGCAAATAAGCAAAAATTATTGCCGCAAAAGCAATTAAAAACACCGCAAAAACAGCGATAATTTTTTTGTTTTGCAAAAAAGTGTTGTTTATTTTGCCAATAATGTTATGAAAAAAAAAGCTTGCTTTGTTTAGTTCGACCATATATTAATTAAAAGAAATTTGTTGTAGACAGCAATCGATAGTGTTTTGCAATAAATAACTGATTGTCATGGGGCCAACACCACCAGGCACTGGGCTTATGGCTTTGACAACATTTTTTACATTGTCAAAATCAACATCGCCCACAATTTTGGTTTTGCCAAAAGCATCAGCAACTCTCACAATACCAATATCGATAACTATCGAATTTTGATGCACCATATCGGCTTTGATTAAATTATGAACCCCAGTTGCCGAAAAAATAACATCGGCCTGCAAGCACTCGGCTTTTAGATTAAGTGTTTGGCGGTTGGCAATAGTAACCGTGCACCCTGCCAGCATTAAAAGCCTAGCTAATGGCCTGCCAACAATGTTAGAAGAGCCGATGACCAAAGTTTTTAAGCCCGCCAAATTATTGCCGTAAATTGTTTTAATTAAATGCATACAGCCCAAAGGAGTGCAAGGCACAATGGCTTTTTCTTGCCCCTCAATGTTGCCGATAGAAAGCTTGCCCACATTAACAATATGAAAGCCATCAACATCTTTTAATGGGTTGATGGTGCTGATAATGTTGGCTTGATTAATGTGTTTTGGTAGTGGCAACTGCACCAAAATGCCATGGACATTTTTGTTTTCGTTAAGCTCAATTATTTTGTTGACTAGCTCAGATTCGGAGATGTCTGAAGCCATTTTAAATTGAATAGAATTCATACCAACGGCATGGGCAGATTTTTCTTTGTTGCTAACATAAACTTCGCTAGCAGGGTTGTTGCCAACCAAAATAACCGCCAAAGTTGGAGTGATGCGGAATTGTTTTTTAATTTCTTCAACTTGCAAAGCGATTTGCAACCTCATTTGTTTTGCAATTTCGGAGCCATTAATAATTGTTGCCACCATATTGAAATATGTAAATAAATAATTTTAAAATTAAAATTTTATTGTTTATTTTAATTTTTGCAACTAATTATTTGATTTAAAATTAAAAATGATTTCGTTTTTTATGCATTTAAAGATGAATTTTGGTATTACCTTTTTTTTGAATAATAATTAAAAACTTGGTAAATTTTCAAGGTAGCTTTTTCAACCATTTCTTTTGGTAGTGCATTTTGCTCTTTCAAAGATAAAAGTGTGTTCAATGCTCCTCTTATTTTAAAAGCCCCAATCTTTTGCAAGCACTCTACTTTAAATAAAATCTCGTGACCAAGAAAAGTTAGTTAAGAATTGAGGAAGATAAAATTGGGGTTTTATGAATATATGGTGCAATTCTTTTATGGGCTATTGCAATTTCAGAAGGGTTTATAGTTTTAAAAGATTCGTTATGCATAATTATTATTTATAAAATTCAAAAATAGCATAAATTTTTGTAAAAAATTATTGTAATTAGAAATAACCAGTTCAGATATCTTAACTCTTGCCTTGCCTTTGCTGTTGTATAATTTGTTGCAATAATAAAGCTAATTTTTGTTGAGATTGGTCGTTAAAATCGCCAAAATAACTGTTAAAACTCGATGTTTTGCTAATGGGCTTGTAGG
>Ga0247832_1007834_pt1 | contig 10930 bp, 6 predicted proteins | sample LaCruzMarch2015__10_FD_192407 | JGI IMG/M metagenome (GOLD analysis project Ga0247832, IMG submission 192407) | Freshwater microbial communities from meromictic Lake La Cruz, Castile-La Mancha, Spain - LaCruzMarch2015_4m | ecosystem: Environmental > Aquatic > Freshwater > Lake | place: Spain...
CAAAGCCAAGGAAGATCAGGTGGGGCATGCCCGGCAAAATACCCAGAATGCCCAGTACAGCAGCCACAACGCCTAAGGCATTGCTGTTGGCTTCAAATTGCTTAGAGACCTGCCCTGAAAAATCATCATCGGTCGCAACGCGGGTAACCAAGATACCGGCCGCCGTTGAAATAATCAGCGCCGGAATTTGCGCAACCAGGCCGTCGCCAATCGTCAGCGATGCAAATACTCCAAGGGCTTTACCAAATTCCATGTCGTGCTGCAAGACGCCGATCATCACGCCGCCGATCAGGTTAATCACCAAAATCATGATGCCGGCAATGGCATCGCCCCGAACGAATTTAGAAGCACCATCCATGGAGCCGAAAAAGTCTGCTTCTTGAGCAACATCGGCGCGGCGGGATTTTGCTTCCTCTTGCTGAATCAATCCCGCATTAAGGTCGGCATCAATCGCCATTTGTTTACCGGGCATCGAATCCAAGGCAAAGCGGGCAGATACTTCAGCCACACGACCAGAACCCTTGGTAATCACGACGAAGTTAATGATCGTGATCACAATAAAGATCACGATACCCACCGCATAATTACCGCCAATCAAAAACACACCAAAGGCTTCAATCACCTTGCCCGCTGCATCGGTGCCTTTATGGCCTTCCATCAGCACAATGCGGGTGGAAGCGACGTTGAGCGATAGGCGCAGTAAGGTGGTGAGCAGCAGTACGGTTGGAAAGGCAACGAAATCTTTAAAGCTCTTGATGTTGATTGCGGTGAACAGAACAATGATCGAGAGCGCAATATTGAAGGTAAAGAGCACATCGAGCAAAATCGCTGGCAATGGCACCAGCATCATGACCAGTACTAACAGTACCAATATGGGGATGGCGCCTTGTGCCGACGGGCTCGGCAATCGTGCGGTGTCAAAACCCAATATTTTCATGCGTATCGGTCTATTGCCTGATCAAAAAATGAAGGAATGGCCTAAAAACGGCGCTAAATCAGTAAGCACTAACCTATATCTAGTGATTAGCGCCCCAATAGACACTAAATATACTGTAGTTCGGGGGAAAAAACAGTAAAAATGGCAAAAATTGCCGTACTTTTAGATAAAAATTGCCTCGTTGATGAAAATTGCATTTTTACCTCAATTTTTAGCTTTTAGGACCATCTTTTAGGGCATCTTTAGGGCCGCGCGAGCATCCTTTTAAGCATCCCTCAATCTAAAGAGTTCACCCCTTTTAATCCTTAGCTTACTCAAGGCTAAGCCTAAATTTTTCAGGTCTTGGCCATTAAAAAGGGCTTTTAGTGGAAATCTCATTTGATAATCAGGATTTACGTTTTGGATTAGTCATCAACAAGACTTTGCCAATGATGCCTGTAGCAGGAAGTGGCGGTAATTTTGGTAAAGGCATTGTTGAAATCTCTTTAGCAGATTTCGCATCCACTCCAAGCCCTATAAGAATTTGGCAGGCAACGATATCCTCATAGCCCTTTAAGGGTGGATTTTTAAGCATTGAATGTATTGCAGCCTTGGTTGTGCCAACCACAATCCCTAGTCCAATATCTACGGGGATATCTGAAAATCGTCCTTGCTTGATTCCCGCCTTAATATCTTTTTCGATGTCTTTCAAAATCCCCGTGTTTTTATCGGCGTTAGGCCACTCCGTTTGTAGTAATAATTTACCTAGCATGGGGATGTTGACTGCTAATCGAATGCCTAGACGCGTCATGGAAGCTATCGCAATAGCTGGATCAGCAAATGATGGCTTTAGTGGGGAGAGAAACTCTACGATTTGGTTGGCTACATTCAGACCCAAGGCCTTAAATAAACCAGAAGTCCCCGTAAAGTATTTATAAAACGTGCCGCGAGATGTTTCGGCATGCGTATAAACCTCTTCAATACTGATCTCTTTGACAGGCTTTTCTGAACCCAAGATTAAGCCGCTGAGAAGCAGTTTTTCCTGAGTCTCACTTCGACGTTCAGCCGCTACACGAGTGCGGTGATCTTCGGGTTCCTTCATAGCTTCAATTCTAACGTTTAAAAACGTGTTTCGCACCAAAATACAACATTTTGGCAATATTAAAATATACTATTTGTCATAATGACATTTAATATATTATGATGCCGAAGAAACGAGGATAGTGTTGGATTTTTCAGGTTTTGTCTAATAAAAAGGGCATTTGAGTGGCACTCTCACCAACCGGCGCTGTTGGTAATGCATCAATCGATGTGGCTGCGGTTGTCTCCAGCCTAATGACTGCAGAGCAAAAACCCTTAGATGCCATTAATAAAAAAATTGCATCCAAAGAGCTGGCGATTAGTGAATTGGGTGTCGTTAAAACTAAGGTCGCCAGCTTACTTGGGGCCCTAAAGACCTTTGAAGACCCCAATAGTTACATTAACACCAGCATTCAAAGCGACAATTCAGCTGTTTTAAGTGCCACCGCTAGCAATAGTGCGCAGGTTGGCAGTTATGCTGTCAGTGTCGATCAGGTAGCGCAATCTACGCTGTACAACATTGCCGGATTTTCTAGCGCAAGCGCTACCCTGAATACCAATTCCAGTGCCGGCTTTCAGTTGACTGCGGGTAATACGACTTACAGCACCGATGGCAGTAAATCGGTTGATGGAGTAGTCACCGCTAATGCCATTTCAGCAATCGGCACAAACCCAACTGCACAGGCACTGCAGGATTGGATTAACGGGTTACGTTCAGTAACGCAAATATCGGCCACCCTCTCCAAGATGGATGACAGTCAGTATGCTTTATTTATCCGAGGGGATAACGAAGGGGATGCCTACGACTTTTCGATCTCCGGTTTGCAAACCAATGTATCCATTTCAGGTTTCTCCGGTGAGAATGACCTAGTCAGCTTGGAGGCTGTTAATGGATTTCAATTAACGGTAGATGGAACCACGTACAAGACCAGCGGCGCAGGTGCCAATGTGAGGGCGATTACCGGTACCGGAGCTAATGGCGCCACCACGTTAAAAGATATTGTTGCCTGGATTCAAGGCATTTCTGCAGATCGCGACCTTAATTTACTGCCTAGGGTTTTGCAAAATGGTGACATAGCAACATTTGTTCTTGCTCAGGAAGTTGAAAATGCTTCAGCTATTAGCATTGCTGGGATTAGCGCTAGCTCAGCATATCCCGTATTGCTTTCAAGTTCGCAAGCGCGGGGTGATGAAACGGCACTCTTTACTTTTTCTAATCTTAAGCAAGGCGATAGTTTAACCATCGCCGGTTTGACGATGGTTGCAAAACAGGATTTAACGGGTAGCCAGGCGGCTACCGCATTTAATGCGATGCGCAATGGTGCTACTACTAACGCGGTCAGTAGCATGACCAATGGCAGTCGCTCTGATGTCAAAACAGGCAAAGCGACGATTGAGATTAGCAACGTTAATCTTCCGACGAGTGAGGGCACCTATAAGTTAACGAGCTTAGGGGACACTCTCACGATGACAAAGTATGTCAGCGGTGTCGCCAGCACAACAGCATCTATTCAAATTGTTACTAGTGGAGTCAGCGACCCTGCATCAAGCCCACCAAAAGTACTATTTCAAAGTGTATTAAATGGTCAAACTGATCTTAGTTTTGGAGCGCTAGGCTCATTTAGGGTTAATACAATTCTGGCAGCAACATCGACCGAAACTGCTACCGAGATTGCTAGCAAGATACTTAATGCAGTTGATTCGGCCGGACAAGTCACTGCCAATGCATGGGTTTCTGTTCCAGATGCGGATTGGGCAAATGATGCAAAGACGAGTCTCGGTTTTCCAGATACGCGGAACATGAAAGCGGTCATCACAACTACGGGATCAACCAAAATACGCATTGCTGCCAGTACTACTGATGGGTTAAGGGAAGTGCCGGGCTATGCCCTCAAACCTAGCATGGACGATGGGTTGGTTACAGAGATGGCATTTACTGGCACTGCAGCGCAACTGAGTGCGACCCTCAAAACATTGGAAGCCAATAGTCCAGATGGACTGGGAAAAGTATCTGTTCATATCGTCCCTGCAGCTATATCGGTTAGGGTGGACTCAGTAACGGGAGGGATTTCTTACTATAAGACGGGATTGGGAGACGCTAGAGCAGATCGCGCAAGGACTGATGCAAAGAGCGCTGCCAACCAAATTGTTGCATCGGGCGGCACCTTAACTGGATATCTCACCAACATTACGAGTGCTGAAGAAATGGCATTTATTCAGTCAAAAGGGTTGCGCTCTAGTGCTTGGATTGGTTTAAGTGACCAGACAGCTGAAGGCCAGTGGCGATGGATGGATGGACCAGAGGCGGGATCGCTTTCAAGCTATTTTAATTGGGGCAACCCGCCGGGCAACCCGCCAACTATTAATACAAATGATAATTATGTGATTCTCAAATCCGACTATACATGGGACGATATTACGCTAACCCGAGTTAATAATTCTCTGGTTGAATACAATGCTGCCGCTAATTCCACATTACTCCGAAGGGAGTTCAACCTTCCTTCACCCGGTGTCACCACTGTAAATAGCGGAAGTGATCCCGATGTTCTCAGTGCGCTCAATTACGCCAACTTTAGCGGCTCCGTCTCTGGTTACACAACGAGCTTAAATGGAAGCCAGCTGACGTTCACATCCACTCAGCCCCTGACCAATATCACGCCTAATATTAGCTACTCATTTACAGCTGCATCTGGATCGCCTACGGTATTTTCTGCACCGGTGATTACCGATGGAGGCACAGGCTCTTTGACTGATGCCCAATTGCAATTTCCTCCAGGCGGTCTACAGGCTGGAGATTCAATATTGGTAGCAGGTTTAAGGTTTACCGCAAGTCGTGCCGCTAGTGGCGCCGAAACTGCTGCCGCTTTTGCTAACTTAGCAAACGGCGCAACTACTGGTGCAGGCACATCATATGGAAGCTATTCTGGAGCCTTGGTAGGCTTTAGTTCTGGTGCGATAGTGAATAGCAATCAGCTTGTATTTACGCAAATTCCCTCTGGTACTCAAACCTCAATTGACAGATCCTCAAGTATTGCTAAAGCAATCGTGGGTACTGGGTTAACAGTTGAAAAGTATTCCACAGCACAAAATGCTAATTTCACGGTAGGCGATAAGTCGTATTCAAAAACGAGCAATGCGATTAGCGATGCGATTACTGGGGTCACACTGTCCTTAATGGAAAAAGGCGTTGCCAATGTCCTCGTTGCGCTTGGAGAGGACAAATCAGAGGCGACAATCAAAGGTTTTATGACTGCCTACAACGATTTGATTAAGTCTGCCAATGGCATGACTGCAAATTCATCAAATTCAACAAAGCCTGGAGCGTTTGCCAACAGCCCAACAAGCCTGTCGTTTATTTCTGATATTAAGCGCAGAGTCGCCGATGGTGCAAGCTACAACATTCCTAAAGCGGGCGTGTCGGGACAGCCCACCAGATTTAGTCTTGCATCCCTCGGATTGGAGTATCAACTCGATGGCACATTGGCTTTTAACCCGGTGAGTTTGCTCACTGCCCAATCAACCGGATTGCGAGACAAGTTACTCAGTGGACTAAAGGTCGGCTACCAAAGTAGTACAGATAATCTAGCGAACCTATTGGATAGTCAAATAAGCTCTATCAGCTCGCTTGCTTATCAAACAAGCGAAAGTACTCAATCGATTTCCAGCCTGAAGAAGGAAAAGGATCAAATCAAGGCGCGCTTAGACAAGATACAAGCGGGCTATATCGTCCAATACGCCAACTTAAATAAGCTGTTGTTCCAGCTTAATTCCACTAGCACTAGCCTGGGAAGTGCCTTAGATAGCCTGTCGAATATGAATTCGAATAAGTAGACATTCAGTACTATTTTCTGCCCAAGCACTCATGGAAGTTATTGATTAGGTAACTAACTACGCTATCGCCAACCTCACGCACTGCTGCAGCGCTCTGTGCCGCAGCATTCTTCTGGGCATCTTCTGCCAAATGGCGTTTTCACCCCGCACTTCGGCCAAATATTCGCGAACCGTAGTGGGTACTGAGCGATCTTTTCTATAAATGGCGCATTCAATCCATTCGGGCACGCCATCAATAAGGGTGTCGGCTTGAGTAAATACCAAGCCATTAAATTGAGGGTGCTGATTAAGAAGCTTTGCACACCCCTCAATGGTGATAAAGACGTGCCACTGCCCATCTTCGTATTGGGTAAAGCTTATCTCTTCGCATAAGGGATCTAAATGCAGGCTTTGTATCATGCGTAAAAGAGTCATAATCGCCTTAGCAGGCACTTCAATTTGTAAATCAACCCAAGCTTGGAGTTCTGTTTCATTCATGCCAAGCTCAGCAGCGGCTTTGGCTAACTCCTTTGCAATGAGGCTATTAAAGACATCAATCGCTTGAGTCATTTGCGTTTGTGCCTTAGATTGATGGATTACTCCAGCACCAAAAGTCACCATCTTCGGATTGCTAGTTGCAGTTGGGCTAGGCATTTCGATTGCTTTCCCCATAAGATCTTCTGGAGTATTTTCTATGCCTTTCTTTTCTAAAATTCCTTTTAAGGCTTGAGAGCCCTTATTGGGTTGATTGGATCTTGCTGTAGAGCTTTTCATGATGGATCTCCTTCTATACACTTAATTGGCATGCTTGATTACTAATCGCCGGCTGTTTTGCACAGGGATCTTGTAGGTACTGGCGATCTCTGGGAGATCGTGCTCTAAGCGTTTACTGTCTACTCTAAAAGAGGGTTTGGGCGATTTCCAGGTGGCTAAGACTTTGCCTTGATAGGTGAGGGTCTCCGCTTCACCCATTTGGGTCATGATGTTTTGTTTAATTGCAGAGATCTCTTTTTCTCGAACATCAATCTCGCTGTTAAGTAACTCCAGTTGCCGGGTTAATTCCAGCGTTTGTTCTTTGGCCTCGACCGTTTTTGCTGAATCTCCTTTGCTAAAGAGCTTTTGACAATCGGCTTCGCTTTGCGCTGGGGGAGGTACATCTTTTAAAACATGCTCACTCCAAAAGAGACTGGCTTTTTGCAGTATTACTTTTTCAAGGGCTAAGTCTCTTGAGACCTCATAGATCCTAAAGTCGCTATTTCCAAAGAGCACGGCTAAATCTGTTTTGTCGATATTGGTAATGGCCATGTACCAAATGCATTGGCATAGGTAGCTCATCGGCACTTCATCGGATCCAATCTCTCCCCAGTCTCCAGAGCTAAAGGGATTCGCAGTTTTGCATTCCAAAATTCGGGCAGGGGAAGGATTGCCATTTTCTAAAACAAAGCGATCTACATGCGCGCTCATAAAGGCATGTTCTGGGTGGATGTAGATTGATTCATCATGGATGAGTTCAAACCCCGTAGCACGGGAGTATTCAGAGGCGACAAACTCCTCAGCAAAAGAGCCAAAGCGCAAAGGCAAGGAGTCTAGCCTTTTCGTTTCTTTGCCGGTCTTTTCCATCCAGACCTCTAATGGGCTTTTAAACTTAGATAGTCCCAAAAGAGCGCCAATATCACTGCCACCTATGTATTTGCTGCGATCTACGCTAAAATTTTGATTAATAAGCATTTTTTTACCTTATTTGGTGAATTAATTAACTAAAACAATTAATAAATTAATCATTTTGATTAATTCTAAGGTATTTTTTAAGTGATTACAAGCGCCCAGATACGTGCAGCCAGAGGAATCTTGAATTGGTCCAGAAAGGACTTGGCCGAACACTCTGGAGTTAGCTTTGCTTCGATGATGAGGCTTGAGTCTTTTAAAGGGGTGCCTGCAAGCAATTTCAAAACTCTTGAATCTATAAAACAGGCGTTTGAAAAAGCTGGCGTTGAATTCATTGGTACGCCCGAAAGCGGGGCAGGGGTCAGATGGAAAACATAGTTTTTGCGAAACGAACTCAATTTTTATTCATAAATTCAATGGGTTAGTATTTTTTCTAAGAGCCACTTTTCTGTAAAAATTGCTTTTAGAAAGTTTTTAGGGGGGGTATATGGCGCAAGGCAAACGATCTGGCGGACCTAAAACAGTGGAAGGCAAGTCTCGATCTTCCAAAAACGCCACATCCCATGGGCTCACTTCTATGGCGCCCAGTAATTCAAATGAAAAGGCTTTAGTAGATTCCTACTCCAAGGAGCTGATTGAGTACTACAAGTCGGAGTCACCCTTAGAGCAATTGCAAATTCAGCGAATTGCAAGGTGCCGAGCCAAATTAGCCTATTTATATGATCTTGAGCAGGTCAAACTATCTTTGGCTGTCAAAGAGCTTGAATCCCAGCCAGAAAAAATATTGGAAAAGATTCCCGCCGCCACCGGCCTAGCCATGGGGATGGCTATAGATCTCATCACGAGCGGGCAGATTCATTTGCCATGCCGCCTAGACTTGCCTCTCTTAGAGTCCATTTGCGATGAAATCAATCAAATGCATGGGGTAATAGAGAACAGGCATCAATTTGCTAGAGCGTTGCCGCGCCTAACTAAATACCTTAATAACTACCCGGTGGTGGGTTTGAATAACACCAGTCAATGGATGCAAAAGTTAGAGGCCATTAGTAAAGATCTCAATATGACTGATGAGTTTGGCGAAGGTTATGTTGGAGAGTATGAGGAGGTCATTAAAGGTTATCTGCGAAGTAGGGAGTATGAAGCCCTTATGGAAAATGAGGCCATGAGACCTGGATTAGAGGAATTAGAGAGATACCAAGAGGAGCGGCGTATTGCCCGTGGCCAAAAACCAAAAAAAGTAGAGCCTGAGCCAAAAGTCGATCCAGACGTTATTACCGATTTGCCAGCCGTCACACTCCAGCTGAAGCAATTTCTAGACCTACACAAAAGTCATCAAAAAGCCCAGGAGCTTGTAGCTCAATATCAAGAAATTAAGGATTTAATGCTACGAGCCCTAAGCCTGCCGGTAGCAGAGTCTGATCTATTAATGCGCTATCAAACCACTTTAGAGCGACGCTTGTCCTCGGCCATTGGGGAATTGCTGGCGCTGCAGCGAAGCCCAAAACCCTAATCTAGGGCCCCAAAAGACCCGAAAACCTCCCTTTTTCTGCTGTCAAAGAAGCAAGGGTGAGGGATTAAATCATCTTAGGTGGGGGCGGATGGTAGCCATTGTCCAAGAATAATACTTTGTAAAAACAATGAGTTGTGGATTTTATGCGCACTCCGTGATTGACAGAGTCAATAAGCCCTAAACGCTTTCCGCCAGCAAGCCGTTAACTGATTTACAGGGAAATCAAACCACGTTGGCCGTTCCCACGCTGTACTTACTGAGGAGTTTTAAATGCCTACCGTCATTAACACCAACTTGGCTTCGTTGTTTGCCCAAAACAGCCTTTCCAACGCACAGAATAATTTAGCAACCTCAGTTCAGCGCTTATCGTCTGGCTTGCGTATTAACAGCGCCAAAGACGACGCTGCTGGCCTGTCCATCTCACAGAACATGCAGTCCCAGATTAACGGTACGAACCAATCGATTCGTAACTTAAGCGACGCAACGAACTTATTGCAAGTTTCGGATTCATCGCTTTCTACCGTTCAAGACATGTTGCTACGCCTGAAGCAGCTCGCTACCCAAGGGTATGACGGCTCCCTAAACGGTGCCCAAAGACTCAACCTTGTTCAAGAAATGAAAGAATTGAACAATGAGATTAATACAACTGCAGCCCGTACTGAATTTAATGGCATCAAACTGTTGTCCCAGGGCGGATCAACCGATCAGGTCAACTCCGATATTAAGGCCGGTGTAAATCTAGTCACCACGGCGGTTGCGGCCGAAGCGGGGGCGGCTAATAAAGGAATTTTGTTGGACGGTGCCACCGCTACACTCGCCGCCGCATCCGCCACCACGTTAACAGTAGTACTCGATGAAGCAGTGTCTAATAAACTACCCGGCACTTATACATTTGGCGCCGTGGGTGATCAGTTAACGCTCAACGGCACAGTCGATGGCGTGCAAACTGCCCAAACGCTTACTGTGGCAACTGCGCCTGGAGATCAGGTAGTCGGTAGAGTGACGCCGCAGTCACTGAATTTTGATCGCTTTGGCATTACACTTAACTTAAGAACTACTTCTGCCGCAGCAAACACCCCGATTACGGGCGCTGTGATAGCGGCAGCGATCGTTGCTGAGGGTACAGGAGCTGGTGACCAGGGAAAATTACTCATCGCTGGTAACGTCTCACAAATTACATCGACGAGCGTGACGGGCGCTGCAGCAGGAACGTATACGATGACTGCCGCTGGTGCTGTAATAACAATGGCAGGTACCGTTAATGGCCAAGCGATAACACAGGCCGTTACTCTGGCGGCGGGCGTTGCTAATACTACGCAAAACGTTAATTTCAGCGCTTTTGGACTTTCGTTTGATATCAGAAGTTATCAAGCCCACACCGCAGCTAATATTGCTACGGCATTAGTTGCCTTGAATAGTGGAGCTGGTGTAGCTGCTGGTGAATTTATCGTATCGCAAGGTGCTAATAGCGCACTCAAGTTCCAAAGCGGCGCCAATTCAGATGCATTCATTCAGATTAATACCCGCAACATTCAAACTGCTAGTACCGGCGCTTATGCAGGTACAGCGACTGAAATGCTGACCCTGGGTACTCGGATTACCGGCAGTACTGCTGGAAATCTGGGCGCTTTAACGAAGGATAGCAGCATTGATGTCTGGCAGACCGCGTTCAAAAATGCTGCTGCTGCTGTGGATACAGCGCTTGAATACATTTCGACAGAGCGCAGTGTGTATGGCGCTCAGACAAATCGCTTGAGCTACATTAGCAACAATTTACAAGCGCAGAGCACTAATTTGCAAAATAGCCGTTCCGCAATTATTGATACTGACTTTGCTGCAGAAACGGCCAAGTTAACAAAAGGTCAGATCATGCAACAGGCTGCAACCGCGATGTTGGCGCAGGCGAACCAAATGCCTAATGTCATCTTGTCATTATTGAAGTAATTTAG
>Ga0247832_1007835_pt1 | contig 10929 bp, 9 predicted proteins | sample LaCruzMarch2015__10_FD_192407 | JGI IMG/M metagenome (GOLD analysis project Ga0247832, IMG submission 192407) | Freshwater microbial communities from meromictic Lake La Cruz, Castile-La Mancha, Spain - LaCruzMarch2015_4m | ecosystem: Environmental > Aquatic > Freshwater > Lake | place: Spain...
CACGGTGTTGTGCTCTGTGCTGACCACGAGGGGACGAGAGAACTGGCCTCCAGGCTCTCCGATGCCTCTCGGGTGAGGACCTACGGGGTGTCCCCGGATGCTGACTTTCGGATTCTGAGTATTGAACCTGCGCCGTTCGCTCGCGCGCAGATAACCTATGCCGGTGAGGAGGCCGAGATTGTTCTCGCGGTTCCTGGTCGGCTCAATGCCCTGAACGCTGTTGGGGTAGCGGGGATGCTCGTTGATGCCGGGCTCACACTCACGGAGGCTGCCCATGCAGTGAGTGGGTTTAGTGGAGCTGATCGTCGATTCCAGTTCCACGGTGAGCGTGGCGGGGTCCGCTTCTTCGATGACCATGCTCATCACCCAACCGAGGTTGCTGCCGCCCTGGAGACGGCTCGCGCGGTCGTGGGAAGTGGTCGCGTCATTACGATGTTTCAACCTCATCTTTTCTCCAGGACCCAGTACATGTCAGCAGAGTTGGCTAGCGCATTTGCCGCTGGCAGTGACCACACGATATTTCTCGATATTTTTGGATCGAGGGAAGACCCCATCGAGGGGGTGAGCACCCAGTTGATTCTCGAGAAGCTTCCGGCTGGGTATTCCCATGACTACGAGCCCGATTGGGCGCGTGCCTGCGAGCGTGCCGTAGCGCTGGCTCAACCCGGTGACATTATCCTCACCATGTCCACGGGTGATCTGTATCAAATCGTTCCCCAACTGTTGGCCACGAAGCAGGCCTTGGACGAAGGCGACCATGCGGCGCCCTGACGATTTTTCTGCCAAGAAGACGCCCGGAACACGAGCCCGCGGCAGGCCACGACGAGCCGGTGTAGCGCAAGTGGCCGTGCGAGAGGCGACACAGCTCCGACGGAGGGCCGAGAAGGCGGAATTTACGGTTTTCACCGCTGCAACTAGGCGCCGCAGGAGGGTGTGGGCGGTGTCACTAGGCAGTATTGCCGTTGTGGTCCTGGCCACCGTGGTGTTGGTTCTTTCCCCAGTTCTCGCGTTGCGCGAGGTTCAGGTGGAGGGCTCGCACACCGTCGCGGAAACAGACATTCAAGAGGCGCTTTCTGATCTCTACGGCGAGCCACTTGCGCGGATCAGTAACAACCGCGTTGCTGCTGCCCTAAGCTCCATCCCCGTAATCCAAGCTTTTGAGACCCGGATTGAACCTCCGGGGACGCTGGTGATTATTCTCAATGAACGCCAGCCTCTCGGCGCGGTGTCGCGCGGCGGTGTCTTCGTGGTGGTGGACGCTGCGGCGGTGGAACTCTGGTCCCAGCCAGAAGCACCCGAGGAGCTACCGGTCATCCTGGTTGAGGCTGATCCCACATCACCAAGCTTCGATGCGGTGTCCAGAGTGTTGCTCGCTCTTCCTCCCGAGATTTCCCGCAGTGTCGAAGGCGTGAGGGCGTCAACACTCGATGATGTGCGGTTCACCATGAGGGAGAGCTCCCACGAAGTAATCTGGGGGAGCGCAGAGCGCTCCCGAGAAAAAGCCCGGGTTTTGGGTCCAGCCTTGGTGGCAGCCGGCGCCGGTCGACCCGCGATCATCGATGTGACAACGCCGGACAGTGTGGTCGTTCGCCAGCAGGACTGAGTTTTCTTTTGTTGATGTGGGTTCTGCGACACGCCCAGAGCCTCCGGCGCCTGCGCACCATTGCGCTTTAGCGTCGTGTCACGGGAAAAGTGAATAAAACTCTAATCCTAAAGTAGAGGTTGAGAGTTTAATGAAAGGGAGTACCGGTGTCCGGTCAACACAATTATCTCGCAGTCATCAAAGTGGTGGGTGTCGGAGGTGGCGGTGTGAACGCAGTTAACCGCATGATTGACCGAGGGTTGCGCGGCGTGGAGTTCATCGCGATCAACACTGACGCCCAGGCACTTCTGCTGAGCGACGCCGATGTGAAGCTCGATGTCGGGCGTGAACTCACCCGCGGTCTTGGCGCGGGCGCCGACCCCGAAGTTGGCCGTCGAGCTGCCGAGGATCACCACGAAGAGATTGAGCAGGCGTTGGCCGGCGCCGATATGGTTTTCGTCACAGCGGGCGAAGGTGGTGGCACGGGAACCGGTGGCGCACCTGTTGTTGCCCGCATTGCAAAGTCGATTGGTGCCGTCACCGTAGGAATCGTGACGAAGCCTTTTGGCTTTGAAGGCAAGCGGAGAATGGCGCAAGCGGACGCCGGTGTTGAAGCTCTGAGGGAGCAGGTTGACACGCTCATCGTGGTTCCCAACGATCGGCTCCTGGAGATTTCGGACCGAACGATCAGCATGCTTGAAGCTTTTGAAACGGCTGACCACGTTCTGTTGGCAGGTGTCCAAGGAATCACTGACCTGATTATGACTCCGGGTCTCATTAACCTCGACTTTGCCGACGTGAAGTCGGTGATGCAAGACGCTGGCACCGCCCTGATGGGTATTGGATCGGCACGGGGCGCGGACCGCGCAATCAAGGCAGCCGAGTTAGCTGTGGCGTCGCCGCTACTGGAGCTCAGCATCGAAGGGGCTCAAGGTGTGCTGCTCTCAGTTCAGGGAGGGTCCACCCTGGGGCTCTACGAAATACACGACGCTGCCAAACTCGTTGCAGAGGCTGTCCATCCGGATGCCAACATTCTCTTTGGAGCGGTCATTGACGACTCTCTAGGCGATGAGGTGCGCGTGACGGTGATTGCCGCGGGCTTCGCTGATTCTCCCGAGCGTCGAGGAGCTGCCGCATCTTCTGGAAGTAGTGCCCCTGAGGCGAAATATCCCACGGTCCCAGGTGGGAAGCCTGAAGAATCCTGGTTGCTCCCTAGCGCGAATGAGCAGGTGTCACCAGAGGCACCACTCTTCGCTACCGATGCCGATGAGTATGCCGAGCTCGATGTGCCCGACTTCTTGAGATAGTGCCATTCTGTGGCTGACACCCTTGAAGCCCGGGTTCGTGACGTTCAGGATCGCATTGCCTCGGCCGCGCGAGCAGTGGGTCGCCAGGCATCCGAGATCACGACCATCGTCGTGACGAAGTTTCATCCTGCCGAGCTTGTCCGTGACCTTTACTCCCTGGGAATTCGCCATGTGGGGGAGAACCGCCACCAGGAGGCGGTGGCAAAACATGGCGAACTGGCGGAGCTTGATCTCACCTGGCACTTCATCGGACAGCTTCAGTCGAATAAAGCGCGCGCGGTCGCCGACTACGCCCGAGTGATCCATTCAGTCGACAGGCCATCCCTCGTCGAGGCTCTCGCAAAACAGGAGCGAGTGGTCGACATTTTCCTAGAAATCAACCTCACCGACGTCCCTGGGCGCGGTGGGGTTCTGCCGGCAGACCTGGAGTCGCTATGCGAGTTGGCCCTTGAGTCCCCGGTTCTGAATCTCCGGGGTGTCATGGCCGTGGCTCCTGTTGGCGAGGAGCCATCCCGCGCCTTTGACCGAGTGCTCAACTACGCTGCGCACGTGCGCGCTTTGGCGCCGCAGGCACAGGACTTGTCGATTGGCATGTCGGGGGATTTCGAGGCGGCGATTGCTGCCGGCGCGACACACCTGCGCATTGGCACGGCAATAACGGGAAAACGACCCGCTGGCACCTAGCCTTAAAGCGTATCCACCGCGAAAAGAGGCACACATGTCGAATCCATTGCGCAAGACCCTTGAGTTTCTCGGGCTTGCGGAGGAATCCTATGATGACGCCCCTCAGCGGTCTGTCTCCCAGCAGGTCGCACAGCCCGCTGCTCAGCGTGCCACGGTGACCCCGTTACGTCGTGGCAGTAAATCACAAGGGATGAGTGACGTGAACGAGATTCTGACTGTGCACCCCAAGAAGTATGACGACGCACGTGTCATCGCAGAGACTTTTCGCGAGGGCATTCCCGTGATCATTAATCTCACGCAGATGAGTGAGGCGGAGGCCCGTCGGCTTGTTGACTTTGCCAGTGGTCTGTCGCATGGGCTCTACGGTCACATCGAGCGGGTGACAGCGAACGTTTTCTTGCTCTCTCCGTCTCACGTTCTGGTCAGTGGCGATGGAGATGGCTTCGAATCCGAAGTTGACGCGTCGCTGCTCGATTAGGCTCGGACAACGCTCGGTTGGTTCGGAGATAATAGGTCCATCATGATGTCTTTGCTCGCCACGATTGTCTATTTTGCTCTGTACGTGTTCTTTATCGCCCTCTGGATGAGATTCATTTTCGACTGGGTGAGGGTTCTCTCAAAGAACTTCACGCCGAAGGGCCCGTTGTTAATTCTTGCCGAGGCCTCCTACAGCGTCACCGACAAACCATTAACTGCGGTGCGCCGCTTTGTGCCCACTATTCGCTTTGGCGGTGCAGCCATCGATCTAGGCTGGAGCGTTGTCATGATTGCCACGCTCTTTGCGCTGTCGATTGTTGACGGCTTTCGGGGGTAGATAACGGGATTCTTTTTGCCTAGCGCTAGGCTAGAGGGTGCCGAAGATGAACCTGCGCGACAACCTCTGTGTCGTGCTGGGACCACACGACAGTAACGAGGTAGGTTTCCATGGCACTGACTCCCGAAGACATTGTCAATAAGCGCTTTCAGTCCACGAAGTTCCGCGAGGGCTACGACCAGGACGAAGTCGACGATTTCCTGGACGAGGTTGTCGTCGAAATGCGTCGTCTTGCCTCCGAAAACGAAGGGCTTGTTAAGAAAATCACTGCCAGCGACGCCCGCATCGCAGAATTGCAGCGAAGTGGTGGATCCAGCAGTTCTGTGGGACTCATGCCCCCTGCGGGTGGCGCCGATGGCGAGGACACCAACAACGTGCTTCAGCTCGCACGCCGCCTGCACGAGGAACACGTGCGCGAAGGTATTCTGAAGAGAGACGAGCTGATCGCGGAGGGTCACGCTCAGGCGGCCCGCATTGTCGCGGAGGCGGAGGTTGAGCACCGCGCTCACGTCGCGCATCTTGAAACCCAGCGCGCGGGAATTCAAGCTTCTGTGGACCAGTTACGCAACTTTGAGCGCGAGTACCGTGAGAGCTTGACGTCCTTTATCAACAACCAGCTGCGCTCCCTGGAGTCGACCTCAGCCCCAGCCGCACCCCGTCAGGCGTGATTCCCGGCGCACGGTTGGTTCGTGGCTGAAACCCGGTCGATGGAGGTTCCCTCGGGTCTCAGTGGGGAACGTCTAGACGTTGTCCTCTCCCGGTTGTTTGGGTTTTCTCGAGCTTTCGCCCAAGAGGTCATCGAAGGCGGGGGAGCTCTCCTGGCAGGCAAGCCAGGGGTCAAGAGCGATCGGGTCTCCGCTGGGGATCACCTGCACATTACTTTTGACCCCCGAGAACCTCCCCGCATTGAGCCGGTGATTGTTGATTCAATGACAATTGTCTATGACGACGACGACGTTGTTGTTGTCGATAAGCCGCCTGGTCTCGCTGCTCATCCGGCGCCCAGCTGGGATGGACCCAGTGTTCTCGGCGCTCTCGCTGGCGCTGGGTATCGCATCTCGACCTCGGGCCCTCCCGAGCGGCAGGGCATCGTTCACCGACTGGATGTCGGCACCTCAGGCTTGATGGCAGTGGCGAAGAGTGAAGTGGCCTACAGCGTGCTCAAGCGAGCATTCAAGGCTCGCGAAGTGGAGAAAATTTACCATGCCCTTGTTCAGGGCCACCCGGACCCCAGTACCGGCACGATTGACGCTCCTATCGGCCGGCACCCCAGTTCGTCCTGGCGATTCGCGGTTGTCGCTGGGGGGCGCGATTCCATCACGCATTACGAAACGCTGGAAGCGTTCCCCGCCGCTTCGCTGATGAGCGTCAGCTTGGAGACGGGGCGCACCCACCAGATACGCGTGCACATGGCAGCGCACCGTCACCCGATTGTGGGCGACACGCTCTATGGCGCTGACCCCGTGCTCGCGCAGCGACTAGGCCTCGAGCGCCAGTGGCTCCACGCCATGGAACTCTCGTTTGTTCATCCGGTGAGCCACAAGCAGATCACCGTGCGCAGCACGTACCCTGATGACCTGCAGGGGGCACTCGATCGCCTCCGAGGCTAACGCACCGGGACTGCCGTCGAGGGCCGGCCTCAGCGCGGTTTACGCTAGAGGTTCAGGGTCTACGAGGAGGTGTTGGTGAGTTCCGCTGGTGACTCTTTTGCACATCTCCACGTTCACACTGAGTACTCGATGCTCGATGGTGCCGCAAAGATTTCAGCCCTCATCGACGAGGTTGCCCGCCTAGAAATGCCGGGCGTCGCCATCACCGACCACGGGGTCATGTTTGGGGCTTATGAGTTTTGGCGCCAAGCCACAGCATCAGGCGTCAACCCCATTATTGGCATTGAGGCATATCTCACCCCCGGCACGCATCGTGGCGACAAAACCCGAGTGCAGTGGGGTGGCGGCGGGGAAGACGACGTCTCGGGGGGTGGCAGTTACACCCACATCACCTTGCTCTCGGAGACTACGCAAGGAATGCACAACCTTTTCCGGATGTCCTCGCTAGCGTCTCTCGAGGGGTATTACTTCAAACCCCGCATTGACCGAGATCTCCTCCAGCGCTACAGCGCTGGAGTGATTGCGACGACGGGCTGTCCCAGTGGTGAAGTTCAGACCAGGCTACGCCTTGGCCACTACGACGAGGCGGTGCGGGCGGCAGCCGAGTTCCGTGACATTTTCGGAGCGGATAACTACTTCGTCGAGATCATGGACCACGGGCTTGGCCTCGAGAAGCGGGTCATTGGGGATTTGCTGAAGCTGGCCAAAGACCTGGGACTGCCCTTGGTGGCCACCAATGATCTGCACTACACAACTGCAGCTGACGCTGACGCTCACGCCGCTCTGCTGTGTGTGCAGTCCGGTTCGACCCTGGATGATCCCAAGCGCTTCAAATTTGATTCTGACGAGTTCTATCTCAAAACACCCGCGCAGATGCGCCAACTCTTCGCAGAGTTCCCCGAGGCCAGTGACAACACGTTGCTGATTGCCCAGCGGGCATCGGTGAGTTTTGATGAGAGCGCCAACTACATGCCTCGCTTCCCCGTGCCAGAGGGCGAGACGGAGGCAAGTTTCTTTGAGAAAGAAGTGCACCGTGGTCTCGCTGTCCGCTATCCCCAGGGTATTCCCGAGCGGGTCACAGCACAGGCTGATTACGAAATCGGTGTGATTATCCAAATGGGGTTTGCCAGCTACTTCCTGGTGGTGGCTGATTTTATTAACTGGGCCAAAAACAACGGCATTCGAGTGGGCCCCGGGCGGGGGTCGGGTGCCGGATCGATGGCGGCTTTTGCCATGCGCATCACGGAGCTTGACCCACTCGAACACGGTCTCATTTTTGAGCGATTCTTGAATCCCGAACGTGTTTCGATGCCCGACTTTGACGTTGACTTCGACGAGCGTCGCCGCGGTGAGGTGATTCGCTATGTGACCGAGAAATACGGCGATGAGCGGGTTGCTCAAATCGTGACCTTTGGCACCATCAAGGCTAAACAGGCCCTCAAGGATGCCGCACGCGTTTTGGGTTACCCCTACGGAATGGGTGAGAAGCTCACCAAATTGATGCCCCCTGGCGTTATGGGCAAGGAAATGGTTCTCGCCGGCATTACCGACAAGACCCACGAGCGTTACAAGGAAGCGGCGGACTTCCGGGCTGTTCTAGATAGTGATCGGGACGCACAGATTGTTTTTGATCGGGCCCAGGGTCTAGAGAACCTCAAACGACAGTGGGGCGTTCACGCCGCCGGTGTGATTATGTCGAGTGAGCCACTGATCGACATTGTGCCCATCATGAAGCGCGAGCAAGACGGCCAAATCGTCACCCAGTTTGATTTCCCCGCGGCCGAGGCTCTAGGTCTCGTCAAGATGGACTTCCTGTCGCTTCGAAACCTCACCATCATTGATGACGCGTTGGACAATATTGAAGCCAACAGAGGCGAGCGACCCGTCCTGGAGGAACTGACCCTCGATGACCCGGAGGCATACAGGCTGTTGGCCAGGGGCGACACGCTCGGGGTATTTCAACTTGATGGTGGACCAATGCGCAGCCTTCTGCGGTTGCTCAAGCCCGACAGCTTTGAGGACATTTCGGCGGTCTTGGCCCTGTATCGCCCAGGGCCCATGGGCGCCGACTCACACACCAACTACGCTCTGCGCAAAAACGGCGCTCAGCGGATCACCCCGCTCCACCCGGAATTAGCTGACGCTCTCGAACAGGTCCTCGGGACCACCTATGGCCTGATTGTTTATCAAGAGCAGGTCATGGAGATCGCCCAGAAACTCGCTGGATACACGCTCGCTCAAGCCGACTTGCTCAGGCGCGCGATGGGTAAGAAGAAGAAGGAAGAACTCGACGTTCAGTTTGAGGCGTTCCGGGCTGGAATGAACGGCAACGGTTTTTCTGATGACGCGGTGAGCACCCTGTGGGAAGTGTTGGTTCCCTTCTCTGACTATGCCTTCAACAAGGCCCACTCGGCCGCCTACGGGATGATTTCGTACTGGACCGCCTTCCTGAAGGCCCACTACCCAGCCGAATACATGGCGGCACTACTGACGAGTGTCAGCGATCAAAAAGACAAATCTGCCATCTACCTCAATGAGTGCCGGCGCATGGGCATTAATGTCCTGCCACCAGATGTCAATGAGTCCTTTGCCACATTTGCTGCTGTGGGGGAGGACATCAGGTTTGGCCTGGCCGCCATTCGCAATGTTGGTGTTGGTGTGGTGGACGCGATTCGTACTGCACGCGAGTCCCAGAGTGCATTTGTAGGTTTCCATGATTTCGTCAAAAAGGTTCCCTCGACAGTGCTCAACAAGCGCACCGTCGAATCTCTGGTCAAGGCTGGCGCCTTTGACCAACTTGGTGACACAAGGCGAGCCCTTTTTGAGATTCACGAGTCCGTTGTCGAGGGGGCGATTCGCAGCAAGAAGGCCGAAGAGCACGGTGACGTCGGTTTTGACTTCGACAGCCTGCTTGACGACGTCGGCGAACCGAGCACCCAGAGGGTGCCTGAGCGCCCCGAGTGGCCCAGGAAGGAGCTCCTCGGCTTAGAGCGCGAAATGCTCGGGCTCTACGTCTCTGATCACCCACTGGCTGGGCTGGAAATCCCCTTAGCTCGGGAGGCCGACCTCTCCATCGCGGAACTCTTGTCTTCTGATAAAGACGATGGTGAGGTGCTCACCATCTCGGGGCTGATCACCGGCGTGAATCATCGAGTGGCCCGGTCCAACGGCAACCCTTACGCGCAAGTCACCATCGAAGATTTCGGGGGTGAAATCTCCGTCATGTTTTTGGGAAAGACCTACCTGAACTACCAGTCAGAACTGGTGAGCGACAGCGTGGTGGCGTTGCGCGGTCGAGTTTCCAAGCGCGATGAAGGAATTGGCTTGCACGCGGTCGAGTTGATTCCACTCTCCATGAGCGTGGATTCCCCCGACGAGCCGCTGACTTTGACGGTTGCGGAGAAGTTCGCCACCGTGCCGGTGCTGAGAGCGCTGGATCAGGCTCTTGAGCGCCATGAGGGCCAGGCGGTCGTGAGGCTCCGCCTGGTCAACTCCGGGGTGGAACGCGTCTTTGAGCTGCCACGCAAGGTCACCGTGAGCCTGGACCTCATTGGCGAGGTCAAAAGCTTGCTGGGCTCTGCATGCCTGGGCGCCTAGACACACCCTCTAGCCCAGCGAAGTGGTCCCGCGGTAGTCCTTGCCCTGGTAGACCAGAGCGTCACCACCTGGGCCGACGTTGCCACCGAGAATGCGCACAGCGACACTCGCGCTGAATTCGACCTCCATGACGGCGACAATCTTGGCGTGTAACCAGGCTGAAACCCCGGTGAGGAGAGGGAGACCGTCGGGTCCAGGAGACCAGTGGTCACCGGCAAAACGCTCGCTTGCCTCGCCCGCCATTTTTTGGGCAAGGTCGAGGTTGTCGGTGCTGAGCATATGAATGATGACCGACTGGTCAACTTTCATGGATGACCAGGAACTGGCGGTCTGCGACATGTTAAACGTGGCCAATGGCGGTGCTGCTGAGAGCGAAGCCAATGAGGTGGCAGTGAAACCGGTGGGGGAGCCGTCCTTCTTGAGGGCGGTCACTACCGAGATTCCTGCGCCGTGACGACGGAAAGCTTCCAGGAAGATTTGGGAGGGAGGGAGTTCGCTGTAGTCAGTCATTTCACCTAGCGTAACGCCAGAGTGGCAGGGTGCATTCCCGAACCCTCCGACTACGATGTAATTGCCATGATTCGCATATCTGACCTTCGCGGGATGAGTATCACCCCCGAGAGCGCACCGGGCTTTGTGCCGCGGGTTGTTATCGAAGGCGAAGACCTTGTTGCCGTGGTCACTGCGCTCATGGCGGAGGTCACCGGCGGCGGTGTCACGGCACTGGAGAGCCAAGCGCAACGTTTTGACCAGGTCAGCGGGCACTCGGTAGTGGTCAGCCAGGACTACCTCTCCCAGAGCCTGCGCGAGCTCGACAGGGAGCTTCGTGAGGCCATGGATGAGGCCATTCGACGCGTTAGGGCTGCGTCTGAAGATAGCGTTCCTGCTTCCTCACAGACCGATTTTCACACCGGCGGGAGCGTGCGCACCAGGTGGGTTCCGGTAGCGCGAGCAGGTGTCTATGTGCCCGGTGGTAAAGCTGTCTATCCCTCGAGCGTAATCATGAACGTTGTTGCCGCCCAGGCCGCTGGCGTGCGAGAGATTGTGATGGCATCGCCAGCTCAAGCGGACTCTGGCGGTGAGATTCACCCGACCATAGCCGCGGCAGCTGCACTTCTGGGGGTGACCGAGGTCTACGCCATGGGGGGAGCGGGGGCAATTGCCGCGTTAGCTCATGGAGTTGTAGAAATAGGCTTGCGGCCGGTCTCGGTGATTACTGGACCCGGTAATCGCTATGTCGCCACGGCAAAACGACTCGTCCACGGTGTTGTCGGCATAGATTCTGAGGCTGGCCCGACGGAGATCGGCATCATCGCTGATGAGACCGCGCACCCA
>Ga0247832_1007837_pt1 | contig 10928 bp, 4 predicted proteins | sample LaCruzMarch2015__10_FD_192407 | JGI IMG/M metagenome (GOLD analysis project Ga0247832, IMG submission 192407) | Freshwater microbial communities from meromictic Lake La Cruz, Castile-La Mancha, Spain - LaCruzMarch2015_4m | ecosystem: Environmental > Aquatic > Freshwater > Lake | place: Spain...
AAGCCTAAAGTTCGACAGAGATGGACTTTTAGCTAGATCGGGAAACATCGAAAAATCACTCCTTAAACAATTAATAGACGCTGCTTCAAAAAATCACATTAATCATCAATCATTAGGTTACGAGTGGTATACTGCACACCTTTTGCCAATCATAAATGCTTTTAAATGCGCAATTGAAAATAAGCTCTGCACCCTCTGTGAATTTATTGCAATGCAAATTAAGCTTGTTACCAGCTCAAAAAGTAAAATACTAGTAACTGGTGGTGGTGCAAAAAACATATTTTTAATGGAATGTATAAGACAACATACGCAATGTCAAATTATATATCCCACCGAGCAAATAATTGAATTTAAAGAAGCACTCATTTTTGCTTTTTTGGGTTTGTTGAGGGTAAATCAGCAAGCCAATAGTTTACAACTTGTAACTGGAGCATCAAAGGATGCTATTGGAGGCTGCGTATATTTGCCCTAATTAATTCACTTATTAAACAGCAAATTGAACGCCCAAACTTCAACCCTAAAATATTTTTCTAAGAGGACGGAGGCAATCAATTCACAAACTGATGTTGCATTTGTAACTTATTCAAACTTTGATATAGTCCACCTTGAACAGACATTAAATCTTCATGTGTGCCACTTTCAACTACTGCTCCTTTATCAATAACAATAATTTTATCGGCTTTTCTTATGGTTGATAATCTATGTGCAATTACAAATGAAGTTCTTCCTACCATTAATTTATCTAAAGCTTCTTGCACCACTCTCTCCGATTCAGAATCTAACGAACTTGTTGCTTCGTCTAATATTAATATGGCTGGATCCTTCAAAACTGCGCGTGCAATAGCAATACGCTGTCTTTGTCCACCCGATAGTTTAATGCCACGCTCGCCAACAATGGTTTCAAATTTTTCGGGAAAGCTTTCTACAAAATCATAAGCATTTGCTTTTTTTGCTGCTTCTTCAATCTCTTCTATAGTGGCATCGGGCTTCCCATAGGCTATGTTTTCTTTAATGGTGCCACCAAAAAGCAATACATCCTGTGGTACAATGGCCATGTTATTTCTTAAGTCTGTAAGGTTGTAGTTCAGACTATCAATTCCATCAATAAAAATTTTACCACTTTCTGTATCATAAAATCTAAGTAATAATCCTACTAAAGTGCTTTTTCCAGAACCACTTGGGCCCACAATAGCAATAGTTTCGCCCTTATTGGTTTCGAATGAAATATTTTTTAGCACTTGTATTTCCTTACGTGAAGGATATGTAAATGCCACATTTTCAAACACTACTTTGCCTTCAATTCTAATTTTTACGCCATTAGGCGCAGTAATGTCAAGCACTTCTGCCTTTTCATCTAATATTTCAAAAACTCTTTCAACAGCACCCACCGCTTTTTGTATTTGTGCATATAGTTCGGCAATGCCGCCAAAACTAGCGCCAACAAAGGCAGAATACAATATAAAGGAAATTAAATCGCCAATTAATAATTGATTTTGCGAAGCTAACACTACACCATACCAGATAACTGCCACTATGGCGCCAAATAAGCAAAAGATGATAAATGATGCAAAAGCACCTCTATATTTTCCACCTAAAATTCCAATTTTTACAATTTCTTCGGTGCTATGGCGATAACGTTTATTTTCAAAAAACTCATTGGCAAATGCCTTTACATTGGTAATTCCTTGCAAAGTTTCTTCAATAATCGTGTTCGATTCTGCAATTTTTTCTTGCACTTGACGAGATGTTTTTCTGATAAAGCGACCAAAAATAACTGCAGCCACCGCAACAACAGGCACAATGGCTAACATCATTAAAGTAAGCTTAGGCGAAATAACTATTAAGAGTATTACACCTCCTATCACTAGGATAAATTGTCTTAAAAATTCTGCGATGGTGGTCGTCAGCGTATCTTGTATTTGCGAAATATCGGCAGACATTCTCGAATTTAAATCGCCAACACGCTTTTGCACAAAAAACGACATTGGTAAAGTAATTAAATGTGCATAAACCGCCTGTCGTAATGATGCCAAAGTATTCTCGGTATAGTTCACAAAAAGATAAACTCTAAAATAAGAGCAAATACTTTGTCCGGTAAGCACTAAAATCAACATAAGACCAATTTGATTAATTTCTTCGAAATTTTTATTTTCAATAGTTTTTACCAGCTTGCCTAATAGCATTGGAAATAAAAGTGCAGTGCCTCCCGTGAGCAATAAAAAAAACAAGCCTAAATACAATTTCCATTTATGCTCGCCAATATAGGTAAACAGTCTTTTTGTTTTTTGAAGGGATTGCTTATCTATTTTTGCTTTTGGTAAATCTTCTGTATCATCGGCTTTAAAACCTCGTTTTCTGACCATAATTTTTTTTTGAAGTGCAAAGGTATGTTATTCAATTTATCAAATGTCATTAAAAAGTTAAAGGCCAAAAATCTTTGTGTTTTTCTCTTTTTATTTTGCCAAATTTCTAATATTCTTATTTATTTTAGGTTTTAGCGTGTTTTACTTCCAAAAACTTTCAAGAATAAAAAAATTTAACTAACATTGTCAATTATAAACCCGTAATTAATAACGAAAATCGTATTTAATATCGTAATGAAATCTACCACTCATAAATTTTCATCTTCCTTCATACTTTTATTTTTAATACTACTAGGTGCATACAATAGTGCCGAAGCGCAATTTTGGACTGAGGATTTTACTCCTACTAATTTTCAACCATTAGGTGCAGCAATTGGTTACGTTGGAGATAATCCTGGAGCATGGACTGTAACAAGTTTACCTGGAAATACAGGAGGAGCAAATTCAAATATTTGGTATGTGAGTTGTTCTGAAGCAAGCATGCAACCAAACAATTGTGGTGATGTTTGTCCTATTGTTCCCATCCCACCTCCTACACCATACATTGCACAAAGTTTGCACATTGGAACAGGTTCTGGTGATAATGGAGCGCTTTACCTTGAAACAGGATTCAACCTAACAGACACAGAAATACGTGCTGAAAGTCCAACAATTAATTGCACTGGTCAATCGGGAATTAATTTATCATTTAACTACATAGAATATGGAGACGGTACAGATGATAATGCACAAGTTTGGTATTTTGATGGTGTAACTTGGTCAATACTTGCTGATATGCCAAAAACACTCTGTGGTGATGGTGCTGGGGGCCCATGTAACACGCTTGTTTGCAATGGTGCACTGCAAGGTTATTGGACAGCATTTTCGATAGCACTTCCCGCTTCGGCAGACAATAACCCGAATGTAAAAATTGGATTTTATTGGCAAAATATTGATGATGGAAATGGAATACCAACTGATCCATCTATTGCTATTGGTAGGGTTCAACTCACAAGCCCAGCCACAGTTAATACAATAACCGCAGGTAATTTAATAGGTCCATTTTGCGCAGGCGCTACTGCTAATTTACCTTTTGCAAGTTCAGGTACATTTAACACGGGTAATGTATACACGGCAGAGCTAAGTGACGCCACAGGTAGTTTTGCGGCACCAGTAAATATAGGAACTTTTACAAGCACCGCCAATGTAGGCAATATTGGTTTAACCATTCCTGCAAACACACCAGCTGGTGTAGGTTACCTTATACAAATTGTTTCAAGTGCACCCAACGCTACATCAACCGCTATTGGTCCGTTTACTGTAAATGCCAACGTACCATTAAGTGCAGCCATTACTGCTAATCCGGGTTCTACAATTTGTCCTGGTCAATGTGTTACTTTTAATGTTGCAGTTACAAATGGAGGTGCCTCACCCACCTTTCAATGGTTAGTTAATTTTGCAAATGCACCTGCTCCATCAACTTTGGATTCTTTAACCATCTGCACGCTGCAACCGGGAGATTTGGTAACGGTAACAGTAACCTCTAGTTTAACCTGCGTAACTAATTCACCATCAAACGCCTCGGGATTAGTTATTCAAGGTCTGCCCGTTGTACCTTTTACGGTTACTCTGGGCACTGCTCCAAGTCCGTTTACTATTTGCTCTGGAGATACAGTTAGTTTATTTTCATCAACCACTAATGGAGGAGCTACTCCTACCTTTGCTTGGACAGCTAATGATATTTTATTACCTGGTTTTAACAATGATACCCTTGTTTATAGCGGCACACCAATTCCTTTAACAGATGGCACTGAAATATGCGTTATCGGAACTTCCTCAATTCCTGGTTGTGTAACCAATTCACCTGACACAATTTGCTCCACAGTTAGTGTTATTTCTAGCGTTACTCCTTCAGTAAGTATTGCCGCTGATACCACTACTATTTGTGTTGGAGCTAATGTAGCTTTTACTTCTGCCATAACAAATGGTGGAGCTACTCCTACTTATCAATGGTTTATTGGAGCCACTGCAGTGCCTGCACCACAGGGAACTGGCAGCACATTTACAACCAATACCTTGGTTTCAGGAGATGTGGTTAGTTTAACAATTACCTCAAGTTCAGCCTGCGTAACATCAACAACTGCATCCTCTAATATTATTCCTATTGATGTTTTACCATATGAGACTCCAACCATATCCATTGCACCTAATTCTGGAATTTGCCCTGGCCAGCTTGTTACTTTTCTTTCCTCCCAAACAGGAGGTGGTACAAATCCACAATATTCATGGTTTTTAAATGACACTACTCTACTTGGTAGTTCATCTACCTTAACAGTTAATTCTTCTATTTTTGCGAATAATGATACTGTAACATGTTTAATGATTAGTAATTATGCTTGTTTGTTAATTGACACAGCCTTTTCAAATGCCTTTAATGTTCAATTGCTATCTCCAGCTGAACTTGATTTAGGTGATGATGTATCGATATTGTACGGAGAGTCATACAAAACAGACCCCGAAATCAACGGCCCTGTTAATCTTGGTTTTTATTTATGGTCACCAGATTCAACATTAAGTTGCAACACATGTCTTAAACCAACAGCTGTGCCTACGCTTACTACTTCTTATATTCTAATTTATAGAAACACCACTGGTTGCGTTGCCAGAGATACCATAAAAGTTGAAGTTAAGCCCAATTATGAAGTATTTATTCCTACCGGTTTTTCACCAAATGGTGATAATCAAAACGATGTTTTTTATGCCCGAGGCCCTTTTATTAGATCTGTTAACATGAAAATTTGGGATAGGATTGGTGGTTTAATTTTTGAATCTCCTTACGCAAATTATGGTTGGGATGGAACAAAAGATTTTAAAGACGTAAACACTGCCATATATATCTATTACATTACGGTTGAATTTTTGGATGGAGTGGTTAAAGAATTTAAAGGTAATATAACCTTATCAAGATAACTAAATAATAATTTTTAAATAATCATTTATGAAAAAGATATTTACTATTGTATTTTCTTCAGCACTTTTCTTTGGCAATTCTTATGCTCAGGATATGCACTTTTCTCAGTACCTCACTTCTCCTTTGAATTTAAATCCGGCACTCACGGGAGTAATGAACGAAGATATTCGCATTTCAAGTAATTATAGAAATCAATGGAAAAGCGTAAGTGCTGAGCCCTACAGAACTATATCGGCTGCCGTTGATGGCACCTTGCCACCAAAAAGAAAGACAAATGATTTTTTTGGATTGGGATTGGTTGTTAATAGCGATAAAGCAGGCGCATCTCAATTGACCACTAACCAAGCCAACATGTCATTAAGTTATAACAAAATGCTTATACCCGGGAGTAGTGGAATGCTTTCATTAGGTTTTCAAGGTGGGGTAGGTCAAAGAAGTATGTCTTATGATGCACTCACTTGGGATAAACAATACAATGGCGTTAGGTATGATCCAGCCTTATCATCAGGAGAAAGCACTATTGGCAGCAGTTTAACTTATGTTGATGTTTCTTTTGGTGCCAATTGGAGTCAAACTTTTGGGAAAAACTTTAGATTAAGTACAGGCGCCTCATTGTGGCACATTAACAAGCCTAGTATTTCTTTATCTAAAGTTGCTAATGATCCTTTATATATGAAAGTGGGTTTTAATGCAGTTGGCCAATACTCCTTGCCTTCTCGTCCTAGTACTTCAATTATGCCTAGCATTGTTTATTTCCAACAAGGTACGCAACGATTATTAAACGTGGGTGCTGCATGGAGATACAGATTAGTTGAACAGCCTAGATATACAGGTTGGGTCTCTGAAACGGCTTTGGTTGCAGGTATTTACTATCGCTTGCAAGATGCAACATTTATAAATGTAAGAATTGATTATTTAGATTTTTCGTTTGGTGTTAATTATGATTTTAATGTTTCTACTTTGCAAGTAGCAAGTAGCAGCCGCGGTGGTATGGAATTTTGTTTAATGTACAAAAAAGCATTATTGCAAAAACAAAGATATAATCCTAAAAACGGATTAAAGTTTGTGCAGTATTAATTAGCAATTCTAGAGTCTAGCTTAAATTTATTAAACATACTTATTTAAAGGATTCACCGTGATGACTAGGACAATTATTGCCATAAATTTTTTAATTTTAATTTTACTTCGTGCTGATTTACAGGCACAAACAGTAATTTTTACAGAAAACTTTAATGCTGCTCCAAATTGGAATTTAAATACCACAGACTTAGGAAGTAGTGCTTCACCATCCAATTTTTGGATTATAAATAATGCATATGCGGGCGGATTTTTTGGATTAATTCCTAATACCCCAAATCAACCAGCAGCAATCACTGGATCTCCTCAAAGTGCTTACATGCATATTACAAGTGGATTTGGTGGAATTTTGAATGCAAACTTCCAGGCTCCGGCAACAGGAAGTGCTTTTACAAAAATGAACTTTCCAATCTCAACTGTTGGTTTCACGAATGTGTCATTAAGTTTTTACTACTTGTGCAATGCAGGAACCAATATAAACTACCGAGGCCGTTTGTATTACAGCATAGATGGAGGAATTTCATGGGTTCAAAAAGCAGAATTTAGTGGAATTTCAAATTGGACTCTTGACACTCAAACAGATCCTTCATGGAATAATGTGCCAGATTTAAGATTTGCTTATATGTGGTTTCAAAATGGCGGTTCTTCCGGTGTTCAGGATCCTCCTTTAGCAGTGGATGAAATAGTAGTTACCGGTATCCCAAACTCAACCAACTCCATCACCACTGGCACCATTACCGGAAGCCCGTTTTGTGCCGGAAGCACATTTAATGTCCCTTTTACATCTTCGGGAACCTTTGCTGTGGGTAACATTTATACGGCACAATTAAGTAGCGCATCAGGAAGTTTTGCTTCGCCCACTAATATCGGCACTTTAAATAGTACAGCTAATTCAGGCTCAATTCCTGTTACAATTCCAGGAGGTGCAACTACGGGCAGTGGTTATATCATAAGAATCATATCGAGTAATCCAGCTTTAACAGGTTCTTCCTCGTTAGCATTTTCAATTAATGGGCCAATCACACCAACGTTTTCTTCTGTTCCAAATGTCTGTCAGAATGCTGCTGCGCCAATATTGCCAAGTAGTTCCACCAATTCAACACCAATAACAGGAACATGGGATTCTCCTGTAAGCACAGCCACTGCAGGAACAACAGTATATACCTTTACACCAAATGTTGGACAATGCGCTACCACCACAACCCTAAGTATTACGGTTGATCCAACAATAACACCAACGTTTTCTTCTATTCCAAATGTCTGTCAGAATGCTGCTGCGCCAATATTACCAACAAGTTCCACCAATTCAACACCAATAACAGGAACATGGGATGCTCCTGTAAGCACAGCCACTGCAGGAACAACAGTATATACCTTTACACCAAATGTTGGACAATGCGCTACCACCACAACGCTGAGTATTACGGTTGATCCAACAATAACACCAACGTTTTCTTCTGTTCCAAATGTTTGTCAGAATACTGCTGCGCCAATATTACCAACAAGTTCCACCAATTCAACACCAATAACAGGGACATGGGATTCTCCTGTAAGCACAGCCACTGCAGGAACAACAGTATATACCTTTACACCAACCGCAGGGCAATGCGCAAGCTCAACAACGTTAAGCATTACGATTGATCCAACAATAACCCCAACATTTGGTGGCATTGGTCCATTATGCTTAAATGCACCTTCACCAGTTTTACCCTCTAGTTCAACAAATGCAAACCCCGTTTCAGGAACCTGGAATCCACCTTTAGTAAATACTTCCGCAGCAGGAATAACTACTTATACTTTTACACCAAATGCCAATCAATGTGCAACCACAACAACCATTGACATTGAAATAACAAACTCGATTAATCCGGTATTTACTGTAATAGGACCATTATGCTTGGGCATTGCTGCACCTAGTTTGCCTTCAAGTTCCAGCAACAGCCCTTCAATAACAGGCACATGGAATCCCATCACAATCAATACTAATGTAATTGGCACCACTACTTACACCTTTACACCTAATGCTGGACAGTGTGCCGCAACCACTAGCATTGATATTGAAATAACTAATTCTATCACACCTACTTTTGCTGCAATTGGACCATTTTGCCAAAATACCCCTACTGTTTTATTACCACAAAGTTCTAGCAACCTACCAAGTATATCAGGCACATGGACTCCATTTATTAGTGTTAATACTGCTAACGTTGGTACTACACCTTATACTTTTACACCAGATGCAGGCCAGTGTGCTTCAATAACTACTGTTGATATTGAAATAAATGCCCCTAACATAACACCAACTTTTGCACAGTTAGGCCCTATTTGTTTAAATACAATTGCACCAAATTTACCTACAAGTTCAACCAATACAACAGCAATAACTGGCAGCTGGAATCCTTCAAATATCAACACCGCGGTAGCTGGCATCACCACTTATACTTTTACACCTGATGCTGGTCAGTGTGCGACAATTGCCACCATGGATATTGAAATTACAACTTCTATTATTCCAACATTTGCTAATATTGGTCCTTTGTGCGTAGGAAGTGCTGCTCCTGCTCTTCAGTTAATTTCTACAAATTTACCAGCAATAACTGGCACCTGGAATCCTGCAATAATTACCACAGCAAGTATTGGTACTTTTACCTACAATTTCACGGCCGATCCCAACCAATGCGCTGCTAATGCTAGTATCGCTATCGATGTTAGCAACAGTATTACACCATTATTTACTGCGGTAGCGCCCATTTGCGAGGGAGCCAGTGCGCCAATATTGCCTTCAAGTTCAAATAATTCACCAGCAATAACTGGCACATGGAGTCCAGCTACAATAAATACTACTTTAACTGGCATTACTGCCTACAGCTTCACTCCTGACGCAGGTCAATGTGGTGCAACTACAACAGTTGACATAGAGGTTATACCATCGCCACCAGCACCTCTAATTAGTATATCAGCAAGTGTAACAACCATTTGTGCTGGCCAATCAATAGATTTTGTTGCCACACCAAATTCTACAAATACCGGTGATATTATACAATGGTTTATTAATGGCACCGCTGTAACAGGTGGTACAGGACTCCTTTTTAGTTCTAATACATTAAACAATAATGACCAAATAACTGCCACCTTTACACCAGCTACGTATTGCCTGGCTGGCCAAATAGCTACATCTAATTTACTTTTAATTACTGTAAATCCTGCAGTAACACCCAGTATTTCAATTAGCTCCCCAACAACTCAAATTTGTGTAGGTGATAATGTTACTTTCAACTCTATTATTAGTGGCGGAGGTAGCAATCCTCAATTTCAATGGTTTATTAATGGCAATGCAGTTGCAGGGGCAACAGCCAATAGTTTTAGCACAACTACACTTTCGAGCTCAGATGCCATTACTGTGCAGCTAACAAGCGATTTAGCTTGCGCTATACCAAATACAGCCAATTCTAATTCATTAACGATAATTGTATTACCTTATGCTACACCAACAATTACTTTGAGTGCCGATAGAGATATTATATGCGTTGGACAGCAAGTAGTTTTAAATTCGGCCATTGCAAATGGTGGTGCAGCGCCTCAATTCAGTTGGCAAATAGGTGCCAATATTTTTACAACATCATCTGCAACATACACAGTTACGGGCTTAAATGCTTCAACCAATATATCATGTACTTTAATTAGCGACTATGCATGCCTAGCTGGTAGCTCAGTGTTGTCAAACAACATTGAAATACAAGTGAACCAAATACCAACAGTAACCTTAAGTGATGATGTGACTATACAGGAAGGTGAAACAACCGAACTAACCGCAAGTGCTACAGCAGGTATGACTTATTTATGGGCGCCATCAGCTTCGCTATCTTGCAGTGACTGCTTTACTCCTATTGCGTCGCCAGTTGAAACCACCGTATATACATTTAATGTTACAGATACAGCAACTAGCTGCAACGCCATTGATTCATTAACAGTGACTGTTATTAGAAACTATGATATATGGGTACCAAGTGCATTCAGTCCTAATGGTGACAGTAATAATGATTTCTTTTTTGTTCGCGGCAATAATATTAAAGAATTCAACATTAGCTTGTATGACCGATGGGGTAACAAAGTATATGAATCATCAAATCTTGCTGAAGGATGGAATGGAGAATTTCAAAACAGAGTGATTAATTCGGGCATACTGGTTTATGTACTTAATTTTACACTTAACGATGGCATTTCGGCAACACAAAAAGGAAATATTACTGTATCTAACTAATCTAATTAGTGATACTAAAAAAGGAGCATCAATAATTTTGATGCTCCTTTTTTATTTACCAGGTTTTAACAGCCAAAGGTTGAAATGTATCGTAATAGAAACATTTAGTATTCAAATTGTAAAATACCTTTGAGCCCAACATGTTAAAGAAAGTTTTAATTGCCTTAGGTATTTTTATTGTTATCATAGCCATTACTGCCACTACGGTAGCGCTGGTGTATGAAAAACAGGTAAAGAAAATTATTATAGGTGCAATCAATAAAAAGTTGATAGCCCC
>Ga0247832_1007843_pt1 | contig 10920 bp, 14 predicted proteins | sample LaCruzMarch2015__10_FD_192407 | JGI IMG/M metagenome (GOLD analysis project Ga0247832, IMG submission 192407) | Freshwater microbial communities from meromictic Lake La Cruz, Castile-La Mancha, Spain - LaCruzMarch2015_4m | ecosystem: Environmental > Aquatic > Freshwater > Lake | place: Spain...
TTGAAGCCTGGAATCTAGCTTAAGTGATGTTAATCCAGCGTATCCACTAATAAATTGGCTATTGAGGGCTTGTCTTACCTCCCTGTTGGGGATTTTCAAATTAAATATTTGCTCCTGGTCGTCTATGCAGATATCTTTGATGGTCAGATAGCCACTTTGAAAAAGGAGGGCTATGGGGTCAATATAGTCAACGTCAAAAGCACCCAAAACCTCACGAGTTACTTGAATATCCTCTAAATTGGGTAAAAAATACTGATGTTTCCTGAATAGTTCAATGAGAAAAGTAGGTGTGCCCGTCTCAAACTAGTAATTTTGAAAACTGAATTTTTTGCTTAAAAACAATAAAATATCGTAAGGATTGTAAACGGATTCCGAACCTGTCCAGTTATATCCATTGTACCAGTTTCTTACCTCTTCAGGGTTACTACCTGAGAGATGTTCACTGAAATGTTCCCGAAGATCCATGTCTGTGTAACCGCAAATGGAAGAAAATTCTTCGTCAATAGTGATATCTATCAACTGATTTACCCCACTGAACAGGCTTACTTTTGAGAATTTGGTCACGCCAGTCATGAATATGAATTGCAAATTGGCATCTTGGCTTTTTAAAACAGAATAAAGATTTTTCAATCCAGATCTTATCTCCTTTGCCATTTCTGGATTATGTATGTTATCAAGCAAAGGTTTGTCGTATTCGTCAACTAAAACTACTGCCCTTTGTCCATATTTTAATGCTGCTCCAGCAATAAGATCACCAAATTTACCAACCAAATCAGTTGAATCAAAAGTAACCCCAAGTTGTTCCCCATTCTTCCTCAATATATTCATTATACGAACATCCAATTCTTCCCGATTCCTTACTTCCCCCCCTGCAAAATCAAGTTTAATCACAGGATATTTTCTTGTCCAATCCCATTTGTCATGAATATACAGCCCCTCAAATAACTTTTGATTTCCTTCAAAAATCTCCTTTAATGTATCCACAAACAAACTCTTACCAAAACGGCGTGGACGGGATAGGAAGAAACGACCCGGCGATTTTATAAGATTGAATGCATATTCTGTCTTATCGACATAGATGCCGTTCGATTCCAATAAAAGACTTAATGTACTTAAGCTTACTGCAACAAGCTGTAGAACAAATACGCACAGCCAGAATTGTTGTCGCCAAATACATAAACAATGCTGCGCAATCCGTTTATTGGAACTTGGGCAAATTGCTTTTTGAAAAACAACTTGCCGATGGCTACGGCAGTGGTGTAGTCAACCAGCTTTCAGTTGATTTGAAAACCGAATTTCCAGATATGGGCTTGTCTCCACGCAACTTGTGGGATATGAAACGTTTTTATGAGCGATATTATTCAGCAGATACAAAACTGCGACAAGCTGTCGCAGTTTTACCTTGGGGTCACAATTTGCTTTTAATTAATAAAGTGCAATCACTTGAAGCGGCAGCATTTTATGCTAATCAAACAATAGAAAAAGGCTGGTGCAGAGATTTGTTACTCAACGCAATAAAAATGTGGTTAATCCTAAAAATCTTATAAATCCTCATTCAGAACCGGGTGTCAAGGGTAAATTTTACCTGTAAAACCTATGGTGCACTTACCTAATTAATCATAATGAAATCTGCATTTTGCAATTAATATTTCATCATCTCTCGTTTGATAAATTAAACGATGTTGATCATCGATTCTCCTTGACCAAAATCCAGCGTATTTGTATTTCAGTGGCTCTGGATTTCCGATTCCTTCAAATGGATGTCTGGAAATGTCTTTTAACAAATCATTTATCCGTTTAAGCTTTTTCTTGTCTGTTTTTTGCCAGTACAAATAATCTTCCCATGATTCATCTACAAAAATATACTTCATTATTCCTCCATAAGATTTTTACCGGTTGAATTTCCAGATTTTAATTTCTCAATGGCGGAATCTAATCTTCTTTCATTTTCTTTTGAAGAAATTTCATGTTGTGTAGCACATAGTGAATTATATTCCGCCAATGACATTATTACAATGCCATTGTCCTTACCACGATTAATAATTAAGGTTTCAACGTTTTGGGTAACATTGTCTAAGTAGCGCTTAATATCTTTTCTAAAATCAGATAATGTGGTTGTTAGCATGACTACAAATCATTTTATGTACTTATTAATATACAAAAATATGTACATAAATTGGTGTTTCCAAATTTAATTTTTGGAATGACTTAAGATCGCCTCTTCTAATAATTTGGGATGGCTATGCCCCTGTGTGATGTTGCTCCTTTAGGGATTTTGGGCAGACTCTAACCGAAGCCCCTCAGTAATCCTCGAAATCCTAGACATCCTGATTCAAAATAATTTACAGGAAATATTCCCAAAAAACAAGCATCTCCGCAATCTCCGCAAGAAATTACGGGCGCAGCAGCCATTGGTTTGAATCAGGATTATCAGAATCAATGATAACGTCTCCGGTTTGCTTCGGAAGATTATTTTAAACGTTGCCTTCATATCGAAGCCTCTCGCCGATGCATAACGCATCGGCGAAAAGAAGGGTGTAAAGTAATTCTCTACGAATAACCCTTATACCCAAACCTAAGACGTTCTCTGAAATCCTCAAAATCCTGAAAATCCTGATTCAAAACCAGATGTTAAGGGTAAATGTACATTGAAACCTGATGAGATGAATGACCTAACGGCAACTAACGCCATTGTTCCGTAAATAGGGAAATTTATCTGTAGCATGGGAGGGCGAATGCCATTCGCCCCTACGAACGTGATATAATTTTTGTCAAAAATAATATCCATCATGTTTTGTCAAAAGTCTGGATTTATTATTAAATACTCTATAATTCTGCCCTTTCCCACGCTGAAATACCCTTCTTTGATGCCGAAAAGACAACCCCCACGCCTATTATAGGTTTATTGCGAAGTCGCAAACTATCGGCATAGTTCCTATCCCTTATGCACTGAATGGCTTCTTCGGCTGTTCCCTCTATTTTAAATTCGAATAGAAATATGTGGTCGTTGGTGATAATCACTGTATCCATGCGACCTGTGGGTGTGTGCATTTCAGTGCGTGGATCTGAACCAACCATAGTAAAGATCAAATGGATAATGGCATGAAAGAATTTTTCCTGATTTTTTACATAGTTCTGGTCTGGTACGGATTGAATCAGGTCGTTGATAATTTTTATGACGTTTTCGAGATTGTTTTGGGTTAAGGCTTCTAAAATATTAGGTCCATAAGGTACAGTTACCGGCGTGTGGGTGTATTCGCTCAATAAAAATTGTCCGAAGGCTTGTCTGACTTCCTTATTTGGATAATCAAGAATGAATGTTTCTGTAGGTGTTATTTTTTTGATGGTCAAATAACCCGTCTGCAAAAGCAAGGAAGACAAATCCAATTCCTCAAATTTTTCAAGTCGAAACGATTCTAAAATGAGGTTACTCACTTCTATTTCCTCCAATTTATAAGTGAATCGCTTTCGCATGAGTTTTATTAAAAAGGTAGGCGTTCCTGTTTCAAACCAATAATTTGCATACCTGCCATGCTTAAAGAACTTGAGGACTGAAAAGGGATTATAAACAAAATTCTCAGCGTCCCAACTATACCCGTTATACCATAATTTCATTTTTTCCAGGGTTTCGGGAGGCATGATACTAAGGTAAGGCGCAAAAAAATGCGTTAACTCCGTTTGAGTGTAACCGCATAAAGTAGCGCAGCCTGGGGCAAGGGTCAAATCATCCAAATGATTTAATTCTGAAAAAATAGATACTTTTGAAAACTTGGAAACGCCCGTAATTAAAAGAAAACGGATATTATTTGAGGCATTTTTTAAAATGCTGAAAAATTGTTTCAAAATATCCCTTTGTTTATTTGCCATAGTTAAATCGTAGGGATCAATATAATCAACAATCGGGCGGTCATATTCATCAATAAGAATAATGACTTGCTTACCCGTTTTCTCTACAACAGCTTCAATCAATTCATTAAATATGGTGCCGGGTAATTTTTTATACAGTTTTATCTTGAATTTTTTTCCTATATCCTTGATTGCTTCTACCAATGCTTCCGCCAGGCCGCCCTCATGTCCAATAGCATCAAAAGACATGCGGATAACGGGATAAGTATCTGTCCAATCCCATTTATCCTCAATCCATAACCCTTTAAATAAGGGCTTATTGCCCGAAAAAAGTTCATTAATAGTATCCAGCGTTAAGGATTTGCCAAAACGACGTGGGCGGGATAAAAAATAATTGCTATCTGCAGGACTACATAAATTATAAATTATTTCCGTTTTATCTACGTAAATGGCGTTATCTTTTCTTACACTTGCAAAATACTGACGTCCAACCGGCAAATTAGGTAATTGGTCCATTTTCGTTTAATTTATGGCAATTTACGCCTTTTTTAGGTCAATTATGTTAATAAAGGCAGTTGTAGAATATTCTAAAAAAACCAAAGAAATTCTTCAAATAATTAATTTTCATTAAGCTGGAATCCGGGGGACTTAAATATATATAACAAATCATAACCTTTTTTGTAAAAAGGTAGTTTTTCTTCTAATGCTATGATGATTTATTTTTTGGGTTTTAAAACTAAAAATGAATCAAAAATTCCCTCAAACCAAAGACCACCTCCCCAATCTCTTTGTCTGTAAATTACGGGCGCAGCAGCCATTGGTTTGAATCAAGATTTTCAGGATTAATGATTATTGTATGATCGTTCACGTAGGGGCGAATTAAATTCGCCCTGTTTTAACCAGTACCTATTTTTTTTACATTCACCTATTTCCTATGATCATCCATTTAATTGATTTGCAAATACAACTTTTGTATATGCGGGGAAAAACTAACTAAAAAGAATAACTTACGTAATAATTTATTATATTTGTACGTAAATTTAGATTATGAACACGAAACTCACTTTGAATCTTGATAAAGAAATAATTAACGAAGCAAAAATTTACGCTAAAAGTCATAGTGTAAGTCTATCAAAATTGATAGAAAACTACCTAAATTCGTTAACACAAAAGTCAAAGGAAAAATCATCTGTTAGTGCGTTGGTAGAAAGTTTGACTGGAATTATTCCTAACGATTATGAAGAAAGAGATGACTATAGACATTATATTGACAAGAAATATTCATGATGGAAAATATTTTTGTTGACACAAATATAATCATCGATTTGTTAGCTAAGCGTGACTTATTTTATAAAGACGCTCAAGCTTTATTTACTTTGAGCGATAAAAAAGAAATTCAACTTTGTATTTCATCTTTATCATTTGCAAACGCATATTACTCTATCGTAAAGCATCACAAAGATATTGATGCTAAAAAATATTTAGCAAAATTTAAGGTCCTTGTTAAAGTTCTGCCTTTAGAAGACAAAGCCATCGAATTGGCGTTGGCATCTGATTTTAATGACTTCGAAGATGGCTTACAATATTTTATAGCCATGGATAACGAATCAGATATAATAATTACCCGAAATAAGAAAGATTTTAAAAATGCTAAAATTCCAGTAATGACCGCTGGCGAATATATTAGAAGGTAAACAACTTTTAAAACAGGCGTTTAATATTATTTTGAGACCTTCGAAATGGCAGAAACCACAACGTAAATCATGAAGAGATTTAACCAAGTAAATTCCAACAACTAACCTGAAAAAAGTGCTGCAGGGTTTATAAAATTATCTTATATAAAACTAAACTTGTATATATAAATTATTAAATTTTAACTGAAAAGAATTATTCCCAAAAGATAAAAATTTTATAGCAAATCTCAAAAATTAGGAGATAGTCTAAATTAGTTGTAGCTTTAATACTTATGAAATAGCATACTAAATTAATATGCTAATTTAATCGCATTAAATAGTTCTACTTTCATAGGTTTTGGTGAAATAACATAAATAATCTTGGAAATATATTATCTAACAACAGATTGGAAGATTATTTTTTAATCCATGAGTATGAAATATTTTTTTGCAGGATTGTTATTTTGGACATTTAGTTTTGCTATAGCCCAAGTGATACTTCCTGCTTATCAGGGAGTGTTTAGTAAACCTGTAGCTAATGCAAATAGTATTATTACCAGCGGCTTAATTTTAAATCTGGATGCTTCAAATACTGCTAGTTATCCTGGCTCTGGTACTACCTGGAGAGATTTAAGTGATTCATCAAATAATGTGAGTTTATTAAATGGCGCAAGTTATGATCCAAGTAATCGAAACAGCATCCTTTTGGACGGAGTAAATGATTATGCTGGTAAGTCTTCTGCTATAAATACAGGGCAAAATTTTACGGTTTCGGTTTGGATGTACGCCACACTTTTAGGTTCCACTCGTACAAGTTTAGTTGCAAACAGCTATAATTATAGTAGTGGCAATGGATGGTTTTTTTGCACCAATGCTGGAGGTACTTCTAATTCTTTTTTCCTGTCGATAGGTAGTGATAATCCGGTAAAGGTTTCCAGTGCAAATATACTTACCCTAAATACCTGGAATTACCTGACCGCCGTAATAAGAAGCGGCGGGAGGTATATTGATTTATATAAAAACGGTGTGTTAATTTCAGGTTCTAGCACAGACTTTGGAGTTAGAACTATCAATTATACCTATGCTAATTTTAGTGTCGGATTTCGAGATCCAGGGGGCACTACGGATCCTTTTAAAGGTAATATAGGAAGTACCCAAATATATGACCAGGCACTTACAGCAGCTGATATTCTGGCTAATTATAATGCAACTAAGGGACGGTATGGACTATAAATTAAAAAAATGATTAAGAAATATATTTTAACAATATTATTATTTTGGGTTTGCAGCATAGCCACTTCCCAAATAATGCTGCCTGCTTATCAGGGGGTGTTTTCTACTAATGATGTTAAATTTAAAATTAGCGTAGGTACTATCGAAGGATGGATTAAAACAGGCAATGCAGGTTCTAGCTATCGTGCTGCATTTGGTAAACACCGCGCTTATTGTTTGTATCTATATAATAATACCCTCGCCATTTATGATTGGGGAGGTGCAGCAAATCGGTCTACTGGGATAACCTTAAATGATAATACCTGGCAAGGCGGCATTGCCAATGTTAGAGCGTATAACAAAGCGCTCTCGAATTCAGAAATCATGAATTTATACATTTCAACTAAAGGAGTATTTGGTTAATAAATCAATATATTTTTTTATAAATAAACTCTTTCAAATATGAAAGAGGCTCCTACCATTTATAATTTATGGTCATTTGAATGAATAAAAAATACATTATGAAAATACTCCGAAATGCCCCACGTTTATTAGTTGAGAACCATTTAATTATTTTTACAAATCAACTGGTATGAAAAAGGGAGCTTTCTATAATTCATTTAAAAGCAGATAAAAAAAATTGTACAAAGGTTTGAATGTATAGGGGGAGATGACCAAAGAAAGAATGAAATCACAACGCTCTAATGTGAACAGCGTTCAACAATTTTGTTGAAACCATAGAGCACTAAGAAAATCATATTTAAAAATAGGAGACAAATTTAACTAGTGAATATAAAATGAAAAAAAAACAACTTCAAAACAGAAATTACGATTTTAAAAAAAGAAAAAAAGGGTAACATTAATCGCACAAATTGAAGTATCAGACTTCTCAAAATAGAAATTAGTCTTTGATGTTGTTGAAACGAATCGCGCAAAGTTTGGCATGAAAATATTTAGAATTTTTATTTAAATGATGCATGCAGTAAATTAATTCCTGCTAATTCCTGTCCGATTTGGTGAATTCCACTCAATATTTTCTCAGTTTGTTTTGGTGATGGTTTTTTTGTTCCGGATACATATTGAGAAAGCAAAGTAGCATTCATTCCAATTTTTTCAGCTAAGAATTTTGCATTAATCACTTTATAATATTTAAAAAACTGTTTAAAATCTATTTCAAATTTAATGTCATTCGGTTCGACTTTTACACTTTCTTCCTCAAAATAAAATTCAGTTGCTTCATAAGCGCTGTTTATCAATTCGGGAATTGATTTTCCATTCGTAAAAATCGGATAATTTTCAGCATAAGCAGAAAAACCAGTATTGGTTTTCTCAACAATAAATGTTATTTGCTTTTTACTCATAATTTTACCTTTTAATGCCTGCGTCTTTTAGTAATTTATTCTCTAATCCTTTACCCATTTCTTGACTTCCGTGATTTGGAAAAATAATTGTTCCTTTTTTTATCTCGTGTCTCATTTTTACGTGTGAACCTTTATGCGAAACTACATACCAGCCATCTTTCGTCAATATTCTATAAAGTTCGGAACATTTCATTCAAATTTCCTTTGATTAAAGCCCTAAAGGTAAACTATTATTTACTTTTAAACAAGGTGTCCGTCTGACCAAGTATATTTTCCAACTATTAACCTGAAAAAAGTGCTGCAGGGTTTGCTGCAGGGTTCGGAAAATAATCTTAAATAAATCTAAACTTGTATATATAAATCATTGATTTTTAAACGAGTGGTCCCGACGGGAATCGAACCCATATCTAGTGTTTAGGAAACACCTATTCTATCCGTTGAACTACGGGACCCCAAACCGTTAGGAAGCAGTTCGGGCGCAAATATACACAATAGACTCTTAAATACTAATAAATTATTGATTTCCTGAAAAATCAACCCTATCTGAATTATTTCTGTTTTTATTAAGGCTTAGAATTTTAACTTTTATTCTCTCCCCCTAAATATTCCATTTCATCACATAGTTTTGGAACCATAAATTTTAAGAATATTAAGTTTGCCAATTTAATGTTATATTAGTTGGTACATTTAAACCATTCGCGTTCTAAAACTGAAATGATGAAAATTTTCAAAATATTCTTATACATTATGGCAGCCTTTATTTTTATGATGTTGCTGCCCCGAACTATAGGATTTTTATTTCCAGAAAATGCGCCTATCGCCTATCATTTCGAAGTACTCGATTACCTCGCTATTGGCGTGGGTCTTGAAAAACTTGCAAACCTGGAGCCTGAAATTCCAAAATCTATAGAGGAAATTAAAAATATCGAATATAAAAAGGTAAATGGCAGATCGCTCCAACTAGATATCTACAAACCTCGAGATCTTAAAAAACCAGCGCCTCTTTTAGTTTTTATTCATGGTGGCGGTTGGAAAAGTGGCAAACGATCTGATTATCTCGTTTATCTGGTCGATTTTGCAAAAAAAGGGTATATCACGGCGACCGTTTCATATACTTTGAAAAATGACAGTATTTATCCGGCTTGTGTTCAGGATGTTTCTGATGCCATACATTTTCTCTTTAATAACAGTAAAAAATACGGATATGACCCAGAACGCGTTGCCATGATTGGCGGATCAGCAGGCGGTCACCTGGTCTTGATGACTACGTACGATTTTAAAAATCCTACCATTCCACTCGATAGTTCCTACCTTAATGGTCCACCGAATAAAATTAAATGTGTCGTTGATATTTATGGTCCTGTTGATATGACGACACCTTATGCTCAAAATCAGGATCTTGTTACAAGTTTTATCGGTCATTCGTTCAAAGAAAGACCTGATTTATACTGGGAGGCCTCGCCAGCAAAATATCTTCGTAAGGGATTGCCCCCTACCCTCATTTTTCAGGGAACTTCCGATAATCTTTTACCACAAAGTCAATCAGATACTTTAAAAGCTCGGCTTGACCGGCTAGGTGTTCCTGCTGAATACTACAAACTCCCTCTTTGGCCACATGCTATGGATATTGCACAACGACCTAATCAATATATGCAAAAGAAAATGGATGCATTTTTTGAGAAATATTTAAAGTGAGATGGAATTTAATAAAATTCTTTTGCCATTTTTAATATTGATCCTTATAAATACGCTTATTCAGGGTCAGAAAAAAGACTTACTTCAAACAGAAGATTTAGCCTTTCTTAAACAAATGGTTAAAGATGTGATGGATTCTTCCCGTATCTATCCAAACCAATTAATTTCTGATAACTTTGGGCCTAATCAGACTGGTGGTATATTGATTCGACCTGGGGGTAGAAATTCCTATCCCGCCTTTTGGATTCGTGATTATGCAATGTCCATACAAAGCGGTTTTGTTACACAGGAGGAACAAAAACACATGCTTCTCCTAACAGCAAAAACACAATCGGACGAATTTAAATTTACAAAATGGGGCACCTTTATTCCAAAAGGTGCTGTCGCAGACCATATCAGATTACAGCACAAAAATTAGCGTCCGAATATATCCAGGATCTACGTGAAGGGGATTTCAGGAAAGGGGGAGATTTTGGCGCTCCGTGGGAATGTTTTAATGGCAATGCAAAACAGAATCCTGTTTATTTAATCTCTGTAGCCGTTCCATTCATCCTCTTTAAAGACAGATAATTCTCAAAATTTCCAATTTTCAATTGTAGGTAAATTAAAACCCTTTTCGTTGAAAAAGGGGTAATATTGAATGATATTATTTCAGGTTAAAATATTTATCTTTGTTAAAATTTTTAAAAACTTTAACCTACCTTAGTAATGAGTGTAATCAAATATCAGTTCAGGGAAGTGGAACAAATAAAAACAACTATTTGGCCTGACGCCAGGAAAGGTTCCATTCATATTGCTCAGGTTATTGCCCAAGCCATTAAAGAAAAAGCAGCAAAGGGGGAAAATATTTTGTTGGGCCTATCCACAGGTAATTCACCCGTTCAGGTATATAAGGAATTGGTGCGAATGCATAAGGAGGACGGTCTGAGTTTTAAAAATGTCATTTCTTTCAATCTCGACGAATACTATCCCATGCAGCCCGATGCATCTCAAAGCTATGTGGCCTTTATGAAGCATCACTTATTTGATCATATTGATATTCAAAAAGAAAACATCCATATACCTGATGGCACTCTTCCTTTGGAAGAAGTTGAAGCCTATTGTACAGCGTATGATAAGAAAATAAGTGACTT
>Ga0247832_1007858_pt1 | contig 10906 bp, 6 predicted proteins | sample LaCruzMarch2015__10_FD_192407 | JGI IMG/M metagenome (GOLD analysis project Ga0247832, IMG submission 192407) | Freshwater microbial communities from meromictic Lake La Cruz, Castile-La Mancha, Spain - LaCruzMarch2015_4m | ecosystem: Environmental > Aquatic > Freshwater > Lake | place: Spain...
TTCATTATTACTAGATTAGCAGTTCCTGGATTTATGCTCTCCTTAAATATGATCGGCAGATTGCTTGATTTATTTAGCTCCGTTAATATTGATCTCCATACTTGCTCTTCATTGCTAGTTAATCCATGGGATATATTGTCTTCAACTTTTATAAATGAATAATATTGTATATACCCCATGCTTGTTGTATCCCAGTTTGGCACTGCCTTAAATCTAGTCCATTCTGATTGACTGATCTTTTTGTAGCCACTATCTTTGGTATTCATTGTAATATCGCGCTGATCAATTAAGCTTTTTGCTTTATCCGTAAGCCCGTTAAATGTGGGATTATTTATTTCAACTATTTTCTCGCTAGCTCTTACGGATACTAAAGTCTTATTGAGGTTAAGTTGGGTTTCCTCGAGGCTGTTCAGCTTTACACTAGTTAGAAATGTTTTGCCAGCTAGTAGTTCATCCCCACCATTCCATGGGTTACTTGTAATTGGTCCATATGCTAATTTTAATTCTGGAATGCTTGATACTGTTCCGGTCCAAGTATTTGCCGCATTTAATTTTTTTTCTAATATCAAATAATCTTGCTCTTCTCGCAGCGTTGCTGCATATATTAAGTCTACTCCTAAAGTTGCAATATCAAGATTGCCTTTTAGTATTTCAGCCGTCCAATAGTCGAGGCCCTGATCATCACCATATCTTCCAAACAAATTTAAGTACAGCGAATTTATTTGTTCCCGGAGTGGTTTATTTAATATCGATTCTTGAAATTCAGGCTGCGCAAATATAATTCTGCTGAATTCTTTTTGATCTGTATTTTGTGACAACCAATAGGCAATACCCTCTGGATCCGAGGGCCTACCAAGTAAGCAATGTAGAGTAGTTGTAGATTATCTGATGTGCTTCTCATTTTAACATATTATACTTATCATCACGATAATAGGCTTTGATCATTCCCTCTAGTTGGTAGCCTACGGAGGAGAAGCTATATTTAGATTTCCATTCATCTAATTTCTCAAGGAAGCTCTTATACTGGTTTAAATCACCATAAAGGTTTCCCAAAGTTTTAACTATACCATCAGCTATTTGTTGATGGGAGAATCCATCTATATTAAAACTTAAATATTGTATTTCCTCAAATATTTCCAACGGTGTAACTAATATCGGAACAGACAATCCCAGCGCAGTTCTCACTGCTGCACTAGAAGACTCGTCTGACTTTTGATAGGGGAAAACTATTAGATCACAAGTTGCAATTTTGTTTGCTATTTCTTCATCAGATTGATAGGATGCGTTTAGGCTTATTTGCTGATCTAGCTGGTTCTTTTTAATTAGCTCTTTTGCTTCTTCTATTAGTTTTGCGGATTCAGGTATTGGATATTGAGAGTTATACATGTTTAGCTTTATATTTAGCCCTGAGTTTACAATTATCTTCATTGCTTGAATTAGTTCTAGCAAACCCTTGTTGGGTAAAAAATATCCAAAGCTACCAATTATATATTGCCTATTTTTTTTAATTTCAGATCTCCTCTCGGCATTTGCGAAAACTACTCCATGGGGAAATAATGTTACATTATCAATAATTTCATGATTTTTTAGTCTATTCATGTCTGCTATTGTATGCACAAGTATTCTATTGCAGCTTTTAAGGCCCGCTGCTAGCATGCATAATTTCTTCGTTTTATCATGTTTAGGTTCCCTTGTTGAATGCATTATTAATACAACCACTATTTGTTGATCCCTGAGCTTGATTATAAACTGATTTAGATCATCTAGATTAAAAAAACCAAAATTAAATTGTATAACAACTGCATTGATGCTTGAGCTTATTAGTTCAGAGCCTAAGTTTTCAAGCTTATCTTTTTCAATTCCCCAGCATCTTCTTACATAGTTATCCTCCTCATTTATTACATGATCTTCACGTGGCGCGAACACTTCTAAGGAAAGGCTTAATTCATTAACGAGATTTTTTGAATAGTTCGCTATTCCGCACTTTGTGTTCCACGTACTAATCCAGCCGATTTTAATTTCTGAATCAATATTCTTTATCTCTAATTCTTCAACAAAATTTTTGTTCTTTTGCGCACATTTTTCCCAAGTGCAGATTTTTGTAACAAGTGATTTTGCATTTTGAGTTTTGTTTGACCTTTCTACTGCGCTAACGCCATAAAGGGTTTGCATTTGCCTTTGAAGATCCTCAACGATTGGCCGTGCCCAGGCAGAGCAATGTTGGTTTAGGTGTGTTTCGGCCTGTTCAAACTTATAATCAACTAGCCAGGCCGTTTCAGCATTACATAAGTCCAATTGTCCGCTCCAATTCGTTGTTATTACAGGTAATTCGGCATTCATTGCTTCAGCAATTGGTAATCCAAAACCTTCGCAGTAACTTGGTAAAACCAACACATCCGAAATTTTGTATAGCCAATTCATTTCAGATTCTTTTAAGTCATAATTTATTATATGAACATGTGGATAGTTTTGATTTTTTTGCTTGAGCGCATTTAGTGTATCTTCAATTTTGTTATGAGGATTGTTAAATGTTTTTATTATTAAACTTACATCATCATTTATTTTGAATAAATTTCCATAGGCCTCGAGGAGCTCATCAATGCCTTTTCTCGGAAAGCATGATGATATATGTAGATACTTAAATCTTTTTGCTTCTATTCCTACCTCTGTTGTTTCAACTGCATTTTGCTCCACTCCTAATCCCGTAACTCCTATTGGTATATGTACACCATTGTCTTGGAGAATTTTTTTAACATGTTTAGACATAACTGTAATTCCTTGCAGATGATCATTAAATTCTCTTACCCATTTATTTGGAAAGCCGGTTTCTTCCCATCCGTAACAATGGAGCAGGTTTATTCTTGATTCCATATCATTTACCCTGGGAGGGTATAAATTGCGGCTGCATATATCTGATAGCTTACCTTTATCTACTCCTTTTATAGATAGAAGGTCGTGAATTTGGGGATGATCTTTTAAGTAATTCATGTTTGGCGTATAGTCGCCTGGGCCTTCTGTATTTTTTATGCTTATGTTTATTCCAATTTGTTGCATGGATTTTACAAGCTCCCTATTTAATTTTGCTAAACTGTAAGACGAGTCAAATGGTCCTTGCATCATCCATTGCTGTATGTGACTATTACCCGTTGGTTTTCTCACCAGCCATTCAGTTTGCCTTTCTATGTGCTCAATGTATGTTGAGATAAGATTTATTTCGTCTTCGTTCGTCTTTGAAGGTATTTTGTTTAATATCGTTTTTATTTCTAATATTAGTTTATCGTAAGCTTCTTTAGATTTCTTTTTTTGTTCCGCCCACTCTGATGTTTTTGTCTTTGTATTTGCAACTTTTCTAATTTCATCCAAAGCAATTTGAGCTGTCTTTTCCCAACTGAAATTTTTTATTTGTTCGAGATTTGATCTCAGCAGCTCTGTACGTTTAGTTTCGCTTATGATGCATTCTTCTATTTTATCTTTAATTGATTTTACATTATTTGGATTAAACAAAGCATTTTCATTCGCGATTACTTCGGGAATACTTGTTGTTTCTGAACCTATTACTACAGCTCCACAACACATCGCTTCGAGGGCAGGCATGCCAAATCCTTCATGTTTTGATGGCAATACAAAAATCTTACAATTCTGATATAACCATATCAGCTCTTTATCTGTTACATAGCCGAGAAATGCAACATTTGTTTGTTTTGTTAGTTGAAGAAGATCGTTTATTTCAGCTTCCATATACTTTCCTGCAATTACAAGCCTATATGTTGATCGTAGATTTCCAGGCAGTTCTTTGTAGGCAAGTATTAGCGACTTAAGATTTTTCCTTGGATCATATGCCCCTGAATATAGTATATAACCATCTTTTTCCAATTGCCATTCTTTATTTTTGCTTGGATTCTCAATTGGTTCTGTATTAAATTGAACCTTATTAATTCCCGTTGAAATAGATACGATATTGTTTTGATGAATATCAAGATTTTTTAATGCTTCTTCTTTTGCGTAGTTTGAAATTGCAAAAATGATATTTGCTTTTTGTATTATGTTTATCCCCCCCATATAAAATTCTTTGTATCTAGGCAATGCTGTTAAATATATATCTGGATTTAGCAATGGTATTAAATCATAGAGTACCACAGCTGTAGGAATGTTTGAGTCGCTATCTGAAATTTCCACTACAGCGTTTTCAGCAAAACCCTCGAAAACACTTGGGATTAGTACTAAATCTGGATTTATCCTATTGATTGCATATTGCCTTAGTAATTTCGCTACTTCTCTTGCCCCATCATTTTTCTCAAGATTGTATGATAAATTATTGCTTCCAATCCATTCGCAATAATATATATTTCTTTCTGTTTGATTATTATTAGAGTTTATTATGTGTGCCATATTTTTGAGTTTACCATTAGCAAGAAGCACTACTTCATCATTTTTGCTTATCTGCATCATATTTTTTATCAGTTCTCTTGTATATCTACCAATACCTCTTGTTCCGTTCCCTTCTGATTGACATCCCTGCAAGTCTATCAAGATTCTCATTTTTCTATTCCTCCTTGGGTGAGATTTTTTTTGATTTCCTTATATCGTTTTGAATTACCACTCCTTTTTAGAAGTAGCACATCGGTTGTTCGCAAAGTAGTATTATTTATACTTTTTTCCTCCTTAGAGTTTGCTTCAGCTTGTTTGTATTCATATATTGCCTGAGATATTGTTTGTGCGATCCACTCACCCCCCAGCAATCTTAATCCATTAACTATCCTTCTTTGTTTTGTTGCAGTTGTCCAGTTGCTAAAGATTTTCGTTCTGTATATTTTAGAGCTTAATTTATGAATTATTAATTTTACGTTGCTTTTTACCTGCTTTGGTATTTTTGCCTTGATTTTGTTAGGTATTCTTTTAGTCTTTCTGAGTATAACTTTTATTGTATAAAAAACTTTTTTTTCAATTCTTAGAATAAAACTTTTCTCTATGGATTGTATTTGTTCTCTTAGTAAATTCTCTGTTAGTTCTATTTTTATAGTCAGCTCAGTAATTTTAGATTGTAGTTGATCTGCTTGTTGATTAATTTTAGATTGTAGTTGATCTGCTTGTTGATTAATTTTAGATTCCAGTTGATCTGCTTGTATTAAAAGCTGCGTTTCTCTATTTGTTGATTCTTCTTCAATCTGTCGCGAAACTTGATTAAGTAATTTAATGCTATTTTCAAGATTTAAGTCTATTTCTGATATTATTTCTCTTTTTTCAGGGTATTTTATTATTGACTCAGTTATTCCTTTTTCACCTCTAAGCTTTGGAAGTGTTATTTTCTTGCAGGCCACAATGGATACGTCCTGTCCTACGTTATAAAATAGTTTTTTCATTAAATGAGTTTGCTCTTCCACTGCCTCACCATTTATGTAATTTAGCTCTGTTGATTTAAAACCATGAATGCCAAGTTTATATATTAGAAGCTTGGGGTGTATTTTATTGATATGTGTTTCGTCAAGATAGAAGGAATCTGTTGATACGTATATGTTGTCTATACTAGGCATTTCAATTATTATGATTCCATTTTTTTTTAATAATCTCTCGGCTTCAATAAGTAGTTTTGTGATTTTATCATTATCGAGATGTTCTATAATGTGAAATGCTGTAATAAGGCTATAGCAATTGCTTTTCAAATGGGGCATTATTTTAAATATGTTGCCCTTGCAAGCGTTCAGCCCTTCTTTTTTGCAATATTTGATCATTGAGCTGCTTGCATCAATTCCTTGAGCGCTAAGTTCGTATTGCTGGCACTTCTGTAGCCATTCACCCCTGCCACAGCCCAAGTCAAGTGCTTTTGCCCGTGGATATTCCTCTTTTATATATGTTAGAACTCCTCTATATTGATCTAATCTCTCTAGTATTGATTCTCTTGAGCCCCTGAATTGGTTTTCAAATTCAATGTAGTTTTCTTTCATTTTTCACCTCAAATACTTTGAATTTTTTTTGTTAAAGGCAAAAATATGCCAACACACATATTCTCGATTGCCAATTGTTCAAATATCAGCGCCTCATTAATCCAATGATGGTTTGTATGGTTATCCCACGTCCCGCTTGATATGGCAACTGTAATTGTGTAGGTACCTGCTGCTAGCCACGGCCAAATAAACTGAAATTGGATATTGAATTCTTCAGTTGCATGTAGTTTTCTATTAACTTTTTTCTTTTCGGCTAGTGTATTTTGAGCAAATACAATTTGTCCCTTGCAATTCATCACTTGATAGCCCCAAAATAGATTTTCTAAATCTGTAATCACTTCACCATTTATCATTAAGCTTATTTCCATGCCTCCCTTTAATCTATTTGTTGATTCAGCTTGTTCTGTAATTAAATAAACTTCTTTTATATTTGCTAGCCCATCACAATGTCCATCTTTATGCATCTGTTTCATTTTTGCTAGTACTTTATTTTCGCCTGCGCTCTTTATTATTTTGTTTGAATAGTTTATTGCTTCTTGTACTTCTACTAATTCTTGATTTTCAAGATTATGCTGTTTTATTCTTTTGGGTTCTATTATTTCGTCTTTCAAGTAATTCTTTTTTATATAACCGCCTTGTTCCTGGCAATATCTATCATATCTTTGAATTGCTTTTTTAGTATTTCCAAGGTATTCAATTCGTCCATTTTTCAGCCATAGGCATTTTTCCGTTATTGCTGCTACGGAAGCCATGTCGTGGCTTACAAAGATTAGTGTTCCAGTTTCTTTGAATTTATTTATAAAGCGCATGCATTTCTGTGTGAATACTGCATCGCCAACTGCTAGGGCCTCATCGCAAATCATAATTTCAGCATCCAGGTGAGCTATAACTGCAAACGCAAGTCTCACTTGCATACCACTAGAGTATGTTTTAACTTTTTGTTGCACAAATTCTCCTATATCAGCAAACGACAATATTGAATCAAGTTTTTGTTCTATGTGTTTTTTACTTATTCCAAATATTGCAGCATTTAGGTAAATGTTTTCAATTCCAGTGAATTCTGGATTGAAGCCGCTGCCAAGCTCTAGGAGTGCTGCTATCTTGCCTTGCTTTTGTATTATTCCTTCAGTTGCTTCAATTGTGCCGCAAATTAACTGTAATAGTGTACTTTTGCCACTGCCATTTCTTCCAATAATGCTTAGTTGCTCCCCCTTCTTAATCTCCACGTTTATATCCTTTAGTGCCCAAAACTCTTCATAATACCTTTTTTTCCATGGTAGAACTATTTCTTTGAGCTTGTCTTTTGGTTTTTTATATATTTTGTAGCATTTGCCAACGCTTTTAATCTCTATTGCATTATCTTTAGATAACATCACCAAAGCCTCCCCTTAGTTTTTTGAACATAAGATATGCTATCTCGCAGCCCATTATTCCTCCTATGGTACCATTTATCAAATAGTCTTTGTTCGGCTTCTTATTGGCTACGGTAACTTTTCTTGTTTCTTCAATTACTGCTGCGATGGGGTTAAGCTGTGTAATACTTCTTAATTTTTCTGGAACTGCAGACACAGGGTAGAAAACTGGGCTTAGAAATAACAATACACTCACTAGTATTCCAGCTATCTGGCCAATATCGCGTATGTATACGCCAATTGCAGAGAGGATTAGAGCCATTGCTATGCATCCAAGTATTAGGGGCAACCACACAAATGGAAGAAGTACAAGAGTAGCTGGTAGCTGCCCGTGATTTGCATAGGCCTCGAGCGCCAGCAGCACCCCCACACTTGTTATCGCATGAAATATTGATGCTAGAACTGTTGTTATACTTAAAATTTCAAGAGGAAATATCACCTTTTTAACATAATTTGGGTTTTGTATTATTAGGTTTGGTGCTTTTGTTGCTACTTCTGCTACGAGATTAAATACTATTAATCCCGCAAATAAATTAATTGCAAATTCGAAATCCGTCCCTTGCGCGTTTATTCCCCATTTTGCTTTGTATATCTGCGTGAATACAATTGTGTAAGTTGCCAACATGCCTATGGGGTAAATGAATGTCCAAACCCAGCCAAGTATTGACCCCTTGTACCTACTTAGAATTTCTCTTTCAGTTAAACGCCATGTTAGCTCTCTATTTTTCCATACTTTTGCCCATATGCAACGTATTAGTAATTTTTTTATCAATTGTTTCATTGCTGGTTTGTATATCTTCATCTACTCTACCTTGCTTTCAGTCCATGGTACCGCTAAAAGCACTCCCGTTAATACCTGCAGGAGCGGCCAATATATGATTGAAGCATCAAATAACCCCTGAATAAGCGTGTATGCTGTGCCTGCTATTCCCACCATTGTTAAAAAAGATGTTGAATCCTTTCTATATATTTGATTCCATTTGCTAAATATCATTATTAGGCAAAGCAGCAATCCTCCAATGCCAAGTATTCCTGAGTTTGCCCAGAGTTGAATATATAAATTGTGGGCGTGGTCTAAAACTCCTGAGATAACTTCTTGTGTGCAAAATAATCCACCTCTTTCAAAGCCCACTCCATAGATGAATCTATTATTACCTGTAAGTGGTAGATTTGCAAAGCATTCTTGTATTTGTAAACGGCCAAGGTCTGAATAAAAATCAAATCCAAATGGAGTAATAACACTATTTGGCCTCATTAGTTTTATGCTGAGTATTACAGTAGCTCCAAGTGCCACGCAGACTCCAATTGATTTTGCGATTTTTCCTCCTTTGGCTTGTTGTATTATGAATACTATTGCTAATGCCATGAATGCTGTTATTAGGGCAGCTCTCGACTGCAATTGCCATAGCATTATTGTTGCTATAGCAGCCATCAAGCCTGATGTTATTTGATCTTTTTTAGAGCTTTTTGAGCTCCATAGCCAGCAGACACTAATGATTAATAGTAGCCCAATTAGATATGCACATTGATTTTTGCCGGCCATAAAATTAGGTACCCATGGTGCCCTAAGCAATATTCCCTGCATCATATTTTGATTAATACCTGCAATCCACACGATTGGCAGTGCCAAAAGGTTTATTTTCAATAACATTTCCAACTTGTTCCCCTTCATTCGGCATGTTGCCATAAAGCTAACTAAGATAATTAATATGTCTTGGCCTGCTACTGGATGGGGCATTTCATATAGCCACCATGTGCGAGCTAAAGCTAATATTAAAAAGGCCATTGGCCACATGGCCCACCGCCTATCTTTCTCGCATAATATTAGGCTTTTTATTAACCACGTTAGGGATGCCAAGCTGCTGATTAATGGATCAAATGGCATTAAATAGAATAATATTGCAACTGGCAATAGCAGGTTGCTGAAGTTATTGAACATTTTATTTCAGCAGCCAGTTTGCGTATTTTATATTTTCGAAGATCTTCGAATGCTTCTTTGCAGCTATGCTCATTGCGGTTAGTTTTTTTGATGGTGTTATGACTGTATCTCGAAGCCTGTGAACTAACTCTATTTGTTTTTTGCCTGGTTTTTGATCAGTTTCACCAAGGTCGAATCCATTAATACCATCCATTAGCTGTTCCTCCCAGCCTCCCGTTCGATTGCGCAATAACAGATTGCCTAGATGCATTGCCTCCAGTGATGCCATCGAGAATGTTTCGGCTTTAGAGCAGCTAACGGCTATGTTTGCTTTTGCCATTGATCTAATTGTATCTTGATGATTTCCATGAGCTGTCCAAATGAAATTCTCGCCCATAATAGCTCGGCCCCAGTAACGCAGTTCGCGTGCAAGGCTTGCACTTTTATCAATTTCTAGGCCAATGAAATGTAGTTTGACTTTGCGAAGGTTACTTGTGATTTCTTTGTTTGTTTGATTTTCTCTGTTTAATAATTCTTGAATTAAGCGCAGTAGCCAAATATGCCCTTTATTCCCGTCGCCAGCCATGCCAGTAACATGAAATTTTAATTCATTAAAATCTGGTTCTTTTGTTTTCATTATGCTGCTTATATTTAATTTTGGGTTTTGCACCGCAAGGTTTACGCCGTTGTATTCAAGCCAGTTTTGATAGGTGCCAAGGGTGTGAATAGAGGGCACTCTCATTTGTAATTTGCCTGTAGTTAGCAGTGGTAATAAGCGTTTGGGCCACTGCTTATCCGCTAGTAGCTGGCTTGGATTGCCCTCATGGCCATACCAATCCAGGCGTTGTATTGCGCCATGCTCTAGCCACGCTAATGCTGTTTTGATAACAGCTGGTGGCAAGGCGATGGTGTTTAACAAGATCCGGTCGTTTTGGTTTGGTTTTGGTGCTGCTTTCTCCGGGTTTAAAACCCTGCAGTGGAAGCCTTCAGCTTCTAGTTCGCGGCGTAGTTTGGTATGAACCCTGTCGTGGTGCCCTCCCCAACTCACTAGCCGTAGCCGCTGGCGCCAGCCCTGCTCCGCTAATTCCCGAGCAATGGCGCCTAAAACCAGTGGTGCACCGGTATGGGTGAAGTTGTGGCTGTAGAGCCAAAACTTTGGGGCCTGCTGGAATGGCATCGTTCAGTGTTTTTCTGCTAACAATTGGCGCCAACGGGATACGTAGGGATCGCTGCACCAAATGCCGCCCAGTTGGTTAGCCCATAGCTCCTGGAATAAACCGAGTTCTGGGGGCACCAGATCAAGGCTGCGGCTGGCGGATTCGAAATGGATCCAGCGGCTGGCTGGATCCAGCAGCACAACCTTGCCAGCTTGGCGAGCCCGCAGGCAGAAGTCCACATCGCCGTAATTAATTGGTAGCTCAAGGCGCAAGCCACCCAGTTGCCGCCAGAGATTTGCACTGCAAAGGCACACGGCGGCGGTAACGGCTTGAAATGCCCTAGCTGTTTCTATTAGCCCAGGCGGCAGGCGCTCTGGTTTGCAGCTAGCCCAGGCATGGCGTGGGGCCAAGTTGTCTATTGCTACTCCTGCATGTTGCACGCGACCATTGGGGTAGAGCAGCAGCGCACCCACCACT
>Ga0247832_1007871_pt1 | contig 10892 bp, 11 predicted proteins | sample LaCruzMarch2015__10_FD_192407 | JGI IMG/M metagenome (GOLD analysis project Ga0247832, IMG submission 192407) | Freshwater microbial communities from meromictic Lake La Cruz, Castile-La Mancha, Spain - LaCruzMarch2015_4m | ecosystem: Environmental > Aquatic > Freshwater > Lake | place: Spain...
AGAGTTCTTTGCTGTTCGTCGAGTCGGCATTTTGTAATACTTGAAGTGCGAAGGTCTTGAGTGGACGACCGCGAAAAATCAAGGCAAAAAGCGCGCCATTTACCCCCTGTCGTCATTCCCTTGATATGAGCATGCAACAATGTGACCTTTTCGGCGGTCACAGCATCACGGCGGTCATAGTGACTGAGCAAAAAATCTTTCGCAAAACGAACCACCAGCCTCTATCATTATTTTCAGACTCCATCAACAACATCAAACCATGGGTAAAGTTGCTCTCATTACTGGTATCACTGGACAGGATGGATCCTATTTGACGGAGCTGTTGGTAGAGAAGGGTTACACTGTGAGTCATTTACATTTGGTCTCTGTTGCTTGTTGTTGATTTGCCGAGGATGAGAAGTACAACAAGAGTAAAACGTGACGTGAACCAACCAACATTCCTTTACTCCGGCGTGTCGACTAATGAATTCATTTCGTCTTTCATGCTATTATTTCATCAATTAACGACGAACTATACCAACGCAGGTTCATGGCATCATCCGTCGATCATCGTCGTTCAACACTGGTCGTATTGATCATATCTACCGGGACCGTCACGAAACAGGAGTGAAGCTATTCCTTCATTACGGTGACTTATGCGATGCGACCAATCTTATTACCATCATTGCTAACGTGAAGCCGGATGAGATTTACAATTTGGGTGCTATGAGTCACGTTAAGGTGTCGTTTGATATGCCAGAGGTGAGAGAGAGGATATGTTTTGATATTGTTTTATTGGGTTAATTACAACTTTTGTCTAATGTCACATCATTCTCCATTAAATATATAACAGTATACCGCTGACTGTGACGGTGTCGGTGTCCTTCGTATGCTCGATGCCATACGTGCTTGTGGACTTGAAAAAACATGTCGGTTTTACCAGGCCTCCACCTCGGAATTGTATGGCAAAGTTCAGGAGGTCCCACAATCCGAAACGACACCCTTCTATCCCCGTTCACCCTACGCGGTCGCGAAGCAGTATGCATTCTGGATCCTAGTCAACTATCGTGAGGCCTACGGTATGCACTTGACGAATGGTATTCTCTTCAACCACGAGTCTCCTCGTCGTGGTGCCACCTTCGTGACACGTAAGATTACTATTGCTGTGGCTCGTATCAGCCAGGGGCTTGATAAATGCCTCTACCTCGGTAATATTGATGCCAAGCGTGATTGGGGACATGCACGTGACTACGTCAAGGGGATGTGGATGATGCTCCAGCACGACGTCGCCGATGATTACGTCTTGGCTACGGGGGAGACGCACACTGTGAGGGAATTCGTCGAGAAGGCATTCGCGCATGTGGGTACAACCATCAAGTGGATGGGCGAATTTGGTTCCGTTGACGAGTATGGAGTGGACGCTGCCGATGAATCTCGTATATTGGTCAGAATTGATCCTCGCTACTTCCGTCCGACTGAGGTTGAACTCCTCCTCGGTGATCCCAGTAAGGCGAAGAGGGTTCTTGGATGGGAGGCAGATCTTGGCTTTGAGGGACTTGTAACGGACATGATGACTGCAGATCTAGCGATGGTGAAGGGGGAGGCGATCGATCCAGAGGCACCTAGGCCTTAAATTTTGATGCTGAAGGGGATATAATCGGGCATCCGTTCTTATAAATTTTGTGGTGTCCAAGACTGAAAGTATTCTGTGTGCCGATGGTGTGTGCTAACTATCGAGGCAAACAAGGTGATGCAATCTACAGTGTTATTCAAAACTTATATAGGGAGCTAATTTTTGTATAGGAGTAGCTTCAAATAGAACTATTGTTGTCTAATGGAAGGAACAGTAACTCAATCGCCAAGAATGTGATGTTGATCTTCCGGATACACACAATGAAACAACCCGCACCACCACCACCACGACCATGATTTTGAAAGCGTCTAGTGGTTCATTAAGCATGATCCATCGTTGACACTGGGCAATAGAAAAAAGGTGAAAGCTTATAGGGAGCTACATTTTTTGATATCAGTTATATTTTAGGACCGCAATGGCGTTTTCCGGGTTTCCAGGTGATTTAATGCGCTAACAGAAAAAGCTTGTTACTCACACCACTTTAAGATCAACTCATCCCATCGTTTCATCCCCCATAATTGCAAACATCCAAATGAAAAAGGAGAGTTTATTACCTCCGTTGACTTGCTATGTACAAAACTGGCTCAATGCAAGTCGGGCGATACGATGGGAAAATGATTACATAAGTAAAATGAAAGTGTATAAAGTGTTCATTTGTAGGACAACAGCAAGTTTGCTTACCATTATTACCACGGATGAAACAGTCACCATACTTTGACGTTAGTTGTCCATCTACATATTCTTCCGTCTGCTCCATTGCTATATTCATGTAACCATCTAAGCAAGCAAGTACACCTAAACCAAGTGTGTGATATCAAAAAAAAGAGAGATTATTGAACAGAAGAAAGTTTTAAGAACTATTCAGGGGAATACATCATCATGAATGGATGTTAGTATTGAATGAAGCTGTTACCTCGATAGTCAGTTCCTGAACTAAGGCGAACATTAACAGGCCTTCCTAGTACCGCTTTTAAAAAGTCGGAGGGTGATCGTTTGTTTTGTTCAGGTACAGATGCACCACCCTCCTGTAGGAATAAGTCCGAAGGAAACATACATGTTAGGGTGTGGTGGCAATGTGAATAATTAGTCAAAAAAGGTAATTTTGCATCACCATTATTCCCCTTTTTTCCGCCTATATCGACATGACCGATTATATCCATTCTGCTAGAGCATAAACGTACCTTCTCGGGTTCTTTAGTAGCGTCGTCTGGTACATTGTTGGACATGATTTCCAGATATTATAACTTTCTAATCAACGAGAGCAGGCGGAAGTGAAAATGGCACAGCACAAAGTGAAAGTGGCAATCGGCCAAACATCACGAGTTTGTTCTACGGAACCGGAACCAGCTCAATTTATCTCAACCATGGCGTCTTCGTACCTCACGTCGCGACTCCTCCCCCATCATCGTCGGCACCTAAGCACTGCCACGATCCTCACCTGCTGCGGTGGAGCTGCTGCTATTGGTGTTTCGTCCATGACTACTACTACTACCACCACTGCCGGTGCCACGAAGAAATCAAACTTTCACACCACCACAGTAGTACGACGCCCAGGATACAAGCCCGAACGCAATCCCAAGATTGGTATCACGTTGGAACAATTACGTATGGCAGCACGAGGACAGGGACGTAGATTACCAATTTGTCATGAACAGCAGGAAAGAGTTATGAATTCATTAGAGGCTGCTAAGTATGAGGTAAGTAGGAGATGGATATATATTATTTGTCGAAACTTTGTTTTGTTGGCTTTAGGATATTGTCTGAATGCGTGCCGTTATTAATTAATATTTTGCTTACGATCTCTCTTCTTTTCTTTTTGCCTTCTGTGAAAAACAATGAATTACAGAATCATGCTATTTACAGATACATCAAGGAGGTACGCTTATAGGTGTATATGTTATTTCTTTTCCATCATATTTGTTTGTTAATCATTGTAATTTTAAATCGTCTATTATTTCTTCAGTATGACAAGTGTCGAGAGGAATATGACTTGCTTCATAAAGGTAAAGATAAAGTCCTTATGCGGGAATTGAATAAATATTTGGTTCGACCACGAAAAAAGTAAGAGTTATTTTCACTTTCTCCTGACTTGTTATTCCCTTGGTGTGAGTGTGTTTATCGTATGGGGAAAGCAATATATGTGCTTGGTCTCAGAGGGTGGAGGTGTACAGTCAATGATGATATCACACAATCTTCATAGCGAATCGAATGAAATCGAATACGGACTTCAGTCGACCTAAGTGATTGTGTTACGCAGCTACTCGACGGTATTGCGGCAATGATGATGGGGAGATCGTTAGTATTGAGATAAAATAGTTGATCGTATGAAAAGATGCGTAGTTTAGAGGCTTTATGTTTAGGCTTAGAGGCTACACCACGTGCAAAAATTTCCAATATTTAGAACATACGGAAAGTCTTCTTGCCAGTCTTCGCCCGCTGAGACTCATGCGCCACAACGTTGAATTTGACAGTCTTGGCCAAAGGACGGCACTGTCCGATCGTTACAATATCACCCTCCTTCACGGGGAAGCAGGGGCTGCAATGAGCATGAATGTTCTTGTGACGCTTCTCAAACCGACGGTACTTCGTAATGTAATGGAGGTAATCCCGACGTACAACAATTGTGCGCTTCATCTTCGTGGAGATGACGAGACCCTTCAGAATCTTCCCACGGATTGATACATTACCAGTGAATGGGCACTTCTTATCAACGTAGTTCCCCTCAATGGCAGCATCGGGTGTCTTAATCCCAAGTCCAACATTCTTTACCCAACGCATGGGCTTCACCTTCTTCGCGCTGACGCTGCGCTTCCGGGCGACGAAGATGGCATCCTGAGCCTGGTAAGCCCTTTCGTGCTCTATCGTGTGCCGTCACCACACGAATAATGGAGCACCAGATGTGATTGAGTTTAGGTTCACATCAATGAAGAACAAACTAATTTGGGTAAGATGACAGACTTAAACATCAAGTGAACACTGAAAACAAGCCACACAAAAATATAATAAACTTCGTTTCGTTTGGTCGAGTGGAGACATCATCAACTCTACGTGACGCTGAGTATCTCTCTTCCGAACGAAATAATATTATAATCCCTCGCCCCAGTTTCAAGAGAAAACTTACGATCGCACTCCTTGTAATTGGTAGCTACACGAGGCATATTGATTCAAATCAAGTTGGTGAAGAGATCTGTAATACATAGAGAGAGTAAAAAAAGAGAATGGGTAAGAAATAATTCACGGCGAAACATCAGGATGAGCATATCGCATCTCGCCACGAGGATTAAGATCAACAATCCACCGATTAACTTCTCAGGCTCCTACGGCCATATAAGGAACAACATCACCTATCATGATCATCACCATCTTTTTAGGGCCAAGCGAATAGCTACCACAACGTTGAGACGTCCGCCATCTAATCTTACCCCTTGAAAAAAATAATGGAGGAAGTTAGTAAGCGATAAGTCGACCCGCGCAAAACTTGCTTTCTTTGCTCTCTCTTCACCTCTTTTACTCCGTCTCCACTCTTTCCTTCTTTTACTCTGTTCGTATTGTTGGTGCCTCGTGCCATGAGATTGCCTGATTCTTCGGTCCTCTCCTCGACTTCGTTGACAACACACGTTCTCGTCCTTGTGGTTCTCCTTGATTATGGATCCGTCACATTATTCGTACAACAACACCAATGCGTCTCACCATTTTAATCCAACGTCCAATCAAATTAACAGCAATGCTTCGGCACAACATGTACCGAATCTTGCAGTCCCGCAAACACAAATTCACAACAGTGGACAAGGTGGTGGGGGCATGCCTCCCTATTCCTCAGTTTACAATTCCAATGACACTCAGAATGGCGCACAATATCGTGCGCCAGGAACTGCGGTCGCCGGCCAACCCATGCAGCCATCGCAGCAGGGCGTCTATGGACAGCAACAATCAGTCCCGAGTCAGCAGCACCAGCAAATGTCCCAATCTCATCCGTTTCCTACTTCTGGTGGCTCGAGACAGCAGGTGTACGCTGTTCCATCCGCCGTGACAGCTAATGGCGTGAATTACAGTGGTGGTGGTGGAGTACCCAACCCTCTATTGGGAGGGGCACCATCAGCCCCCCAAGGCGGGGATAAGACTACGGACCTTTTGCGGTCCATGTATCAATCACGTCCACCGCAGCAGCAAACGCAGATGAATTCAACTATTCAGCAGCAAGGTCAAGTGATGCAGGTAAATAACTATCGCACATCACCTCCCATTCAGCAGCCACCTCCTCATAGTGTTCAAAATGTTCCTATTCAACAACAGCAGCAACAGCAGCAACACTCAGCGTATCACCAAAATCAAACTCACACTCCGATCAATCAGCAGTTGCAGCCACAGCAGAATAGGCTCGGTTCAGCGAATGTAGTTGACTTAACTCAACAGCCTCAGTCAAACAGTAGGATGGTCAACGGTCAACCGCAGCAATATGGTCAACAATCGCATCAAGTCATATCTCAACAACAAGGTCCACAACAGCAACTACCGCAGCAGCAGCAGCAGCCCAAGCAGCGATTTCATCTATCACCCGATGCCAAGACAGCACTTCGGGAGGCTGTCCTGTCGGCAATTCGGAATCCGAACGGTATCGTCGATCCGGAATGTCTAAAACGTGCCATGCAAATGGGGTTGCCGGAAAAGGCCATATTGAATGCTGCCGTGGTGGCGAGGGAACGTGATAAACGCAATCGGGAAGAGAGGGCTAGGATTGCTACTGGTCAGGGTGGTCAAATGGCTCACAGTCAGCAGGGACAGGTGTCACATCAACAACGGCCTCAAGGACATTCAAGTCAGAGCCAGCAGCAACACCCACTGTCACAACAAGGAGGTGCGGTCCATCTATCCTATCCTCAGCAACCACCACCACCACCACCATCAAATGTTTTGCCTTCCTCGGCAAAGGTTCAAATGCAGCATATGTTTCCGAGCCAGCCGACAAATAATGGCCCGATACAGTACAATCCCTTAGATCAGCAGAATAGAATGTACACACAACAACAGCAGCAGCAGGCCGCACGGCTTCATCAGCAGCAGCAGCAGCAGCAGCAGCAGCAGCAGCAACAATCCTTACAACGTCAACAACAGGCCGCCCAGCTTCAGCGTCAACAGCAGCAGCAGCAACAACAACAATTCCAAGCACAGCAGATGAAAATTGCGGCTCAACGTCAGTCACAGGAAGAAGCCATTAAAAGACAGCGCCAGAATCAGTACGAGCAGGAACAAAAGCGTAAGATGTACGAAGATGAACGTCGACGGCAGGAGGTGGAGGCCGAGAAGCGTATATCAGAGGAAGAGGCACGACGGAATGCCAAGATCGTTCACCGGATGAAGGTTTGGGGTCGAACGGGGTTTGGATTGGTAGTGAAGGGATATGCCAAGGGATTGCCACAACTCCAGAAGGGGCAACGTATTGGTGCAGTCATACGTCAAAGTACATGTGGTGGTTTGAGTTTATGCTCCGACAGCGAGTCTGCACTTGTCGGGGCATTACAGCGTGCTGGGAAAGAAGAAGAACAACCCAAGTCACACCCAGAAAATATTCAAAAGTTTGTGGATGGCATTCGTAGACATTTGCTTAAGCAAGAACCACCACAAATTGAAGAACCACCATCGTCGGAGGAGGATAAGCATCGGATACGTCTAATGAGCATCTCCAGCACCCTCATTGAACCAACCAAAATACATACCAGCCTTAAACGAATTAAGAAGCAACCACCCCGTGAGGGCAAATTCCTTGACAAGCACATCCGTCGTGCACGTCAACAGACCTCCGACGCACTGTCAAAACGTCACAAGGAGTTAATGAAGGCAATTTTACATCACCAAACTGAATTTTACAAGTTCCATCGATTGAAGAAAAATGATTGTGCGAAGGTAGCGCGGGCGATACGTGACCAGCTACGTAAGGCGGAGGTGGCCAAGGAGAAGGATGTTGAGAATAATGAGAAGGCACGTATTGCCGCACTTCGTGCGAATGATATGGCAGCATACACAAGTTTGCTCGAGGATACCAAGAATGAACGGTTGAAGTTCCTACTGGATAAGACCGATGAATGTATGAATCGTATATCAACCTTGTTACGTAGTCGTGCCGAAGAAGAAGAAGAGGATATTAAACTTATGGGTGGAGAGGGTGCGATCAAGGCTGAGTTTACACAGGAGTCCGCGACTGTTGGGTCGTATTATGAGACTGCGCATGTCAAGAATGAACAGGTCCGACAACCAAGTCTACTTGTCGGTGGAGAACTGAAGGAATATCAACTGGCGGGACTACAGTGGCTGGTTAGTTTGTACAACAATAGATTGAATGGAATTCTCGCTGATGAAATGGGACTCGGTAAGATCTACCAAATACATTTACACAGTCTCTTTTCGTCACAGACATTTTCTAACACCGTTTCTGTATCCGTCATCAAATTGCACAGGGAAAACGATTCAGACCATATCATTGATTGCCTACCTGATTGAGGCAAAACAAATTTTAGGACCATACCTTGTCATCGTTCCCCTCTCCACTCTATCAAACTGGGTGAATGAATTTGCAAAATGGCTACCCGCCGCAACTCTCGTCTGTTATAAGGGCACACCGCAACAACGAAAGCAGCTGTTCCGTGACGAAGTTGCTGGTGGACACTTCAACGTCTTGTTGACCACATATGAATTTGTAATCCGAGACAAGGGAAGTCTTAAGAAGATTGCATGGCAATATGCCATTGTAGACGAGGGACATCGTATGAAAAACAACCAATCGAAGTTTTCGATTACACTTGGGACTCAGTACAACACTCGACGTCGAGTGTTACTCACTGGTACCCCACTTCAGAATAGTTTGCCTGAACTTTGGGCATTATTGAACTTTTTGCTACCCGAAATCTTCAATTCTGCAGAGAGTTTTGATCAATGGTGAGTTTCTTTCACGCTTGAACTCTATTCGTCTACAGACTTTCCGCCAGTGTCATCTGACACGCATGTGTATTCTCTCAGGTTCAATAAACCTTTTTCATCTTACGGGAAGAGCGTTACTGGCGGTGAAAACGGCGACGAATCCTCCAATGAATTATTATCTAACGAGGAGCGCATGCTAATCATTCATCGTCTGCATGAGCTGTTGAGACCATTCATGCTTCGACGGATCAAGAGCGAAGTCCTTGACCAGCTTCCTGAAAAGGTTGAGAAGGTCGTTCGTTGTGAGTTGTCCTCTTGGCAAAAAGAATTGTACAAACAAATCAGTCGCAAGATTGCAGCTGAAGCCAATGGCAAGAACTTCAATCGTGGATTGAATAATGTTGTCATGCAACTTCGAAAGGTGTGCAACCATCCTTATTTGTTTTCCAAGGATGGATATCACATAAACGACGACATTATTCGCTGTTCTGGAAAGCTCGAATTGTTGGATAGGATGCTCCCGAAGTTAAAGGCTGCGGGACATCGTGTACTAATGTTCACTCAAATGACCAAGATGATGCCGATACTCGAAGATTACTTTGCCTACCGTAGATTTACGTCGCTACGGCTTGATGGGTCCACCTCGGCCGATGAGCGCGAGAAGCGGATGTACATGTTCAATGCCCCAGATTCGCCCTATTTCATTTTCCTGTTATCAACACGTGCTGGAGGTCTTGGACTGAACCTGGCAACTGCGGATACAGTCATCATTTTTGACAGGTAAGAGGTACTTTCTTTTTGTCATACCCTTTATTTACCACCTTCGAATTATTAATGCTAAAAGTTACTTTCTTTTTCTCTACTTGACAGTGATTGGAATCCAATGATGGATTTGCAGGCACAAGATCGAGCACACAGGATAGGTCAAAGGAAGGATGTACGAGTCTTTCGCATCATTACTCAATCCCCAGTCGAGGAAAAGATTCTAAGCCGTGCCACTGAGAAACTTCAAATGAACGAACTTGTAGTGGAAGCAGGCAAGTTCGACAAAAGTGGGCAAGAGAAGGTAGACAATAGTTTAGAAAGGTTGAAAATGATGGAACTGTTGTTGGATAATTTCGACGAGACTCAGAACGCGGCGCAACGAGGAGCAGCATCTGAAGAGGACTTTGAGAAGGACACTGACGATGAAGAAGAGGAGTATTCCGGTGATATATTAAATGAAATCATCAGTACCAACGACGAGGATTACAAGCTGTATTGCAAGATAGATCTTGCCAAAACCAACGCCCCTGCCTTGTATTCAGATCTTAATAGTTGCCCTGATTGGATTCGCTATCCGAATGGTAAACCGGAACCTGGAGCTGAACTGTTTGAGGACGATGATTTTCTTGGAAAACGCCGTGCAGCTGCAGGAGATAAAGTGTACGATGATGGCATGACTGAGAAGCAATTCTGTCGTATGATGGACAAACAAGCCGTGGCAGAAGAAAAGGGCAAGAAGAAAGGGTCGAAGAAGCGCGGTCGTAATGCGGTGGATACTTCCAACATCCTGGATGATTTCGGCGAGAGGAAACGTAGCAAGACTGCACATCTCGATAGCTCCCCCTCTGCACGGCCGAAGAAAACTGTCAGTGACTTTGGTAGTGGAGAAGCCATGCACGATAGACTTCTAAGCATTGCAAAGTCCATCATCTACTTAAAAGAGAAAGGAACGAAACGAAAGTTGGCTGACATATTTTTGGAAAAACCATGTCCCCAGACCTACCCCGACTACTATCAATTGATCAACAAGCCAATTGGTATGAATGACATACTTCGCAAGTGTCGTGCTAAATTATATTCCACCGCTAATGAATTTCTGGACGATTGGAACACTCTCTTTGTCAATGCTGTAACCTACAATGGTGAAGGCTCATGGATTGTTAATGATACCAGGGTTATTCGGGCTGAGTTGGATAGACTCGTGGCGAAGAATGCTCTTAATACTAGTGTCCACCAAGAAGTAGCAAAAGCAGCACCAGCAGCCGCTACACCAAAGAGTGCACCAAAGAATGTACCAGCGAAGAAGGCACCTGTTCGTATAAAGCTCTCCCTTAAGATGGGTAAGAAGAAAGTCCCAACCCCCGTAGTTGCAACACCTGTTGATTCAGATTCCGACGATGATGAGTCTGATTCCGACGAGTCTGATTCTGACTAGATAATATGATGACAACGAACACAAGAGAGAAAGGGGGATTTCAAGAAGTTGATAACTTGTTTTCCTACGCAAATGTTACCAAAATAACACACAAACGCACAATTAGTTCTTAAGTCATATAATTGACATTAATATTTTATTCCCCCATTGTTGTGAGTGTGTGCGTGA
>Ga0247832_1007877_pt1 | contig 10888 bp, 9 predicted proteins | sample LaCruzMarch2015__10_FD_192407 | JGI IMG/M metagenome (GOLD analysis project Ga0247832, IMG submission 192407) | Freshwater microbial communities from meromictic Lake La Cruz, Castile-La Mancha, Spain - LaCruzMarch2015_4m | ecosystem: Environmental > Aquatic > Freshwater > Lake | place: Spain...
AATCTTTGCGTCTCGCGGCATCAAGAGAAACGGGTTCGCTAGCCGCTGCGTCGTTTCAAAAAAATGACGATTGGATGATGTTTGAACGATGTCCCGTCTTCACCTTGGAGAGTATCGAACTTCCCTCACAAGAATCCGGTGTTATTGCCTCTCTGGAAGTGACCGAGAACGATAACGTTGTCGCGAATCAGATCATTGCGAAGCTAGACGCCAAAGTTGCCGAACTCGAAAAAGGCGTTGCAGGACTTCAGTCGCAAGTTGCAACCGCGGAAGCAAATGATGAGAGTGAGATCCGATTGGCAGAGGCGTTTATGCAGGAGGCGCAGCTTCAAGTCGACATCTACGAAGAAATGGCCTCCAAAGGGAACTCAGGCGAGTTCGATTTGCGCCAGAAACAATTGGCTCTGGCGCAAACGAAAGTTCGGATAACCCAAGCCCGAGCATCGAAGCAACAAAAAGACCTTCGAGCCAAGCTCGCTCAAGCCAGTGTCTATTTAGGGCAACAAAAAGCAGATCGATTGATTTTGAGATCTCCTATTGCTGGAACAGTTGTCAAAATTGAACACAGGCCTGGCGAATGGGTACAAGCGGGAACTACTTTGGTCAAAATCATTCGATTGGATGAGTTGCGTGTGGATTGTTTTGTCGACATCAATCAATTAGATCCCTCCAACCTTGTCCAACAGCCAGTTTCGGTCTTTGTAAATCGTGGGCAGTCCGAGAATCAATTTGTCGGCAAGATCACTTCCTTTGATCCGGACGTCAGTTCAACCGGTTCGGTTCGAGTGCACGCGACGATTCAGAATCAAAAGAGCGGCGATCATTGGTTGTTACTGCCGGGTATGACCGTCCGAATGCAGCTTGCACATGCTCGAACGCCATGATTGCCGATCCACCTGATGCGCTAGGATATCGGTTGAGACCGGATATTCAATGGAATGCGATCTTGGATGGCCATGCCTTGGAAAAGACATGGATCGCGTCCGATCCGTTGACTCGTAGGCTTTTTCGCTGCGGTGATCATGAGTATCAAATTCTGCAATGGATCAACCAATCGGCCTCGACAGAACAAATCATCGATCGGTTCCATGATCAATTTCGACCTCGTCGTCTCGACCCCTCTGATCTTCAAAATTTGATAGGTCGTTGCCTTGGAGCTGGAATCCTTCGTTCCAGTTATCGCAGGTTTTTAGGGAGCGATACATCGCTCCAGTTGTTTCCGCATCTTTCGTCCGAAGATGCGAATGGAACGACTCAGCTTGTCGATCCAAGAATTTCTGCCGGCTTAGAACAGAGCGCTCCATCGCAAGCGATTTCCGGAGCTGCCATGGTGTCTGAATTCTTTCGCTGGCTTGCGAGCAACATGTCCAAGTGGATGCAATGCCAAGTACCGTTGGTAGATCCAGAGCGATGGCTCGGGCCGCTGGCTCGTAGCTCTCACTGGCTTTACTCGAAGCCAGCCGTCTGGTTTTGGTTGATGCTGGTTTTCACGGCCTTCTGCTTGCTCGTTTTGCAATTCGAACGTTTATATTCGGAGCTTCCAAGTTGGAACTCGCTTCGTTCGCCTGGGCTATTGATTGGGTTTGGAATCCTGTTCGTGGTAACTCGCTTGATTCATGAATTAGGACATGCCATCGTTTGCCAAAGGCATGGCGTTCGTTGCAAGGAGATGGGAGTCTTGATGTCCTTTGGGATGATGTGCCCCTATGTTGACATCACGGACGCTTGGAAACTACAGGATCGCTATGCACGTATGAGCATTGCTATCGCCGGAATCTATAATGAGATCCTCGTGGCGTCGCTGGCGGTGTTGGTATGGGCAGGGACATATCCTGGTTGGCTTCACACGACTGCATTGCAAATATTTCTTGTCTGCTCCGTCACGACTCTCTTATTCAATGCAAATCCACTGATGAAGTATGATGGATACTTTCTGCTTTGCGATTGGCTGAATATTCAGAATTTAAGAGAGCGTTCCTTCGAGGCATTCGATGATTTGCTTGGCCAGGCTGGCTCGCAACGTTCTCCGATGAAAAGTATAGGCTTGATAATTTACTTTTTTGCGTCGTCGATTAATCGTATTGTCATTTCCATTTCGGTGGCAGGAATGGTATACGCCTTAGCCAGGCAATGGCAAGTGTCTGGATTGGGGATCGGTCTGATTGCCGCTTACGCTTTTTGTTCCACGATCGTCGCGATAGCCTCGTGGCAGAGGAATTCTGATGGGAGCAAACCACTTGGGAAACGGGGGACCGCCTTGGGCTGGATCGCCGTATGCTTATTGATCGCATGGATAGTTCATGAGCCACTTCCCAATCGAGTCGCCACCCAGGGCTCTTTTGTTTCCGGTAAGCGATATCCAGTGTACGCTCTGACTCATGGACGGTTGGTGGACATGCTGTCCCCTGAACAATACGGCTCGGTCGACGTTGGGGACCCGTTGTTCTCGCTGATGAACGAAGCGTTGGAGCGAACCGTTTTGGATCTGGAGGGAAAGTTGGTAAAAATAGAAGCCCAGCTTTCTACTTCGGAACGAGTCGCGTACTTTCAAGACGAAGCTGGTGGAACCATCCCTCTGTTGAAGGCTCAGCGGGAAGTCATTCGTCGTCAGTTAGAGCAAAGGAACCAGGAGCTCGAGCAATTGGTGATTGCGGCTCCGATCGCCGGGCGCTTTGAACCAGCCACGGCCCCACCGCTCGATAGTCCAGAGAATCCATCGGACTCGTTGTTAGGGTTGGTATCGTATCGTGCTAACTCCGGTACAAGCCCATGGGCCCGTTCGAAATCGTTAGGCAGGTTCATCGAAAAAGGAACACAGTTAGGCTGGATGGTCCAAGACAATCAGTCCGTCATTGAATGTCGATTGAATGAAGAGCAGGTTGCGGGCATCAAGACAGGTTCCCAAGTGCGTGTGGTTTTGATACAGAACCCTGCCAAAATTTGGCACGGTCGGATCTCCGAGATGGCCAGCACGGCTCAAAATACGAATACGGCAACCCAATCGGCTGTTTCCAATGCTACGAATTCCCCAGATGAAAAGCAGCCAATGCTATATCAAGTGCGAATTCAGCTGAATGAATCAGACCGACTTGAAATGGAAGCTCGACAGTACTTGTCAGGGTCGGCGGAGATTGTATTCCTTCGCCCCAGTATGTCTTTGCTCGAGCTGGCAACTGATTTTTGCCTGCGTAACTTTCGCTTGCGTTAACAGACAATACCGTTCGATCAAGCATTCAGCTGTAGTGATTTTGTTGAACCTTCAGCCGTAGGCGTACGTGAATGGCAGTAAGTACGCCTTCGGCTGACTGTTAAACGATCGATTGAACCTTATTGTGATTAAACCGCGACTGGAGCTGCGATATGAGGGTGAGGATCGTAGTTTTGCAATGCAAAATCATCGAACTCAAATTCTAAAATACTTGGTCTTGTATGGCTGATGGTCAGCGAAGGAGGTGTTCGAGGCGCGCGAGCTAATTGCGTTTTGGCTTGGTCGATGTGGTTGGTATACAGATGAACGTCACCAAGAGTGTGCACGAAATCGCCAGGTTCTAGTCCGGTTGTTTTGGCCATCATCAATGTTAATAAGGCATAGGACGCGATGTTGAATGGCACGCCAAGAAAGAAATCGGCACTCCGTTGGTAGAGCTGACAGCTCAGCTTGCCGTTAGCGACGTAGAACTGGAAAAGCAGGTGGCAGGGCGGTAAAGCCATTTTGGGAACATCAGCAACATTCCAGGCGGATACGATCAATCGTCGTGAATCTGGGTTGGAGCGAATTTGCCGTTCCACTTGTGTGATTTGGTCGACCACACTTCCGTCGGGGCATTCCCAAGATCTCCATTGCTTTCCATAAACAGGCCCTAGTTCCCCTGTGGGACTAGCCCATTCGTCCCAGATGGAAACTCGATTCTCTTTGAGATAACGTGTGTTCGTTTCTCCCTTGAGAAACCAAAGCAGTTCGTGAATGATGCTTCGAAGATGGAGCTTTTTGGTGGTAAGAAGAGGAAATCCTTGATTCAGATCGAATCGCATCTGAGCCCCAAAGAGACTTAAGGTACCGGTCCCGGTCCGGTCTGATTTTGAGATTCCTTCATTCAGGATTCTCTGCATCAGTTCAAGATAAGGTCTTTCCATATCGTTCGTCACTCTTGTTGCGTGTTCGAAGAATCGATCTTGCGAGCTGTCAGGGTCCAATGCCGATCGCTGGTCATCGAGACACATGAGGATTCCAGGCCCGCTTCGACCGCTAGGTTTTTCACTTCATCGATGCTAAGGGCTGCATGCAAGCTGTCCCGAAACATTTGACGAGACGGTTCGGATTCGTGTTTAGCATACTGTTCGACCAAAGCATCCAATGTTTCTTGATCATGCGGACGAACTAGATCTCGTACAAACAAGAGTCCGCCCGTTCGCAGCACACGCAGAGCTTCTGGAAAAAAGGTCTCGAGGGTCGGCAAGTGATGAACGAGAGAATTGCTGAAGATGGTATCGAAGTAGTCTTTTTGAAAAATCAATTTTTTGGCATCGCCCTGAGCCAGTTGTACTCGGTGCATAATCCCACCCACTTCGAGCCGATACCGAGCGAGTTCCAGCATCTCTCTGGACGCATCCATAGCCATGACCCGAACAACTGGGTCGTTGCGACAAAGCTCGATGGGGATCAAAGCGGTCCCAGTTCCGATATCCAAGCAGTCCTGGCCTAACGGTCCGGAAGCGATTAAGTCTTTGACAAACTGAGCGTTAACGCCCGAGTGGTCCATTGCATCGTACTCGGATGCTTCGGAGTGGCTTTGAACGGTTTCCGCTTCAAGAATTCGATTTAGCAGCATGAGTCGGCAGTCGAGTCTTCCGATCCACGGCGACGAGGGCCTGGGATTTCTGGACCCGTATGAGTGATTCGATTGTGTTGATCTACGAAGACGACACGGGGGTCAGGTATTCGAAATTCCGATCCGTTTTCTTGGGAGTACCCGAAGGTGGCGATAATGACAACATCGCCGGGGCGAACCAGATGGGCCGCCGCGCCATTGATGCAGACATCGCTCGAGCCGTTTTCGCCAAGAATGGCATAGGTTTCAAGTCGAGTGCCACGCGTCACATTCCAAACCGCAACCGCTTCGAAGGGAACGATTCCCGCAGCTAGCAACAAATCAGGTGGGAGCGTAAGCGAACCTTCGTAATGGAGGTCCGCTTGGGTGACAGTCGCTCGGTGGATCTTGGATCTTAAAAATTTTCGGAACATGGCTAGATTGTGCCTGCCACTAGCCCTTCTCGCTAGCCGAACTAGGACTACTTTTTCTTAGCGGCTTTTTTTGCAGTCTTTTTGGTTGCTGGTGCAGCAGCTTTCTTGGGAGCCGCTTTCGTTGCGCTTTTCTTCGAAGCCTTTTTGGGGGCGGCAGCTACCGTGGAGCTAGCCTTGGCAACTTTTTTGCTGGACTTGCCGCCGAAGATGCCTTCCCAGCCGGAGGAATACTTCTCGTTTGTACCAACTCGCGTAATTGTCACAGAAACACCTTTTCTTTGAAGACCACAACGTCTTGCTAGAAGACGAAAACACCGACCGCGAAACAACCACGGCTATCGACATCTCCCAAATTAGCGGAAGCAGGATTGCCTGGTCAATACGTTTTGGTGATTCAAGGCGCATTCGCGATCGATTTGATACGGGATTCTTCCATATCGATCTCGCGTTCGAGTTTTTGGACCAAGGCCTCTTCGATAATCGACTCACGAAACAGTTCATGCAGTCGATGCCGTTGAGCCGCCAAAACGCCAGAGAATGCTTTGTGACAAAGAGAGGATTGATGCCCCAGGATTGATTCATCCTCCAAGTTCAATCGCATCAGCCAACTGTCAGCATGGCTGCGGAAGTAGGATCTCAGATATTCAATCTCATCTCGATTGACGCCGCGAACCGTTTTTTCGTCCAGATAGATGTTAGCGCAGGCTAGCAGCGTTAAGCGAGCATCCAGTTCTTGTTCGGATTGGGAGCGACCGCCGCCGCCTAATTGGAGCACGCGAACAATCCAAGGCAGGGAAACGCCTTGAACGACCAAGGTGCCAAGAATCACGACGAAAACCACGAACAAAATGAGGGTTCGGAATGGAAAATCAGCGGGTAGAGCAAGCGCTGCCGCCAGGGATACAACCCCGCGCATGCCCGTCCAGCCAATCAAAAGTAGATGCTTCCATGGGGGGGACGGATCCTTTTGACGCAGCCGATTTGATAGAAATCTCGGTAGCCATGCAGCTGGGAAAACCCAGACCAAACGCACTGCGATGGTCACAAATAAGATCGCCGTTGCACCGAGACTGTCACTGAGAAACTGCTCACCCGTGGCTAGATTCTGGACCACTTCGCGCATTTCAAGGCCAATAAAGATAAATGACAATCCCGTGATAACGAAAACGACGCTTTCCCAAACCGCAGTTGCGTGTAGCCTAGTCGCTTCTGAGAACGACCGACGACTGCTTTGCCGAACCATTAAACCAGCACATACGACAGCCAGTACGCCCGAACAATGGACCGCTTCGCAGATCAGATATGCGGCAAAGGGAGTCAGCAACGTCGCTGCGGTTTCGATCACCGGTTCGTCGCTTATGCATTGCCGTAACGGCCCAGCCCACTAAGCAACCAACAGCGATGCCTCCTACCGCAGCGATAAAGAACTGGGAAATAAAGCTCGATACCAAGAAAGTCTCTCCAGCAGCCACCGCCAATGCCACGCGATAGGTTACCAAGCCGGCCGCATCATTCAGTAGACTTTCCCCTTCCAGCATACTTTTTGGCGTTTGGTTGGCGAAGTGGAGCCTATGCCCGGACGTTGATTCCGCGCTTAGGTACGACCGCCGCTTGCTCAACCAGTTGAAGGACTGCTTTGCCTTCTTCCTTAGCTGCATTTTGCTGTTTAACAGCAACCGCAGTAGCGATCTCGAGTTTAGTGGTAGCGGTTTCTCGCTGAATGTCGATCGCTTGTTGAACAACAGGGGAAATTTTCATGGCAATTTAAACTCCTAAGGCTACTGAAGATGAATGAATTAACTTGGCAGAACGGGAATTGGGTTCGTGTTCGCAAGTGACAATCAAGTCCATTGCTACCGACCAGCGACCTTCTGAATCCCCTTGAACGATCCAGTGAGGCATAACACAGACAGATTGATGAACGAGCTCAAAACCGCCTTCGCTTTGGCTGACCGTTTCTATCGGGAAACTCCAAAGCCCCGACGGACGGTTGGCTGTCCATTGAACATTGGCCCCCAGCCATTGGTCAATCAAGCCTAGGTAGTCTATCGATTCAATGTTCAGGATGGTTCCAAGATGTCCCATCCGCTCGCATCGCGCATCATAAAAGAAACGATCGTCTGCTCCGGATGGCATGCCAGCGAAATTGAATTCAACGCCAAAATGGAACGGTCTTCCGGGTGGCAATCCCTCGATGAGATACGTGATTTCCAGGGCATGGCTTCCGGCAAACAAAGTGACCCCTTTGGTGATCGTGAGCGGAATACCCCAGGCATTCCCCTCTCGGCAAAGCTGGATTTGAATCTTGCCTGATCCACGTCGCAACTTTGCATCGTAAGGCAATGCGGCAAAATCGCCGCGTTCGATGGCGGTCCCTCGCTGAACCTCCTCGGGTGTCGCTTGGAGATCAAAGAAGTGATCGACCAAGGATTTTCGGGAGTAAACATCGTATTGAAGTCGTTTATCCAGTCCGCCTTGCTTGAAAACAACTCGATCGTGAATGCTGGCTGTTTCGCTGGAGGAATGGCTACTGCCCGCCTTGACCTTGGCGTGGTATTGTTCTGGGCGACGCTGCATCGTAGCCAGCAAATTGTGTTCGATGCCGCGAATATCCAATTCGTACAACATGCCACCAGTCGCAGGCGCCAAATATCCGATAAGTTGGTCGTTTGCTAAACGAATCTCAGGATACAGATCTTTGTTATAGTCTTCCGTGGTCACGTCGACCCATTCTCCATGACGACCATTCGAACGCTCAACCAAGTTGTCGGCAGCGATCAGTTCGCGGTAGGTGGCGTTGCGCAAATGCGGAAGATAGATTCCGCCGAATGCACCATGCCAGTATGGGCAATTGCATTGAGCTCGGTAAAGGTGATCTTCAGCCTGTGGCAAAAGCGATTTGTCGCCTGTGCCTCGTCGCGCGAACTCCAAACGTCGGCTGACGTCCAGCATGCGGCAGTACATCTCATTGGCTTCGGAGTACTTGATTCTAAAGTTCCGCCAGAAGCCTCCTTTCATGAACTGCTTGATTTGAGGCCACCGTGAATCGCTCTCAAGTTCATGCACGACCGTATCGTACACAGCCTGTCGGTCGACTGGCAAAGCCCATTCGGTCATCTCACGGTAGGAACAATCTGGAAGGTAGACTGAACCTGCTGGAGGTGTTTCTGTGATCACCTCGGACGGGGTTGAAGTGCGTAGCCATGTTCTGTTTTCATTAAGGAGGTCAAAGAATTGACGCAGCCAGCCTCGTTGATAAACATGTTCATGAGTGTTGGGCCATGTTCCAAATTTTTCCCCGTCATCACCAAACAACAAGACTGAATTCGGAGCTCGGTCTGCGACCTGACGGCAGTACTCGATTGTCTCAGATGCTGCCGCAAACGGAAGTAGATACCGGAGTCGCTCGCTTCCCGGAAAAACCCGTAACACGTGACCGTCATCTTCGGTTAAAAAGTAGTTTGTCAGTTGAGAGTCAATCCATCCCGCCGCGCGAAAGTGAAAGTCATCTAGGATCGTGTATTGCATACCGGCGGGTACGATATCACGTGTTAGCTGACTTTCCCAAACACGCTCTGGCATCCACATGCCCGTGACCGCAGTGTCAAATCGAGTCTGTAGCCAACGCGTGTACTTGCTGATTTGACCGATACGATCGCGGCTTGGCAGCATCGTCAAAATGGGCTCGTAGAATGGACCACCAACGATCTCAATACGGCCGGCTGCAACCAAGGCCTTCACCCGATTCAAGTATTCGGGATGATGCTCCGCCAGCCAGAGCATGAGAGGTCCTGAGGTATGCAACGCTACCTTCACGTGCTCGTAAGGCTCGAAGACATTCAAAAAAGGAAGATAGCTATCTTGGTAAGCCTGTTCGATGACTCCATCGAAGTTGCCGATGGGTTGATGGTTGTGCAAGACGATGCAAAGCCGTACCGAGTTTCTCATAAAATGCATTCCCATCCATTGCGCCGTCAGAAACGAAATAAGAGATGAATCCAGTTGTTGCGATTGGGTTTCCACAGACATTCAGGATGAACTGTGGTCGCGCAACGTGGCTACGAAAGTTGTTCATCGGCACAATCCGCACAGTTGTTGCAGACCATTCCCGCTCGACTTGCATGTTGCCCCAGACTACCTAATTTCTCGCGATACCCCCGGAATCAAGTCAACGAAAAAGCTAGGTTGCTTTCATTGGCCTACGGGCATCCACCCTCTGTCCCTAACAGAACATCCAACGCGTGCGTATTGACCTAAAAAAATCAGCTTCTGCGGGTTGCCATGGAAACGTGAGCCCACTTGCATTAGGCCTTTCGATAGGCTTGCTCCTTGGTTTTTGTTTCCTTCTTGGTTGCGATCTCGATTCTCACAGCGCGACGCAATTGTTCGAGGCGAATTCACCGCCCGATCGATTGCATAATGATCAAGTGCATTTCGCGAGCGCAAACGTTGAAAAAGTTTTGTCCCAAGAAGATGAGATCGATTCCTCTGGCTTAAGCGGTGATTCGGCCAAGTGGATTGCACGCCGGGAGCCCAATCCTGTCCTTCCAAAGCGAACCTCCCATCCGCGGTTCGATCCGAACGATCCAAGACCGCCATTGCTCTTCATTGAAACGAATGATTCGACCGTGGCGGGCGTTCCCATCGGTCTGTTCACAGATCAAACTTTTCTAATGGGAAGCGACGGAAAGATCCGGATTTTAGAGAACTCGAGTATACGACGTCAGGCGGTGCTGCAAGAACGTTTTCAGCCGATGGATCGCAACGACTTGGCCATGGAATTGCGGGCGGAATTCGGTAGGCAATACACTGTCAAACAGGAATCGCCTTATTTAATCGTTTCGCAGCCTAACCATGTATCTGCATGGGCTAAGCGTTTTCGTAGCTTTTTTCATTCGTTTCGACTCTATTGCTCGACGCACGGAATAGAAACTCGCCCGATCGAGTTTCCTTTGACCGCAATCATCTTTGGAACGCAAGCAGAATTCTTGCGATACGCCCACCAGGAATCAGCTAAGCTCCCCCACAACTGCGTCGGTTATTATTCACAGAAGTCGAATCGGATTGTTCTTTTCGAATCCCCCACCGGCGACAATTCAGAAACGATTGCGACCATTTGCCATGAAGCGACACATCAACTTGCCTTCAATTCGGGATTGCACCAACGACTCGCTTCAACCCCCTTATGGCTGGTGGAAGGGTTTGCGACCATGTTTGAATCCCCTGGTCTTGCGGGGCTAACGATGAAAGGGGGAGGCTCCCGTTGGCCTGACTCACGCAAACAGGACTGGCTTACACTTGCGAAAAATCCATCCTCCATCTCGCAATTGGTAGACAGTCTGATTCGAAGCGACACCCAGTTTGAATCCAACCCCATGGAATCGTATTGCGTTTCTTGGGCGATGGTTGCCTATCTCTCACAACGACGCTCGCGCGAATTCACCGAATACCTTCAATTCAATGCAAAGATGCCACCTTACCAGGACTATTCGGCCGCGGATCGCCATCGCGATTTCCGGACCCTTTTCGGCCAGGACCCAAGAATTATCACCAAAAGCTTAATTCAATTCATTGACGGACTTCAGTAGAGTTACTCGTCAAACCTATCGTTTCCTTCGTTCGACTCGATGGCGTCCATGGCTTCGC
>Ga0247832_1007885_pt1 | contig 10878 bp, 5 predicted proteins | sample LaCruzMarch2015__10_FD_192407 | JGI IMG/M metagenome (GOLD analysis project Ga0247832, IMG submission 192407) | Freshwater microbial communities from meromictic Lake La Cruz, Castile-La Mancha, Spain - LaCruzMarch2015_4m | ecosystem: Environmental > Aquatic > Freshwater > Lake | place: Spain...
GAACGAAACAATTCCACGTTTCATAGAGCTACTTGGTTCCGATCATGACATATGCGTCGAGAGTTCCTTGTGTTTGCTTGTTACTGCAACAAAAAGTCACGTCATAGGAATGAGCGGTAAAGCTCTTATCCCTCCACTGACATGCATAATGAAGTCACCTTCACGATTGCACATGTTACCTGAGTGCTCGACTCTTCTTGTGAATATTATTAATTTTGGCCAACCTTTTATTCAAGATGTAATTGATGCGGGTATTGTCCCGACAGTGATTGATATCATGAATACAAATGATGATTCTACCGTACATACAATTTTAGCTCATGTCTTAACAAAACTGGCTACTAGCGATCAAACCGGTGTGATTGCGAAAGTTGATGGTTTACTTTCAGTTTTGGTTACTCTGTTGGATTCATCCAATGACGCAATAGCCAATGAATCAATCGTAGCGCTTGGTAATATCGTTCAGATGGCCCCTGAATATCGTAATCTAGTAGTGGAGGCGGGAGTGATGAAGCCCTTGCTACATATACTTAATCACTCAGACAAGGTTGGCATCGTATTGAAGAATGCTACTGAGACTTTCTCTCAGTGCTGCCAAGGCAAATCAAGTGATTTCTCCGCGACGAAGGCTGCCTTGAATGTACTGACTCGACTTATTGTGGACGATGACATTGATGTATTGCGCCACGCATGTTGGGCACTATTTCATTTGCTGGATGGGCTGGATTACAAAGATGTTCAATCAGTGATGCGAAACCTAAGCTTTATCAAAAACATTCTCAATCATGCAATCCATCTCTTGCAGCTATCTACGTTTCCTTTAGAGCTACCGGTTTTGAAGACTTTGTACCTCATCACCAAGGCTGACAAGGCTGGGGGCATCGATGCCATCATTAGGTGTGAAGCTATTGCGGCTATATCTAAATCTTTGTCAACTAATCACGAAGAACTCCGGATTCTTGCCTGTAAAGCGATGTGTAACATAATCAGCGGCAGCAGGGACCGCCTTCAGGCCGCGATTGACTGTGAAATGTTCCCACAGTTGTTCGAAATCTTGTCACGAACACAAGATAAATATGCTCTGCAGGTCATTCTTGAGGCAACGGATGCTGCCAATTTAGTCCAATCTAGGTACTTGGTAAACAGTGATTGTGTCAAACATCTGTGTACATTCCTAACAACGGATATTGAAGCACTACCTTGTCGCATTGGGCAGATGCGTCTCTGCAATACTGAAATTGTAGCGCTTTGTTCACTGAGAAATGTAAGTTATACTATTCTTTTCAATTGGTTAGGTTGTTTACTTTGGTCTGACATTAGCGTATCTTTCATGAACGTCTATAGCTACTCGCTACTGCAAAATCCGAGGTAAACTCTGAGGACCACTCCGGAGCTGAGCATCCATTGCAGTCGCGTGGCGAGGGGCATCAAAACTTAACCGTTCATCAAAATTATGATCCAAACGCTGATGATGAATCAGATTCAGATGAGTACTCTAGCTCCGTCGAAGATGAAGATCTGATCCATGAGATGATCGTCCAAAATAGTGGAACCTCTGAGATTAATGGGATATACATACGAGCTGGGTCATACGATGGTGTTTCCAAGTACACGAAGTGGTGCTTCTACGAAGGTAGAGATGAGGAGTTTTCTCTCTATAGATGCAAACTCACAGATAGCACAAGGAGGTGGTATATTTCGATTGTTCCAATGAATTCTCATCCTGGGACAACCAAAGATATCGATTTTTATGCTACTGCTGCTTCGTATAATGACGATGGTGATCTCCCTCCGCGCCACAACTGGATTTGCATTCCCAGTAGGGGGAAATCGCCCTCGCCTGAAGTGTATCCGAAGACCAATGAAGATGACGAGAGCCAAGGGCCAGGAAGTGTTGAGAAAATGTTGCGCAATTTCTTAGATGAGAGTAATCAACGTGAACAAACATTAGATGTGATAAAGTTGTTGCAACAGAAGAAAGCTTGGCTTAAAGTTGATACATGTGAACAGCGCGTTGAATCATTGAATAACGCAGTTGCAATACTCACAGATTTACTACAACAAGCTGACCAGCAGTTGCATTCTTTACAAGAGAAAAGAGTCAAGGCAGAGAAGCATAGTCCTCTCGATAAAGTGTGGTAAGTACTTGTGTGACATTATTTGTCATGACAAGTGTGACTTTGTAGAATGTCGTTCTCATTAACATTGGTATAGTGATAAACTTGTTGAGAAACAGATTGAAAGCATAGCTTTTATGAGTAACCAACTGAAGGAAGTAAATAAGGAGGTTCTCGATGCAAAGCTTTCTCTTGAACGGTTAGCAACTGAAGCTGAGGAAATTGCACCAAAGGCAGAATGGTATGCACGCCTTGGTAAGGATGATCTCCCTGCGGACTTAGATGATGTGATCAAGGCACTGCGGATCTCCACATCCAATCTCAAATCATTAGACGCTACCAGGAGTTCCAAAAAATGGCATGATAGGGTTCACAATTTGAGAGAGGGGACGGTGATGCTGTTCCAGTTAATGGATGGGGATTCAAAGAAAATTCAACGTGATGACGATTTGTCACACGTATCATCAGTCCACCACTTAAAGGGAGCGCCACAAAAGAAACGTCGTCTTGATTCCACCATTGAGAAGGTGAATGCTGGCACCAGAAATTCGGGCTGCTTCATACCCTCTCGAGTGTTTGCCGGTAATATAAAGGGGTACGTGTACAAGACAGGCAGTTCAGGTTTTGGGTACTACAGAGATGGATAATACATGAAATATAGATAATTTGCACTTGTTCTTACCAACATCGATGTATCAAGTTCTTTTAAATGCGCCCACATGAACATGACGCTATGTCAATATAAAAAAGTCGTAGTGTAAAGGTGTCTGTATTGATTAATCTTAGGAGTAAATCTTACTCGGTACTTAACCTCCGCCTTCAGGACCAACGACTGTTTGTGGGAGCAGCCCCTCCTCCTCCTCCAGCCCTGTTTCCGTCGTAGCGACCACCTCCGTAACCGCCGCCACGATCAGAAGAAGAAGGACCAGCACCACCCCAACGTGAGCCCCCTCCATCGCCCCCTGCTGCACCGCGACGGGACGGCGGAACATATTTTCCTGACGATCCACCTGCACCTGATGACAACGAGTCTAATCCTTTACTACCACCACCATTTACGGGCTGAGATCGTTCCATCCGCTCTTTTGCTTCTCTCTCCCTCTGTTCTTCCATTCGCAACCGCTCCTTCCTCTCAAGCTCCTCCTGCCTTACCCTTCTTTCCTCCTCTTTTCGTTGCCGTTCTTCTTCTGCCCTACGTTCTGCCTCTTCCCTTTCGGCCGCGAGACGTGCCTCCTCTGCCTTGAGTATTTCCTCTTCCTTTCGCGATCGTGCTCTATTAAGCTTACCCTTCTCAGCCTCGAGCTCGGCCCGTTGGTCCTCCTGTTCACATGCCTTCACGTGTACAATCTTACGTGCGGACATGATCATGGATTCGAACGTGGACGTGTAATCGAAGACGGAACACTCTGCCAAAGCCATCTTGTCGGCAACATCAGCTGTCCATTGATCCTTTGCCTTACTGGCTTGCTCGACAACCTCCTCCTCATAACGACGCCTATCTTCCTTAACGCGAAGCTCGAAACCCTCCTTAATTCGTGCCAGCTCCTCAATGCGGACTGCACGAACAATGTAATCGAGCTGTCGGGCAGTCTCCCTGACCTTACGTTCAGCCTCCTCGCGTTTCTTGGTTGCCTTCGCGGCATGCTCCTTCGCCAATGCCGCCGTATCCACCGTCTTAAGTTCCTCGGCTGTCATATTCTCCACGGACCTGCCCATTGCCGTGAGGTATCGCTTCTTCTCCATGGCATCCATCTCCTCCTGAATGCGCTGGAGCTTTTCTCTCTCTCTCATCTTTTGTTCACGGTCAAGTCGACGATCCTCCTCGGCCTTACGCGCTGCTTCCTCAGCCTTCTTCGCGGCCTCCTCCTCACGCAAACGTAGTTGCACGAGTTTCTCTGCCTCTTCCTTCCGCCTTTCAATAACGGCCCGTCGTTCGAGTGTTGCCAAATATTCATGCTCAAGTGTGGAACGAACCTCGGCATACATCGGTGCCCGACGCGTTGCGATAGCAGCAGCGTCAGGAGGGTTAATGACATCACAAGCTGCCGCAAGGTTTCTGGCAAGAGCCACTAGCTGGCCACGCATACCATCGCCCTCAAGATCGGCATTCCCGAAGCGGATGCATCCCATCCTATGATCGATACGTACACTCAATGCACGGGATCGAGTTGAAAGTACAACAGTCTTCTCCATTTGCTCAAAACTTACACCCAGTCCAGATGTTAGACTCTTGACATGATCAAGAGAGATGGTATGGTACGCAGATGATAGGTTCGAAATGAGCTTCAGAAGTAGAATATTCGTCAATGGTGCAACATACTTGGCGAGAGGGTGTTCCTCCTCGGTCATCGGAGTCGTCTCCCCATCGGTTGTTGTTGTCGTCGACTTGTTCATACCCGTCTCGGCACGGAGTTGATCAAGTAATATTCGAGCACGCTCGACCATATCTAATGGATCAGTCGTATCCTCAAGGACAACGTACAATTCACGCAAATACTCCGGTACATCCTCCATGACATTCTTCGTGCAAATCTCGGCCAGGATTGCATCTCTACTGGGTTCCGTGGTGTGAAACCCCAAGAGCGTGGCAAGACGTGCAGTCTTCTCCTTGGCAATATCATCCTCGACTGTGGATTGGATAGCATCCCTCCCCTGTCCACTCGAGAGACCGGTGTCCTTCGTGCCAGATGATGATGATGATGAGGGGATACACAGTGCGGCCAATAGGACAGCACTTGCCTGAGTCCGACGTGTTTCAGCACTCATACCACGATTGTACTCCCGACACAGTGAATAATACTTATACCAAGCAAAGGCATGGAAAAGATGATTCTCACTAACCCAGAATAGGCTAGTTAACTTCTCGTAGTACGTGGCCAATATCTTCGCCTTGGGTGGGGGGATAGTCACACCTGGAAGCTTACGCCGGACACGTGAAATTTGGAGTATGTTATATATATCCTCGACGGTACGAAAACCCTCAGTGAAGAGACATAATGTCGATGACGTCTCGAGTTGAGCAAAGCGGGTTTGGAGATGAAGTTCGATAGACTCGGCAGTCCATCCCTCCCATCCACGTACCTATGTTGTTGTTATTGGTAATGTTGTTGTTTTTGTTGTTGTTGTTGTTGTTTGTAATGATGGGGGTAAGCAAAAGGACACATGAGAATTAAGATATTCTCTCTCAATAATCATCCATCATATTCAACTACAACTACCTCTCTCTCTTACCTTGTTATTCTTGCCCCCATCTTCAAATTTGGCCACATTCACGCCACCATATCTCGCCAAATTGCCCAAATGCATTCTCATCATATCGCACAAACGTCGAAATTCCACACGACGTTTGTACTCTCCACAGAATCGCAGTGCACTGACCGCGCAGGCATGATACAAACGTTCCAACTTGCTGTTGGATTTCAATATGTCGAGTACGGCGCGATATATTTCCCATAGGAATTTGATGGCCGGAAAGAGCGTCGCCGTTTCGCGTTGAGCGCGCAATGGATCCGAGCTCATCGTGGACAGCAGTATGCTGGTGGGCAACGTGCCCTCGTACAATTCCACGTCGTCGTAGTCGTCGACGGGCGCCACCTCCACGCCGTCGATTTTTACCACGTCCCCCCCGCTCGCGGCTGCCAACGCGATCGCCGAGGACGTCGACGACGGCGGTGGTCCCTGCGGATTGCCCCCCCCCTCGACGGCATCCCGCGCCTCGCGACATTTCGATTCCGCCCTCTCGACGAGGTGGCGTATCACGCCTTCCAGACTGCCCGGGGCCTGGGATTGACTCAAATTGCGATATTGGTGCAGGCCATCCTTGGCCTCGCGCGTCCGACCGAGGTCCAGACACAGGTCGAGGTAGAATAGTATGACGTGTTCGTACGCGATGCTCCACGTCTTGTGCCGACGGCTGGATAGTGCCTCGTGCAGCAGGGAGAGCGCCGCGCCCGGTTGGGAGATGGATGCGAGTTCCTGGGCTCGACGGAGGGCCGTTTCGGGCTTGGCGAGGAAGGAATTGTACGATGACATGATAGTAGTAAAGTAGATGAGTAAAGGACGAGTTGATCCGACACTACGGCACTCTCAGTAGATGCTGCGGGTGGAGTAGGCCGCACTTCGTCTTATGGAGATGTTGAGTTTGTGGACATGAACATGAATAATTGCGCGGGATCGGCAATGACACAAAACTCAACACCAAACAGAGAGAGAAGGTAGACTCTGCCGACTAGAATCCGACATGAACGATGATGTCCTCGCTCGTCGACTACTGGGATGGCAAACAACCGAAGATGAAGATGTTGTTGTTGGTGATGTTCCTGCAAGCACCACTACGTCAGTGATCCAACGCGCTCTTACTCTCCTATCAAACGAGGGGGTACTTGATTTTTCGAATTATCCAAACAACAGTCGTAGGGATCCATTGTCAATAGTTATAGGATATCATCAACTAATATCAAAGTGTCTTGATAATGGCACGGCTACGACGCTGTCGTCTGGTAGTAATGAATGTATTAGATTAGCCTGTGAAATAGCACGTCGAGCGAATGATAAGATAACATCCGCTCTTCGCGATAGTATTAGTGGTGGTGGTAACAAAAATAATAACAATGGACCGATGGATTTAGCATTACTTCATCTGCAAATGATAATTAGTAATATACATACACGCGTCGTTGCGGATATTCGACTTATGGGACCGATATATAGAGGATTTTGTTCCTTGGCCGAGGTTCTCAATTCGACATTATCACTTGGGGTAGTGGTGGTAGAAGATAATATTCCATCATCGATGAATACGACGACTGCTCTACTTTTGTTGGACCAAGAATTCGAACATGTACTAGAAAAAGCATCGACGTGTTTACTCCAATTAGGATTATTAGACGAGGGATTAAACTGGGTCGAAACAATGTTGTTACGAATGAAAGACAGTAGTGAGACGACATCGACATCGACCACCGACAATTATGATGTAGGGTATGATTATTCTCGAGAAATAAAAAAGAAGAAGAATGTTATTATATTCCTTTTGGCAAGAGTAACATCTTTGGCAGCAATGTCGATTGCTGCTAGTGATCGAATACAACATCGTAATAGTCGAGCAGCAACAAAGGTATCACCACGAAGGGGGAAGAAGGAAGACTCGTCGGGAACCGGACTCATCCGACGACTTGTCAGGTGTGTATCTCTCTCCCTCTTGGCGGAGGCGATTCGTCTCAATGATTCCATTAACAAAAGTTGTACTGATGGTCAATCTGAGCTCTTCGATATGGCAAAAGAACTTGGTCTTAAAGCGGAACGATTTTTGCTAAAGTTGCTTCTTGGTGGTGACCAGCACTCGGATCGTCATTCAAGAGGTGGCACCAGCGCCGCTTTCGTCTGTGGCAGGGTATTGGAATGCTTCATTGACATGCCATCGTCGTCACGATCGTACCACCATCACGGGGACGACGACGAGAATGCAGCTCTCGTCGATTGTTCCGTTGGTAAACTCAAACTGATGAAGCACGTCGCCGCCAATTCGTCATCGTTGGTCAACCCCTCGAGGACCCTTATCGATTTCATCGAGTGTGTAATATTCGTCGATATACCAGCATGTCATCACTTACTGAGACGATTGGGGTCATCTTCTGTCACAGTGCGGAATCTCCAACGTCGGACGGAGGAGCTTCTAGCATATTATGTCCAAACACTCGAGAATGCCTCACATTCACTCTGTCTTCCCGTGTTGGATGATGAGGGTGATGCACAGCGACGACGGTCGATGTTCATTCAACAGCATCATTTACTTCTTCGTTGGCTCGCACCCACTGCCTCTGCCCGTTATGTCAATGATGCCAGTTGTAATCATCCATTAACAAACGAAGTTCTGTTACGCATTCTACAAAGGCGAATCATGATATCATGCTCGGCGAACAATGATGGTCATTCGCCAGACGACGCCGCTCATTTAACCTCATTGCTTTCTCAGCTATTATTCCATCAACAAACGGAGGTCTCACACCGTAGAAACATTGCTTCGCTGCTGATACGTCTTTTGTCATCGTCATCGGTTGCTACATTGGATGCAAAAGAATTGACCAATGTGACACAGTTAACGAGGCAATCTCTCTGGGTCGGCCTGAAACAGTCGGGCGTAATAGTTTCTTCAAGAAGACGCAAACGTAAGAAGAAGACGGACGGATCGTCAATTCTCCAACCAGATGACGTGGGTACTATTTGTTTGGTTTTGGAAGCACTAGCAAAGTCAGGAAGGATCGACGATGAAGTGTCCGGTGAAATGAGGAGCTTTTGGCAGGATATATTAAGTGATGACTTTATTTTTGCACGAGAAAGCAGAGAACTTGACAGGATCGCGTTCCTCTTGTCACTTTCGGTCGGAGTCGCAAGGGCATCGTCAAATCTCACTGAACTTTTCCTCGCTTTCGACGCCGACAAGCATGCCGACTCAGATGGTGTACTTCCCGGCAATATCTCGCAAAAGTCTATCTTGGATAGTGTACTCAATTTCGTCACAGTGCCGTTATTAGGAAGGAGCAACAAACGCAGCAACAGGGTTCGACGAATTGTTTTGCAATGTTCTTGTATCAGTCTAATCGATGCCATATCGGAATGCGTCGGACGAGAATTATCAGAAACACAAGTCGAACGGATGTCTGAAATTCTCAAGGATACGGTCGTATCGGCTTCCGCTTCCGAATCAATTCACGCAATTGATCTTCAACATTTAGTGATCTCGACAGCATCGAACATGGGAAGTGCGATTCGATCGACTTTAATCAAATCTCTAAGACAATTGGCAGAGTGTATTAACTACACTCTCACAAAATCGAGCTGGTATTACGTTGCTCCCTGCATTTCGAGCTTGGACGATTTCCTACAAACGCTGCCAAAACATCTAAAGGGGATAGTGAATAAGATGCCCGAACTGGCACGCAAACCCTCTATGGCTCGAATGCTGTTTACTGCGAGGTTAAAGAAGGAGGTATTCAGCATTGCAACGGAAGAGACGATTGATCCAACAACGCTCCCTGTATCCTACGTAGTACAGAAAGAGTGTCGCATTTTGCTGAGGTGTTGCAATGGCCCTGCTACGAAATACTCCTTGTCATATTCAGGCGACGAGAGCATCCTACTGAAGTCCGGCTCCAAAGTGTATGTACAGCGCAAAGAAGGAAAGGTAGTGACAGTGGTCATCACGTCGAGTGATGGAGAATTCACGACGTCATCGGAAATGTTGTCAGCAATCAATACATGCAAGTTTGATTCTCATTCGATGAAAACTAACTGCGAAATTAGGCTCTAATCGTGATCCATCGCCTATGATGTTCAGAAGTACAGCTGATTGTTATTCCCTTGGACGAATTATCTAATTTATTCATACAACTATATACTATAATCTACACTAATACGATACGATAGCAGCAGTTGAAGTTTATCGAACATATTGGGCTGCATCTTATCCAATCATGAAAGACAGACGACCCACACCACTACCGCAATCGACGTTGCCAACAACATTTTGAATATCTTCTTATGCTTCTTCTTATTTGATGCAGTTGATCCATATCCGCCATAAGCGCCACCATATGATGACGATCCGCCCGTGCCGCCATATCTTGATGCCATCCCACCTCCTCCTCCGTAACTGCTACCAGCGCTATACCCCCCAGTAACTCGTGAGCCAGAACCATATCCTCCAGTCAGTCCTCCAGTCCCCGTCATACTGCTGGCACCACCGTTGAACCCCATTGTGGACGAGGATGCCCCACCAATTCCGCCGAGTCCTCCATTCCCCGTAATCATGCTTGAACTCCCACCAAATCCCATCGTAGACGAGGATGCCCCACCAAATCCACCGAGCCCACCACCCGACGTCATGCTTGAACTCCCACCGAATCCCCCACCAGTCAGCATGGAACTGCCACCGACACCAGAAGAAGTGCCAAAGCTCACACCACTTATATCAAGCTGACTTAATAATATCCCATCAGCATCAGCATAGACCCACCAACCATTTTGGACTTGTGTCGAACCCAAAGCAATCACTATACTTTGCTGTCCTCCACCCACCAAGCCTTTTTTCGGAGTTGTCCCAAGTGCCATGACACCAAGCTGTGTTCGTTGTAATCTGGCAACGTCACAGACATATCCATTTACAATTACCCCTTTCCATCCATTCCGAATGGCACTTTCGGCCATGGTACCGTCAAGTAGACTAGTACCGTCTGAGCGTGATCCACCACCATCTATTATAAGTACACGGTTCTGCCCTGGTTGATTTAATACCTGTGATACCATGTCAGTTGACATTGTTTGTATTGTTTCAATCTGACCATGGAAGCTTACTGAACCACCGTAGGTGTCAAGTTGGACGGTTGGATCGAGTGCCACGACAGATCCAGGATTAGATTCGGCGAGTGTCACAGTGCCTTTACCACCACTCAGACCACCACTCATCATGGAGTTGGCACCGAGTCCTCCTACCCCTAATCCTCCTCCCATCAAGCCCATTCCTCCCCCTCCTCCGCCCATTGGCAAGGAAGTTGTTCCTCCACCACCGAACGCAGACGTTCCTGCTCCGTAGGACGATGTCCCTGTTCCAAATGACGATGTCCCTCCTCCTCCCAGGACCGATGCGCCTCGTAATCCAGTTGTTCCAGAACCATATCGTGAATTGTAAGATGAGCCAGCACCAGCACTACCACCACCAGCATATCCACCGTAGCCTTCATCTTCATCATCATCTCCACCATAT
>Ga0247832_1007886_pt1 | contig 10878 bp, 4 predicted proteins | sample LaCruzMarch2015__10_FD_192407 | JGI IMG/M metagenome (GOLD analysis project Ga0247832, IMG submission 192407) | Freshwater microbial communities from meromictic Lake La Cruz, Castile-La Mancha, Spain - LaCruzMarch2015_4m | ecosystem: Environmental > Aquatic > Freshwater > Lake | place: Spain...
GCGCGCGCCGACTTTTTGACGCCGGTGGGGGATTTTTTTTTTCCGCTCCAATTTCCCTTTACTTGATTTCCGACCTCGACCGCTTGGCGCGGGGAGCCACGGTGGGGTCGACCGCGCGTTTCCGCTTCTTGCCACGCGCGCGCGACGCAATGTGCGCGCAGATCGTGCACACGCCGAGCCAGCTCGACGGCGGCCGCTCCCTCGCCTCGTCAAATCGGCAGCACGGACACGACTGCCCGCACTGCCCTCCGGCGTAGTGAGTGGAGTGTGTCCACGCGCTGCCGTGCCCCGTCTCCACGCTCATGTGCGAAATAAACGAACTCGCGCCCTTTCTTTCCTTTTCGGTTCCTTTTTCCTTTTTTCTTTTTTCTTTTTTCTTTTCATTTTGTTACCTTTTCTAGGGCTTTCCCATGAAGGAGCTTTGGGAGCAGCCTTTTACGTACGCCACGAGCACCGCGCGGACGATCGCCTCATAGTCTCGATGGTCGCGACAGTAACGACAGTAACGACAGTAACGACAGTCGCGACAGTCGCGAGAGTCCCGGCGTGCATCGCGTGCATCGCCATGAGCGCCATGAGCTCCATGAGCTCCATTGCTCGCGGCTCCGTGGCTCGCGGCGTACGCTGCACGCTCCGTGTGCTCTCTACGTTCCTTGTGCTCCCTGTATGCCCTGTAGCCCGCCGACATCACCCCGTTTCGCGAGTATGTCTCCATCTCGATGCCCGTGTCGCGCAAAAACGCGTCCATGCTGACCCCTGTGACCCGCGACCTAATTCTTGCTCCGCTGGTGCTAGCCCAAGATAAAAAAAACGGGCCGTCGCTTTTCGCGTTGACGCAACGCGGAAGCTTAAAAAGATGCCGTCCATCAGGACCAAGAGAACCCCAAGAAACGCTGGGAAACCAGGAAAACTTGGGAGCCTAGAGAACCCAAGAAACCGTTTAGTGGGCTCGAGGAAATGCCACGAGGCGCGACCACGAGCGTTCCGGCTCGCCCGGCTCTCTCGGCTCGCCCGGCTCACTCGCTTTATACGGAGGACGAGGCAGCTGCGCCCGCGGTGGCAACACGAGCCAACTCCAACTCCGAAAAGACAAACCACAAAAAGAACCCCCCAAAGGGCGCGGCTCGCGCGGCTCCCGATGCGCCGCGCGAGCCAGTGGCGCCGGCGTTTGGTTTTGGGCTGCGCTACGCGCGGCTGAGCCTTCCGCCCTCCTCCGAGCGCGTGACGTGGCACACGACGAAGCGCGAGCCGCCCGTCCACCCGCGCCAGATGTGCTCGCGGGTGCGGATGTACGCGGACGTCGATGTCGACTCGAGGGGCCTTATGCGGCGCGCGCACACCCCTCCCCTCCTACGGTACGTGCTCGTGCGGTTCGGCGGTGAGTGGCACGGGTTCGACCACGCCGCGGTGTACGACGAGGGCCTCACGGAGCGCGCGCTCCGGCTGCTCGTGCCGCACAGCGTTCCGATCCCCGACCGCGCGGCGGCCGTCGAGGCGCTCCGGTCCGCCGCCGTCGCGGTGCACACGCTCCGCGGCCAGCTCAACGCCGCGTGCGTCCACACGCCTCTCGACGAGGTGCACGCCGCGTTCTACGTCCACTACATCGAGCGCGGCGTGGACGCGCCCGCCGACGCGCTCGTGTACGAGCAGATGATGCACGCCGCGGTCAAAGAGGACGCTTCGAGCGGCGCGTCCGGAACTTCCGGCGCGGAGTACGGCGCGAGGGTGCGTGAGGTCGCCCGGTCGGGCGTCTTCGCGTTCCTGCGGGATGCCAACGCGCACATCAAGATGTGCGCGTCGATTCTGATCTGCCTCTTCCTCCGGTTCCTCTCGGTATACAACGAGGACACCACCGCGGAGGGCGCTTGGTACCTTAGCGTCCTCGTGGCGGTGCTGTTGTGCGCCGTGCAAGCCGCTGGGTGGGGCTTCGCGGCCCGCGCCGCGGGCTCGGCGGGCCATGGCATCGGGAAATGGGTCGTAGGTATCATGCCCCCGTGGTACAGGGGCATCATTCAGAACCGCGGCACACCCGCGACGGTGATCAAGTGCACGATCCGGTTCTTCGCGCCGTTTGTCATGCAGTCGCTGATCCTATCGCTCGCTGCGATTGTGCCTCTCGTCGCACTCGCGGCGCCGGTGCTCACGCCGGTGTTGCTCCAAGCCATCGACCAGCTCATCGGGTCGGAGTACATGGGCCCGTGGTGTAGCCCGGTCGACCTCGCGGGACACGCTTTCCGCGCCGCGCGTACGGCGCTCTCTCTTGCGGGGATCGATCTCGGGTTTAAGTTTGACGGCGTATCTGCATTCGTGCAGAGCGTGGCTACGGCGGGCGCCCAACTCAACCTCGAGAGACTCGTGGAGCTCGTGGGCAAAGAGGGTGGACTAGAGCAGGCGTACCTCTTGGTGAAGAGCGCGCTCGCGGCCGCGGCCGCGGCGGCAGGTGGCGTCGCGGTCCCGTCGTGGCCGTCGTGGCTCAAGGACGGCGTGAGTGGGTACGCGTCGCAGTGGACGATGCTCGCCGTCATCGCCGGGTTGGCGACGTACGCTCAGCCGCTGGACGCCGCTACACCAAAAGGTGACGGGACATCGGAGAGCAATAACCGGATGTCCAGGTTCATGAGGCGGCTGGCGGAGCTCGGGGTCGTGCACTTTGTGCCCGCGGGCGCGGCGAGGGCCGTGATGTCGTGCGACATTCAGGGCCCGATGCTCAAGGAGAGCGACGGGGCCCTACAGAGGGCGGCGGCAGCCGCGGCTGCCGCGGCTTTGGCGGCTAAGACTGCGGCGGAAGAGGCCGCCAAACTGAAGGAAAGCGCCGAACGCGCCGAAAAGGAAAAGGCCGAAGAGGAAAAGGCCGAAGAGGAAAAGGCCCGTGCGGAGGCAGCCAAAAATGCGGAGGATGTGCCTGTAGACGATGGGGTGCCCTTGCCGCTCGTCGAGGCAACGCAAAAATTCGATGCGGCCCAACGTGCACTCACAGAAGCGGGTAGAAACCTGGATGCCGCGAAAGTCCTTCAAAAAGGCGGCACTAAAGCAGTAAATGAGGCGGACCAAAAAATTAAAGAGGCCCAAGAAACGCTGGATACCAAAAACCGGCTTCTCGCAAATGAGATCCAAGAGAAAAATGAAAACCCGTTGGCTGAAAATTTGGTAGAATCGTATAAGAAAGAGGTGGCAAACGCAACTGCGAATCTAGCGGATGCAAAAGCCAAAAAGGAGGCATCGGACGCAAATCTTCTCCGTTTCGAAGCGGAGGTGGCTAAACTTGGCGGCGTTCGAGATTCTGCGGCAAGTGCGTTTGATAAAGCGCTCGCTGCGTTTCATCGTGCTAAGCCGTCGGCGGTCGCAGACGGGCCTGTACCAAAGAAGACAACCCCCGTCGCTCGGAGCGGCGATGTGGAGCGCAGTGTGGAGCGCAGTGTGGAGCTTACAGAAGTCTCCGATGCCATTGGAAACGCCATTGTGGAGTATAAAGCCGCCGTAGACGAGGTGCTCAAGCTGGATAACGATAAAACCGGATCGGCGCCGGATTTCATGAGGAGGTCTGTTTTGAACATCGCCATTAAGGAACACGCAAATAAAACGCGATCATTGGACGGGAAGGTAGTCGCAGACGAGGTTGCCTTTCACGATAGCCTCAAAGCCCTCTCCGATCTGTCGCTTGCTAATATGGAACTCACTGCGAGCGGCACGAGCTATCATGAAACAGCGCTTAAAAATGTCCTGTCCGCGGGCGCTAAGCTTGCTGGGAAATTAGAGTTATATGTGGACGGCCTCGACGCGTCGAATGTGATGAGCTCGCTGAGAGGGGACTTTGGGGCTCTCCCGTATGAGCGTGTAAACATCAACTACGTTAAGGATCGTAAGATCGCGACTTTGTCATCGCGGCGTCTCGAAGAGAGAGAACTCAACCAGAGGTGCGACGAAGCGAAGCTCGCATTTTTTGCCGCCGAAAATGCCGATGTGGTTATGCAAGCTTTGTTGCTGCGTGGCGATCTGGAGACCGCGAGAAAAGCGCACGAAGAAGCGAGAGAGGCGGCTATAAACGTCAAGTCTGTAAACGGGACTGCCGTCGACTTAGCTGGTAGCACGCTGCTTGCGACGTTGAATGAAACAAAGGAGTCCCTGGATCTTATTGCGGCTCGCGCATCCGAAGCAGAGACTGTACTGAGAGGCACGAGCGCGGTTTCCAAGCAAAGAGGTCGCGAATCGTACGATGCCGCGCTGAGCGCGTACATAAACAGCGTCTACGATATGACGATGGGATCGGCCGTTCATCGAGGTGTGAATGAAAGCGCCAAAGAAAAAAAGGAGCGCTATGCCTACTTTGCAAAAAACGTGAAGCTCATCACGGGACTTAGGGAGGAGGCTACTAAGGCGCGCAGTGTGGTATCTGATGCTGCCACCGGAGCTTCGACTATGGAGGCTTTGAGAAAGCCCACGAATGCCGACACCGGCAATAAAGTTGCGAACGCGCTTGCGAACGCACTCGGGGACGGTACTAAGCTCGTTGCACGTGCTGTAGTCGGTGGAGTTGGGGCGGCTGTGGATGGAGTGGCCTATGCAGCGTGGAGCCGCTGGTTTGCCAGCTCCGTCATTCCGGCGCGTGTGGCAAACCTGGTGGCGACAAATGCGGGCCAGGAGCATGCAAGAGATGACGCGCATCCTCGTCCACTTTCGGACAGCGAGGTGAGGTCCGCGTTTCAGGCCGCAAAGAAGCCGCAGCCAGCGAAAGCGAAGTCGTCGCCGGCGAAAGCGAAACAGGCGACAACGGGGCCGACGACGCCGCCGACGACGCCGCCGCCGACTCAGCAGCCGAACACGAACCAGAGCCCTGTGCCGCCGCCGACTGAGGGTCCTGACCCTGTGCAGACGACTAAGGAGTCGACTCAGGAGCAGAAAACGAAACCGCCGCCGACGATGCGGACGGGCACTCCGGAGCCGCCGACGACTGAGGAGCCGACTCAGGAGCAGAAACAGAAAACGAAACCGCCGCCGACGATGCGGACGGGCACTCAGGAGCCGCCGACGACTGAGGAGCCGACTCAGGAGCAGAAAACGAAACCGCTGCCTCCGAAGTCGTCGGGAAAGGCCGGCACGGGCGGAAGCGTGCCTTCATCGGCGCCGACGCCGCCGACGCGGCCGACGCTGGGGGGCTTGGCGGCGGCAAGAGCCGCGGCAGAGGCGAAGTCCGCTGCGGCGCAAACGGCATTGGATGCGGCATTAGCGGCCCAAAATCAAGCCGCGCGGAACGCTGGCCTCTCCGCCTCTTCTTTGGCTGCGAGGACTGCCGCGGCATCGGGGGGCGCCGTGCAGCGAGGCGCAGCCGAGGCGGCGAAAGTGCGGCCTGCGCCGCACGCGCCCCTCGAGCAGCGGGTCCCGCCGCGCGTGCTCGTGGTCGGCGCGTACAAGGGCAGAGAGACGGAACCGGGCGTCGTCGCGGTGCACGGCCTCGGCGCCGTCGCCTCGGTCGCGGGGAACCAAGGCCTAACGGGATCAGCAAGCTCAGCAAGTTCCGCGGGTCGCGCTTTTTGGCGCGGGATCCGCGACGCGGTGGCGGACGCGTACGCGCCGCTGGAGCTCGACGGGCTCGCGTGCGTCGTGTTCGCAACCGATGCGGAGCCCGACGTGGGGGCGAGGCACGCGTGCGAGATGCTTGGCGAGCAGGGTGTCTCCGTCGTGCCGTACACCACGCACTGCACGAGCACGCCGCCCGACGCGGAGCTCCACGCGCTGGGCGCGTTCGCGGCGGGCGGCAAGGCGTACGTGCTCTCGTCGAGGACGCGCGGGCGGAAAGTCGAGTACCCGCACTATACGGACGGCGCGGCGCGGCGGGTGGACAGGTACACGCCGAGCGCGAGGCTGGTCGCGGCGGTCACGGGCAGCGGGGGCAAGTACGCGTGGGGCTCGACGCTCGACGTCGTGATCGACGGTATCGCGGCGAAGGGCGTGTAGCTCTTAGGGCTCCTTAGGGCTCTTAGGGCTCCTTAGGCCTCTTAGGCCTCTTAGTCCTCTTAGGCTCTTCAGTGCCCCAAAAGTGTGCAAAAAACCCGACTCCTTCATAAAAAAGTGACCTCCTTCCCAAGGCAATAGAAAAGCGAAAGCGTTTCGGGGTGAAATGGTAGTGGTTTTCGGTTGGAATATCGACTTCGGGGATGGCGCGTCCAATCGACCTGCCAGTGGCCCCGGTTTTTTTACGTCCCCGGCAGACGGCGCGCGTTTGGCGACCGGCCTGACAAGCGAGCTGCCCGAAGGTTTTTGGTTGCTCTCGACGACGCCGGACCCAGAGACTGGTCCCCCCCTGGTGAGCGTCGCCGTCCCCACGACGACCCCTACGGATGCGGGAACTGCTGTGCGGCCGATCGGGGCGGCCCCCTCTACGGATCCGATTCTTGACTCTAGGCCCTCCAAGGCCATTTCGCCATCAGGACTATCCGGCTCATCGATAGCAGCGGTACCAGCGAAACCACCGAGCTCGGGATCGATCCTTGTGCAAGTTCCTGTGCAAACGATCGGGGCGACGCTCCCCTCTTACGCGGATCCGTTTGACGAGCCCGTCAAGGCCACCTCACCATCAGGACCAACAATAGCGGTATCAGCGAAATCGCCGAGCTCGGGATCGACGATTCCTGGCGCGGGGGCATCGCCGACATTTGGCACTCCGACGATCGGGAAGGTCGGCGTGCAGAATGGCGCGGTGGACGTAGAAGTGCAGCCTGTGCAGCCTGTGCAGCGGGCGCCGACCCCGGCGCGTCCGATTACTGGGGCTGCGCCCTCGGCACTTGTGGGGCCCGTGGCGCCCGTGAGATCTTTGGTATCTTCGGTGAACGTCGGTCGCCTTGTGTACTTGGGGCTCGGCGGCGCGGCACTCGAGTCAGCGTTAAGTGTAGACACCGCGCGGCTGAAACCGACAACGACCTTCCTCTCGGGCGCTCATAAGCATATGCTATACCTAGACACGAATGGCACGACGAAGCTTCTCCGCGATGCCACTACTCTCCCGCGTAGCCCGTCGGGTAACATCGAGTGGTACCCGCTACTGGAGGTGATCCAAGCGAGCGGCTTACCGGGCCCCGAAGCGAAGACCACGCTGGTCTTTGGCCGTCCCGGCGCGAGTGACGCGAGCTTCGCGAGTGACACGGTGATCCTCGCGAAGCTCGGTCAAGCGGGGTATAGTCACGTGCTCGATGCTCTCGGAAACGGCTTTGGAGCGCGCGCCATGTGGTCGGTTGTCGGCAGCTACATGTGGTGGGCTTGCCCGGAACCGAGAACGGTAGTGCGGTCCGCGCCCCCTGGCAGCGCGCTCGTCTCGACGCAGCCTCGTGCGTACAAGGAGCCGACCGCCGTCTCGTGTAGCGTGTTTGAGCCGGCTGATGCCACTGATGTCACTGCTGTCACAACTACACCCACGCAAGTGCAGCCTGCCGCTCGGCCTGCGGTGCCTGCGGTGCCTGCGGTGAGCGTCGGTCGCTATGCGTACTTGGGGCCCGGCGGCGCGGCACTGGAGGCCGCGTTAAGTGTAGACAACGCGCGGCTGAAATCGACCACGACATTCCTCTCGGGGACTACTCATGTGCATGTGCTATACCGAGACGCGGGTGGCGCGACGAGTCTTTTCCGCGATGCCACTTCCAGCCCGCCTGGCCCGTTGGGTAAAGTCGAGTGGTACCCGCTAACTGAGGTGATCCACACGTACGACGACCCGGGCCCCGAATGGAAGGCCACGCTGGTCTTTGGCCGCCCTAGCGCGAGTGAGAGTGACAAGGTGATCCTCGCGAAGCTCGGTCAAGCGGCGTACAGTTACGTGATCACTGCTCTCGGAAGCGACTTCGGAGCGCGCGCTATGTCGTCGGTTCCCGGCAGCGAGACAGAGTGGGGTTGGGTTTGCACGAAGGGACCGACGACGGTAGTGCTGTCCGCGCCCGCGGGCAGCGCGCTCGTCTCGACGCATCCTCGTGCGTACAAGGAGCCGAGCGCCCTCTCGTGTCGCGTGTTTGATCCGGATCCGGTTGTTTTGCCCGTTGCCACTACTGTCGCTACTGTCGCTACTGTCGCTACACCCACGCAAGTGAAGCCGGTCGCTCAGCCTGCGGCCCAGCCCATTATGCTTTCGCCGGACGTTTTAGCGGCAATGAAGGCAAGTGTGGAGCAGCCAGTGCAGCTGCCGGCGCAAGTGCAGCCTCCGGCTCCGCCTGCGGCCCCGCCGATTCCGCTTTCGCAGATGAAGCAGCCAGCGCAAGTGCAGCCTGATGCGCCGGCGGGGGGTGTGCAGCCGGTGGTTGCGCTTGCGGCTCCGCCGTCAGTGCCGTCAGTGCAACAAGTGCAGCCTGCGCAGCAGCAGCCGGCGCAAGTGCAGCAGCCTGCGAGTCAGCCGCAGCCAGTGACGGGGAGCTCGCTGGGGTGTAGTGCGCTTGCGGACTGTCTCGCGAGTGCATCGGGGGGCGATATCCTTGTGTGCGGAAATGCTCTGCGTGCGTTCGGCGTGTGTGCGGGAGCCGCGGGAGCCGCGGGAGACGCTGCGAGCTGGCTCCGGTACTCGAGCGGCACGGCATCGCTTGTCCCGCTACGCAAGCTCGCCTCTGGCGCGCTGTACGGATCGGACGTCGAGCGCGCGTATACTGTCGTGCCCGACGCGGCGAGTCCGTCGAGGGGCAAGGTCCTCGTCTCGAGCCTCTCGAGCCCCTCGAGCCTCTCGAGTCCGTCGAGCGTGTACCCGTGCGAGCTCTCAGGCACCGTGTGGGCCGTGGTGCCCGTGCTGCCCGTGCCCACCGAGCCGCGTATTGAAGGCACGACGGCCGTGCAAGTGCACTATACGCGCACGGACACCACGGCCCCGACAACCAAGCCCCCCGACCTCACGATCCTTTGGATCGTACTAGGTGCGCTCGGCTTCGCGCTTTGCCTCGTTGCCCTCTACGCGGCCTCGCGGCCCTCGCGTGGGCCAGGGGCGGTAGTACTCTGAACGAGCCCCCCCAAAAACAAAAAAACTCTATCCCCCTTCATTGAAAAAAAAAATGCGCACGCGTAAAAGGACCAGGGGCGGAAAAGGCCCTGGCGCACTACAATAGGGCGGTGGGCTACGGGTTCAAGTTCGGCGGCGTGGCAAACCTGGGGCCCGAGCGTGCGGGCCACCGTTCGGTGCTATTTGCGGGAACACCCCTGCTGTGCGATCACCATCGGTCAACCGCGACGCGATCCATCTAGGGTGCGGGCGGGTACGAAGACGCCCTCGCGCGGTACGCGTAACAGGCCAGCTGGGAAACAACCACCGGTGTATCACCGGAGACGCGAACAACAGTGTTTATGGAAGATCCCACGGGCCCCTCTCACACGCGGACGATTTTCCATGGGGGGCGCCCTCGCACAAAGAAGCCCGTCAATCGCGACTGACGCACTCGGCGCGTACGAGCACGCGCGCGCCGCCGTCGATCTTGACGGCGTACCGGCCGGACGTCGCGCGGGAGAGCACCGTTCCGTGCGCGCCGTTGTGCTGTTGCGCGGAGCGGAGCCACCGGACCGTAACGCGCGTTCCCGCGGCCATCGGCCCGTCGTAAACGGGGCGGAACGCGACGTCGATGTAGTTCGCGGCGCCCGCGATGCGCGTCGTCTCCGGGTGGTCGGGACCGAGCACGCGGCGTGAGACGGCGAGTGCTGAAAGCGCGATCGCCGAGGCCTCGTCGCGCTTGTTCTGTCCGGCGAGCATGGTCGCGAGCCCCGTGCGCATCGACAGGACGCTCGGGTGGTCGGAGCCCAATGTGCTCTCGCGCGCGCCCAAGATCTCCCGCTGCATGGCCTCCGCCTCTGCGCGCTTGCCGCCGCGCCAGAGGACCCACGGCGCGCACAACGCGCACTCGAGCGTGTACGCGTGCGTCTCGCCGTAGACGCGGCGCATCCCGCCGACGGCCTCGAGCGTGATCGTCTCGGCCTCGAGGTGCTTGTCCTGGAACGAAAGCGCCTGCGCGAGGAGCTGGCACATCTGCAGCGTCGTGACGTGCTCGTCGCCGAGGGAGCCGCGCGAGCGCTCGATCGACGCGCGTGAGATCCGCTCGACCTCGGCGTACCTGCCCTGGAAGAGGAGCACTTTCGCGGTGGTGATGTCGAGGATGCGCGCGGCCTCGCTGTCGTCGCCGTGCCTCCTTCCGATGGCGGCGCGGAGTGCGCGCGACGCCCGCTCGGCGCCCGTGTAGTCCTCTTGCCTGCCGAGCACGGAGATCGCGTGGGCCGCGGCGAGCTGCCCCTCGTCGGTCTCGATGCTCGTGGCGTCGCACCACGCGCGCGCGAGCGCGGCGAGCGTCGCGCCCGTGAAGGGCTGCTTGCACGTCCGGCACGTGTCCCACGAGCCCACGCGCATCGCCGCGGCGCGCGCGAGGCACGCGACGTGCGCGAGTCCCGCGTCGCCGCGGCACGCGCATCCTGACTGCGTCGGCGCCGGGCTCGTCTCGAAGCAGATCACACAGCCCACGCAACGTACACGCGAGCACATTTTTTTCTTTTTGCGTTTTGTATGTTCCGGCTTTTCGACTTTTCCGGCTTTTCAAATTTTTTGCTTTTCGACTTTTCGAATTTTTGATTTTTTGATTTTTGATTTTCCGAGTTTTGGGGTTTTGGGGTTCTCGATTGGTTTTGGGTTTTCCGGTGCCCCTTTTATCCTTTCATTCTTTTTATTCTGTTTAACCTTAAATCGTTTTCATTTCTCGATGTGTGTGACTATTTTTGTTTTTGGGGGGACGAAAACCTCGTAAACTTAAAAACCGTAAAAAAAACAAAATAAAATAGAATGAAAAAAATCGATGCGGGTCCAAGCAAAACGGGAGAAATGGAGGCGAGAGTATACTCCAAGCCGGGCGGGGCGCGGCCCGTTTTTTGCTTGACCGTCGTCGT
>Ga0247832_1007891_pt1 | contig 10872 bp, 7 predicted proteins | sample LaCruzMarch2015__10_FD_192407 | JGI IMG/M metagenome (GOLD analysis project Ga0247832, IMG submission 192407) | Freshwater microbial communities from meromictic Lake La Cruz, Castile-La Mancha, Spain - LaCruzMarch2015_4m | ecosystem: Environmental > Aquatic > Freshwater > Lake | place: Spain...
AAACTCATGTCCGCGAATTGCAATTCTCTCGTTGTCATTGTGCGAAATTCATGTTTCCGATTGCTGCTGCTAATGATTAGAGGAGAGCTTATCTGTTGTGTATTATTGGTAGAACAGTCATCATCAGAATCCGTATCTCCTAACGACTCAAGTGAATCATAGAATTCATCTTCGTCTGAGGTTTCAACTTCGTTTGCATCTCCTTTATTAGTGTGATCAGAGAATGCTGATCGGTTACAGTAATGAAGCAGTCCTAACTTGGGCATTGCGTCAATCGGCAGCTCAATAACGTTATTAATTTCGCTCTCGGCATTGCTTGAATCATATTTCATGGGACTTTTATTCTCATCGAAACTGTCCTGGTCGATATTATACGAATGCATGAGCTCATCTTGTTCATCACTGATGTCATCATCATCAACTTCGGACGTGACAGATCCTTCTTCTGTAGTATTAAATTTCGCAGTGCGTTTAATTTCGTATCCTTCTTTGAGTTGTTTTCTGGATTTGGGAGTAATGATTTCAACAATCCCTATAAAAGGTGTGGACGGATCGGACGATGATTCTGATGGCACACAACTACACGTCTTTTCTGGCGCAGTTTGAGGCACATCATCATCGTCGGATTGTTGGACCACGGCAGCTGTCGTCTTGGACGGAGGAGAGGAGCACTGAACATTAAATGAATAACAATCATCAGTATCGTCGGAACACGCCGTCGTGGGAGTTTCAGCGGCAGCCTGCCCGGCGAAGAAATCCTTGCTCCCTCCCAATGTGACCACATTGATGGATGGGGCTGACCATAAGAAGCCACCGTAGCCGTCATCAACATCGTCATTGATGTATTTGGATGATGCTTGTGTGCAGCAGTAGAAGATGGACCACACTGGTGTGGAGATTTTCGGCGTTAGATCCATGATGGGTGCTCTAGAAGACATGGCGTTTTCCCCAAATAATGAGCCATCGTCATTATTTGCTTTTGGCTCGCCCGAAACAACGGCGAAGCTTCATTAAGTACTACTTAAATAGCTCCCCGACCAACCAATTCCCCTTTTTCTACACTTACAAAACGATGACGACGGATCAGCAACCGACGGCCTTCCCTCGTGGCAAGCGACCTGCCTCCACTACCCCCTCGTCGCTCGCGTCATCATCTGCCAAAGCATCGAGTGTCGTCCGACCTTCGAAGAAGCGTGCCATCTCGGCTTCTTCATCCGGCGATACCACGTCCACGAAGGCAGCGACCGAGGATTTTCTATTTGGCAATGATAAAGGACTCGACGATGTCTTGCTCCGACGTAATAAAAAGGCATCATCACGAACGACCCAGTCATCTCGCAAACAACGGTCGTCGGAAGGTGACGGCATCTCCGCTTCCGACGACGACGACGACGACAATCATCGTCGTCGGGATGTCGTCGTAACATCCCGACTCCCACTCGGAGGGGGGGCCGTCCTGCCCCCCTCGCGCACCCCCGACGGCAAACGTCGTATCCCACCGCGCATCGAGGCATTGACATTTGCGAAATTCGCGAGGGGGATGAAGGTCCTGGGCGTCGTTCGGGAGGTACGCGACGACTATGCGGTGATTAGCTTGCCCACCATGTTGGTCGGATATGTCGTACGTCGCGACGACGAGGAAAATGGAGGAGGATCGAGTTTGATCAAAGTATTACCGCGAGTCAATTCGGTAATGGCATTTTATGTACTTAATGTAACGACGAAAACAACGTCGACGACGACGACGAGTGATAAGAAAAAACAACATCGTATGATTGAATTAAGTCCATGGCCCACACATGTCAATGATGGCATACGTTTACCACCACCTCTATCATCCAATACATCGACAATAAAAGGAGGTGCCAACTCTGCTACTAGTAGGATGATCGTTCGTGGACGCATAACATCGATTGAACCACATGGTTGCATTGTTAATCTCGGATCACAGGGCATATTGCACGATGGACAATGTGCGTTTTTGAAGTTTGATAATATCGAGGGCGAGTATGTCATCCATGACAACGACGACGACGAGGGCGACGATGACGATGAAGATGAAAGTGACAATGATGAGAATGGAGATGATGATGAGGGCGAAAAGCGAAAGAACAAGAAGAATAATGCAACAACGAACACCTCTGGTTCTGATGGTGGAAAGCATATACTCAACCTTTATCGTGTATACGACTTTACAATCCTCCCTCCCTCCGACATGGTCACTTATGATACCAAATCAAAATCAACCAAATCGTCTTCCAAGGATAATACACCATCCTCCGTTGTACAGTTGGGACTGCCATCAATGGCAACACTTGCATCGCTTCGAACCAATTATACGATGATGCCAACTCTTTCATCATTACAGCCAGGCATGCTCACCGAGGTACGCGTCGAGGCACATGCACGTAATGGACTGTGTGTATCCTTCGGCGATGGTGGGGTGTATCGTGGCAGTATCGATGAAGATCATTTAGGTGGACATCGTCCCGATACTATATCCTCAGTGAGTGATGGTGGTGTACCAACTATTTGGTGGAGGAATGCATTCACTGGTAAACGTGCCAAATTTACAGCACGTATTATCGCCGTCGATGCCACGATGAAAATTGTACGTTTTTCGCTCAATCCACATATCCTTGCATTGGATGGTAAGTATTCAGAATTGTATCCACATGCCGTCGGGACCATTATTAATAATGCACGTGTGATACGTGTGGATCCTGGAATTGGTGCCTTGTTGGCCTTGCCTTCTTCATCGTCGTCGTCAAACGATGACGTTGCGAATGAGAAAGAACGGCAGCGTTGGGACATTGCAAAAACAATGGATACGGCACTGTCGAATCATCTACTTGACGATAATGAATACCTATCAGCATCAAGAGTATGTACCGCATACGTTCATATTTCGAAATCTATGGACAATAACGAGACAAGTAATGATAAGAAGACTCAGAAACAGCAGCAGCGTGGAAATAATACCCGCACTCCCGAGGCTTTGTTTGCACGTCACTTTGCCTTAAATGCACGGATCAAATCTCTTCGTATACTGTCCACGAATAACCTCTTCGATGGTATTGCGTCTTGCGCCACGGCCAAGTCTATCGTGGATGCACATGTCCTAACGCATGCTGATATTGTGCCTGGAAAGCTATACGTTGATGTACCAGTGTTACAGCTCCTGGAATCGGGTGGAGTACTCGTCGATCTCGGCGTTGGTACACGAGGCATTGTACCATCGATGCATCTATTTGATAAAGCATCACATGGCAGTATTGATGCCGATGGAGCGTTGTCGGGGTACCGTTCCAAGATACGTCAGACTAAGTATAAAGTTGGCAATTTGATATCAGTCCTCCGATGTTTGACCGTCGATGTTGCCGGACGACAGTGTGTCCTTACCGCCAAGAAGACACTGTTGTCGAATGACATTTCCGATCCAATTGTTGACTACCCCTCCATTGTGCCTGGACGGCTTGCCGCTGGATTTATCTCGAAAGTCGATGACACAGGTCTGACTGTAACATTCTACAACAATGTGCATGGACGAGTCAGTTCACGAAGTCTTGCCGCCGAGCTTGGTGTTGAGGATCCAAAGTTGAATTATAATGTGGGGGACGTTGTTGCTGCACGTGTTGTGGATTGTGTACGTAGGAGAGATAGACGCGCCATAATGGACGATACCAATAGTGACGTTGAGTATTATTATCAACTGATATTAAGCTTGAAGACTGTGGTGGATAATGAAACAACATTCGATGAGGGGGATACATTAGCTACTGGAAAAAATATGAATCAAGACTCACTAGCGGCAGCGGTGCCACTACTTGCAGCAGGATCGCTCCTAATGCCCAAGAGAATGAAGGTACTTCAACTAATAAGTTGTCTACGACGTGACGACGGCTTTTTTTTGCCAGGATATGCTGTCGTCTCAATCAAATCGAAGTTCTTCACTGGGTCATTGTCAACCAATAGCGGCGGTTCCGTTGAATTCAAGCTGCCATTCGATCAGCTGATGGATTCGTATGGTAACAGTTTGTCAAGTCCACCGTTTGAACTTGATCAGATTGCTCAGAAGCATCTGACTGTGGGGAAGCGCATTGATGCAGAGGGTCTGATATTGAGTGTGCCTAACGGGGCCGATGGATTCCCCGTCGTGAGTCTCCGACCCTCTCTGGTCGATACCATTAAGAAGAATGGTAACGATGATTCATCCATCATTTGTCCTTCTCTAAAATCCAACATCTTCATGGGCGTATATGTAAGAGGGTATGTCACGAGAATTGACAGTCGATTTGGTGCCTTCGTCCGTTTCCTCGATGGGCTCACTGGTCTCATTCCAAAATTAAAGAAGGGTTTGGATGAGAAGCTGTATGATACTATTCTGTGTAAAGTGACTGCATTAGACATTACATCGTCTCCTCCCAAAATACTCTTGAAACGGGCATCGGAAAGTGAAATTGCCAAGAAGAGGAAGAAGAATGAATCGAAGAATAAGGTAGCCGAGGAAGTGACTGGTGGATCTGTGCCTATTCAAGTTGGCGACATCGTGGGGGATGTCAAAGTATTAGACATGAACTTTGCAAGAATGAAGGTCGTTCCCCTCAATAATAAAAATGCTATTAATGTCCGTGCCAGGATTCATGTTACCATGGCGAGTGCACCCACGAACAAGACAAAGTTATCGAAAAAAGAGGCACAATTCAAAGACGAGCACAAGATTGGGAAGTCTCATCCATTCTACGAGTGGAAGGTGGGCGATGTAATTCCTGGCGTTCGTTGCGTCGCTGTTGATAATCGGGATGGAGTGTTGTTTGTTGAATTTTGCAACATGACAGGGCCTCTCCCACAGGTCGTCGGCAGCACTGCACAACTTTCTCCTGGTTGCAGCTTGTCGGCCATTGTCACGTCTGTCTCAACGACTTCATCTTCCCACCACGGTCTTTGGGTTCAAGTTTGTCCAGGAATCTCTGGCTTCATTTCCGCGTTGGAACTCTCTGCCAATGCAGATGTGCTGAACAACCTACAGTCCAACTATAAAGTGGGTAATCGAATCACATGCTGCGTCGTGGAGGGGAGCAATCACAGCAAGATGTCACCATTACCTCATAGGCAGCGTCCTCATCTGCAGACTGATGATCATGACGATGTTTTGAAAGAGAAGCAACAGGCACTGGACCTTTCAGTGCTTATGTTAAATCAACAGAGCAGCAAACAACCGGCATTCAGTCCGAGCAAACCTCAACGCGGGGATGTGGTCGTAGGGCGTATCAACACCAAAGCTAAATCTCGCTTTGACTCATCCTCCCTCATGCTGATTCTCCGCGGTAACATTTCTGGACGGTGCTGTATTACGGAGCTTGCCGACGTGGATAATTGGGACAACATGCCCTTGGGCAATTCAAGTGCGAGAGATCGTGGGGGTCAGGGTCAGCAACAGCAACGTGTGGTTTCTTCCGACTCGGATGCTCACGAAGATGATAATGCGTCAGACGATGAAATTGAAATGAGGTAAGTCACGAATTAATATCTCTATAATGTGTGTTGGGGTTTGGTTGTACTTGCATAAGTGGAACGGCTTGAACCTTTCTGTTCCGGCTGTGAAGCATGAATGATTTAATATCATTAGTACCATATATGCATATAATGCAGTATCCAGAGTGTGAAGAGGCGCATTGATTGAAGACTAAGCGTCGCAATGAAATCTTGATTACATGTCCAAATCGTCCAATTGCTAACATGACTTATTTATGTGTCCACGTTTCTTTTAGTGGCGGCAGGGGGGTTGCGCAGAATGACTACCCTGAAGGTAAATACATTGATTGCAGAGTCTTGGGAGGTGACAAATGGAATACAGGAATGGTGGAAGTGAGTTTAAGAGAGTCCCGTCTGAAAGGCAACATGGACGACGACAGGATTCCGAACACAAACGAAACAGCAAATGCGTACGTTGTTTCAACTACAAGCAAAGGATGTTTTGTCCGTCTCTCTCGTTTGGTAGAGGGTCGCGTCATATTGAAAGAACTCAGTGATGAGTTCATACCCAATCCTAGTACCGTGTTCCCTCCGGGTCGACTGATAGTAGGAAAAGTAAAGAATATCAAGGAGTCGCATAAGAAAACAAAGAAAGGTATCGCTCCAATTACTTTTGTGGACATGGACCTTCGAGAATCTGTCCTCCTTGCCAGTGGTGACCGCGTCACGATGGATGATGTACAGGAAAATTTGAAGTACACTGGTGTGATAACTCGCGTTGAAAGTTATGGAGTATTTGTTCGAATTGACAACAGTGATATTAGTGGGCTTGCACACATTTCTGAGTGCTCTGACAATTTCATCAAAAATATCTTTGACTTGTACAATCCTGGTGATTTTGTTAAAGTTAAAGTTCTCAGTTTGGGGGATGACAAGGATCAACGGCGTTTAGCTTTTAGTCTCAAGGCCAGCAACTTCATGGACGATAGCGATTCTGACAATGGCAGTAAATCTTCTAGCGACCCCGAATCATCTTCAGATGAGATGGACAAGGAGAGTGACAAGTGTAGTGATGATGATGATGATGATGATGAGAAAATGGAGGAGAAGGTTTCCATCGACAGCGAGGATGAAGATTTCGCAGCAAAATTAGCTAAAAAGATGGAGGCTGATGAAGCAGGTATGGATGTTGATGAAGGTAGCGACAATAGCAGCGAAGGAAGCTCAAGCGACAGTGAAGCGGATGCTGACTCTGATGACTCGGACGAGGAGCATGATGGCAAAAGTGAATCGTTGGATGCAATGGATACTAATGTTGGCTTTGACTGGGGCGGTCCTACTTCGAAATCGTCAAAGTCAAGTCAACAGGCAGCAGAATCCTCAGATGATAATGACGAGTCATCAGAAAATTCCAATAATGAGAGTGATGATGACGATGATAATGCCGTGAGAAGTAGTCGTCATAAGGGCAGAAAGAATGCAGCAACCAAAAAGAGGGAAGAAGAAGAGACTTCTCGTAGAGAGACTGCTCTTGCTGACGGCACTGCTGATGAAACTCCCGAAAATGCTACCGACTTCGAACGACTTGTTGCAAGCAGTCCCAACAGTGCTGAAGTTTGGATTAAATATATGGCCTTTTTCTTGTCCCTCGCAGATATCGACAGTGCTCGCAATGTTGCCAAACGTGCTTTTGAGAGGATCGAGTTTCGCCAAGAAGGGGAGAAGGTTAGTCTCTCAACGTGATTTGCTCACTTTTATATCTGTTGAATATTGTGACTAACACCTCTTCTCTTACGCTACTGTCTGACAGCTCAACGTGTGGACCGCTTTACTGACCTTAGAACTCAAATATGGAACAAACAATTCCTTGCAGGACACTGTGGATCATGCTTGTCGGCACAACAATCCAAAGCAAGTGTACCTAAGAGTTTGTGAGCTACTAGACAAGGAGGTGGACGCGGCTGCTTCAGGCACTGGCTCATCTGATCTGCATACCTCGACCAAACGAGCTGATGAGATGTTCAAGAAGATGTGCAAGAAGTTCAAGAATAAGAAATCTGTCTGGGTAGCACACTTCCAATACCTCCTGAAGGGATCAAGACACGAGGAAGCGCATACTCTTTTGAAGAGATCCCTTCTAAGCCTATGTCAAACCAAACATGTCGAAGTAATGAGTAAATTTGCACAGATGGAATTTGAGCTAGGATCTCCCGAGAGGGGAAGAACTATATTTAATGCGTTATTGCAAAAGCATCCTAAGCGGATGGATTTGTTGTTTGTAAGTATTGATAAGGAGGTAAAGATTGGCGATATCACGAAGGCTCGGTCCTTGTTTGATAGCGTGGTACATCCGGTATCAAGCGATCGAAAGTTCAAGTTTAGTGACAAGCAAATGAAGAGTCTATTCAAGAAGTGGTATCGAATGGAAGAGGAACATGGTGATGCGGAAAGCCAAGATCATGTCAAGGATGAGGCACGAGCATTTGTTGCAAAATCAAACTCGTAAATAGAAGGTTGTGCGAGAGTAGACCTATTGCCATGTAATATTAGTACTGGTTTGATCGTTGCATGTAATTTCTACTCGTCAATCGAAGACATGAAGTCACTTTATGCCTATGGATTGTATCCCAATCAGAAGAAATAGAACAATAATGCATGATAAGTGAAGATTGTAAGCAGAGTGCAAAGCGAACACTTCATCAAATGGAACAAATTCAATTTGTAGTCAAGTGCAAGCGATTAATATGCATAATTCTTGTGGCCCGAATAATTTTTGTTCCGCTTCAATCGTGAATAGGCAATAGAAGCGGCTGTGTGGCAGGCGGGGGGGTGGAGTGAAGTGTAAGTGAAATCAAATCCAACTCACCTAGTGATAAAGGAACAATTGTGTTCGTGCTGATTTGGTAACGATGATGTCCTCAAACCCTTCATCGACAGATCGAACTTTCTAGAGTGGGTTGCAGTAATGCTGTAGAAATCCACCTTAATTTGTAAATCCCTCGAAGCTGCATCTTTTATACGTCACCTTTGCGCCACGTGTCCAACAAACTCCTTCTTAATGGCTTGCTTGGTACACCCCTTGAAGCTGCATCGCTTGAAGTCGTGAGTCCATCAAACTCCACCTTTTTGAAATTGGTTGGTACATCCCTCGTTGCATCGCTTAACCTTGGCACCATGTATGATGAAACTCCACCCTTCTTCAATCCATTGGTACATCCCTCATACAACTGGCTGAGATTTTTTGACGACCGACTTTCATTCTGCGCCTCTTCTTTTTACTCCGAGGGGAGATAATTGAGATTGTGGTTTATTGATGATGATATTGAAATGGTTGTGGGTGTGTAGTGTGCCGTGATGGGGATTCCCGCTCAAATTAGTTCTTAAAATGGACCTGACCTAAAAAGTAAACGTACTTGCAACGATGTTATCCGTTACTCTCTTCCTCTCTTTTACTCTGAAACTGCATTCCGTCCGGAAGACCTCCAATGATACTATTCCTACGTACAATGATCGCAGTTTTTTCGGGCTTGACGTCTTCCTCGCGCTGCTTTTTTTGGCTCATTCGGAATCATGCACGATTTTGATTCTAAAGTGCTTGGTACAAGTCCACGTAGAAATCACCGTAGGATGTGTTGCCTCAAAAACACACCCTTCATTTTCAACTTCATCATGCACCATAAAATCATTTCCGCCCAACCTCACGCAAGTTGGTAAGTTCATGACGGTTGTTGTTCTAGCCCTTGTGAGGGCTGTTCGTCGTCTAGATCATCCTGATCGCCATGTGGAATACGATGCGCTGTCTTGTTTTCTTTTGTTTATCTTTACCCCCGCCCCAACGTCGTTTCGCTGTCTCTCGTGTTGTGGTGGGGTCGTCGGCGTACGCAGGTAGAAAAACTGATTTTTTTTCCGTCTTGTTTTTCAATGAAAGCTTGGATGTTATGTTGAAACTCTATCTCACGTACCCAGCATATATCACCCACAAACTCACTCACTGTTTCAACTACCTGTGTTAACAGCAGCATCATTTCATCTCAATACTTATATCAACATGGCAGAAGAAGAAGGACCCGATGTAACCGGAGAGGAGGAGGAAGAGGAGAATTACGATGACGAGGATGATGATGATGACGTCCAGGGTACAGGCGATGATGACGACGACGATGGAGGAGACGTCGACCTTGGTGATGATGACGACGACGATGATGAGGAGGACTACGGTATTCCACCAGATGACGACGATGATGGGGACGATTATGGAGGAGTGCCAAATAATCAGGATGATGATGATGATGACGACGATGATGATGATGATGACGACGACCAAGATGACTATGATGATGATGACGATGATGGCCCAACAACTAGTGCATTACTTGGACCTCCAATCGAATCAGATGAGGAGGATGCCGCTAATGAATTTGAACCTAATGACGGTGGTGAGGATGAGGACGACTTTGATGAAGACGAGGATGATGATGACGACGACAACGACGATGCTCCACCCGCGAAAAAGCAAAAGTCGTGAATTTGTTTTGTTTGGCAATCTTGATTATCATTATCATCATATCTTATGCATACTTATGCATAATTCAACTCCTTCTAAATAATTAAAAGCGTCATTTAATGTTTATTATAATGCTTGATTCTTTACTACCACAAATGCTCTAACCTTGGATTTAAGACGACATCAATTGTCATAAGTTCCACATCATTGTCGTTCTCTCCTTCATCTCTATCCGCAGTGTTGTCGTTGCTGTTCATCAAGACACGATATTCGCCCTCGACAATCGTCCTGTCAATGTAGTAAAGCAATTCTCCCTCTTCTCCATGCGGATTTCCCGGTCCCTTCCCTCCCCCCACTTGTCTCGAGCCAAATCCCACTGCACTCCCACCATCATTCAATGATGGAATGTCCAACACGACAATGTCGTCCGTCGATAGACCATTAGTATTTGTATGGTGATGCTCCTCATCGACGACGAATACCATCATATCGTTAGTCTTTGATGTATACGCCGAATCCAGTGTCCACGTCGAGAGGGGTAAAATGTTGCGATTTTCCTGCACTGCACCAATTTCTAACCCAGAAATCGAAATGCCACCGATGCTCGCATTCTCGTTATCATCATCATGAGATGATCGACTTTGCCGTATTCGCTGTCGTCGTCGTCTTCGAAATAAAACTATGTCCATTACGGACAATTTTGAGAAATCAATTTCAGACGATAGCAACCTCGGTGATGACGACGGTGCATACGACGACGACGATGATGATGATGACGACGATGACTGCGGAAATGCCGTTGAAAACAATTCAATGACGACGACCCCACGACGGCTGTGTCCCCCCCACCCCTCGGTGGTAGCGAAGCAGTGAAGAAGGAGAAGGACTCGACC
>Ga0247832_1007892_pt1 | contig 10865 bp, 13 predicted proteins | sample LaCruzMarch2015__10_FD_192407 | JGI IMG/M metagenome (GOLD analysis project Ga0247832, IMG submission 192407) | Freshwater microbial communities from meromictic Lake La Cruz, Castile-La Mancha, Spain - LaCruzMarch2015_4m | ecosystem: Environmental > Aquatic > Freshwater > Lake | place: Spain...
TTAGCGCAGAGACTATGTATTTAACTGTAATTATATTATTAGTAAAGGCAAATAAAACCACTCCTAATTTTGAAGAAATGTTGCATTGTAAAGCGTTAAATTTGCAAGTACTTATGATTCGAAATACTTCAAAGTTCAAGCACATGTTTGATATTGGTGTGCCCATGAAATTGTTGGACACCTTTAACTCCAAATTGTCTACATTGCATTTGGTTCTGTCGGTGAGGTCACCTTTTAGTCTGGTGCCCTCTGAAGTTAAATAGATTTTGTTTGAATCAGTGGAAAACGTGCTGCACTTCACCAAATCGTTCAATGACCTGTCTTCCAATGTAAAGTTGCTATCAAACTCCAATTGCTGCAGCTTTTCCAAGTTAACCTTTGGTTGGTTTATGATGCCATCCTCCAAAAGGTGGTATTTGAATTTAATGTTTTTGTCTTTGTAATTTATGTTGTTGTTTTCAATGTTGAACGTGACCCTCTCTTCACCCACACAGTCAAACGCTCTAATAAGCTTTTTGATGTCACCCACATTTAAAAAAACTTCTTGTTGAAGATCCAATGCATCCTCCAAGGATAGCTCCACACCCAATATGACTGAATTATCTGCAGAGCTGGCCTTGCATCGCAGCTTGTTGTTCAGCAACGAAATCACACAACTATCAGAAATCTTGCCTATTTGTTCAAGAAAAAGCTTCTTAAAATGTTGGTTATTGACTGTGATTTCCATTTAGACTCTGATAATTTTTTTTTATTAACACAAGCATGCTATCCAACTTGCTATCCACAACTTCAATTTTAGACTCTATCATCTTAAGTCTAAATTCAATGTCTTCTGGCTTCACTTTTCTATAGAAATCAAATTCTAGCTGGTTGTCATCTTTTGCAATTTCAAGTGTGTCAAGCACTGGATTGGCAGTAGGGAATGGCTGAGCCAAAGGCATGTGCTGCATTGGCTGGGCCTGCACTGCCAATGGCTGTGTGGGGATTGACAGTGATGGTGGCCTTAAATTCTGGTTAAAATCATGAATTATTTTATTGACATCAGTTTTGAGACCACCCACATAGTTTCTGCCACTAACCACCTTTTCATCTATGCCCTTCAGCTCAGCTACTGTCATTCCAAGCAACCTAAGAGCCATCTCCTTGGGGTCACTGGGCAGCTCATCGACCTGCAGCACATCCACTTCGTTGTTGGCCATATTAGTTAAGATCGTCCAAGCCCTTCAAAAGTTCGTTCACTTTATCTTCATCAATGAAGTTGTCACTGTCCTCTTTGGTCTTGACAAATGATTCATTGCGATTGGGAGTTACTGACACAGCTGACCCTGAGTTGGACGCCACTGGTGCTGCGCTTTCAACATCACTTGTGCAGTAAAAATGCTCTTGCAGCAGACTTTGAATCTCGTCATAACTCTTAACTGGCAGTACTGCAGTTAGATCCAGTGCATTGTTGTATATGGTCTCCATTTTGGATTCATCCAAACCTTCAACAGCCTTGGGCATGCTAAACTTGCTGCTGACATAGGTGGGGTAATCACCTTGTTTTTCAACTTTAATTACCAGGTTGCAACCATTAGAAGACAGATCAAAAATGCGAGGACCATAATCCTCTGATCCTTCACCGTCAATGGCATCCATGATGATTTTGTGCAGCTGTTTGCCATACCGCACAATCATTATTTTGTTCTCATTTTCAGAGATTTTTGAATCTTTCACAACATAAGCATTGACCAGCCACTTTTCACTTCTCAAAACAGAGGCCGCTTTTCTTTTGAGTTCTTCACTGTCTGCATCATTTCTTAAAATGCGATATTTGGCTTCCAGCACAGGGTCTCTTTCTCCAAACGTGGAAGGAGAAACATAGCTGATGTACTGCCCTGTTGCAAAAGATGTCCAACCCACTGAGTAGTAATGAAAGAAGGTTTTGCTTGGATCTTTCACGTTGGGCAGCAATCTGACTGCATATGTGTTGCCAACTTCAGTTTTCAAGATGTCCTTGTAGGACGAACCTTGTGAATTCTTTTGTAAGGCGCTCTTAATACTTTCGAACATAGACGATGTGAACTTATTCATACAATTAATATATTATGTCTTTGTGAGTAATCAAGCTTTCTTCAAATCTTTTTCTATTAGCAGCAATCCTTTTTCTGCAATGAATCTTCCTTTTTTTGATGTGTAGTATTTGGATCTCATGATGGAAATTTTAAGAGCAACATCGTTTAAAATGAATCTCAACGTACCAAAATCTATGGAAGAGTAAACTTTGTCAAAATTTTTGAAGGGAAACAAATTATAAACTGAAACATTCTTTTCCTTCAAATGAACTATGAAACTGTTAATAACAGCATGTTGTTCTTTGTAGGTTAGATATTCAGAAAGCGACATGTCTTTTTTGATGCAAAATTCTTTTATGAATTTAACGCCTCTGAGTATTCCCTCAATCTGCACATCACTGTCGACATCTAAATATATTTTCTTGCTGCAAAAGATGTTGTACACCTTCACTGCTGCAAGAGTGTTGTAAAAATCCAAACCATAGTATGTGTTCTCTTCATACACTTCATATGGGGACAAGAAATAGTCCTCAATGCTAACTGTGTGATTTCTGTCAAAAAAATTTTTAAGTTTCAGAATGGGCAAGTAATTTTCAGTCTGCTCAAACCCTTCCCAGTTGTTTTTAAGCTTGAAAGGTTTGTTTTGCTTTTGACGTGAAATTCTTAAAAATGTGTTGTAAATGTGCTTTATGTCAGTATCTCTCATTTGAGTGTAATTTTTTTCTTATTACTGTTAAGATACTTCATTATATACTTGCTTTTGTAAAGTGTGGGGTCAAATTCTAAAAATAATCTTATGGATTCAAAATCTGTGTCCACAGATAAAATGCATTTGAAAAGACTTCTAACTTCTTTTTCCTGCAAATACAACAGCAATATGTTGGCCATGTTGTACTTTTTGTTTTTTGTCAAGCACAAAAAACTGCAAAACGTTTTAAAGAGATGCAAATTTTCTTTATGTTCCAGCTCTTTGTTAATCATTTTAGTAGTTTTGTGAATTCTAAAAATACTGGGGTAATTTTGCCACCAGCGGCCGCCTCATGCCCTCCACCTTCACACAATTTCTCTGCCAGCTTGCTCAAGTTAACTGTGCATCCTTTTTTGCGTCTAAAACTAACACTGTTGGAATTTGAATTCACCACAATTCCTATATCACTGCATGTTTTATCTATCATCTTTTGAGATATTTCGTTGATGCAAAAATCGGCCATGATGGAACTAATCTTATACTCGTTAGCGCCTATGGCAACGTTGCCAGTGAAAATATTGCTTTCCAAAATATATCTGTCCACTTTGTTGTTGTAGAAAGCTATAATTCTTTTTTCTTCATTAGTAAACCCATTGAAACCTTCTCTGAATCTATTAACGAATTTTTCCAACCTATTGCCTTGATAGTTCCAAAACAATGTGTTCAACCCTATTGAAACATCTTTGTTGGACAAGGTGTAACTATCATAATCATGCCCTATGGAAATTAAAAGTTTTTTATTATTGTCTAAGTCTCTTTTGTAATGATTTTTCAATAAGTTGTACAGCATCTTGCATGTGCTGCCTTCCTTTTCAATTTTGTATCTGGCGTTCTTGAAGGTGTACCCACAATTGACGCTGCCCATGTGGTGGTCCACAATGGAGAAGTTGCTCTTGTCAACAATCTGCGCCAAACTGCAAATATCCAAATCCAGAATGTAAATGCGTGTGAAATTTTCTATGTGATTTTTTTGAGAAAAGCTTTTGTAAGTGGCAGCCAGTTCCTTCTCTGTTGTGACTGTGACAGGAGGTTCAAGATTCAAGAACCAGGACAGTGTGAGATAGCTCACAACCCCATCCAAATCAGCATCTGTGAACACATGTATGTATCTATTATTCAACGTATAATACTTAGTTATGATGTATTAACTATCAAGCAAAGAATTTATGGACTTGGAGAAATCCAAAGCTTCTGCAGTTCCAGAAATCATTTCATCTTCTTTCAATGACAGAGTGTGATAGTCTACTCTAAGAACTGTGTTGCCAAAATTGGGGCCAAACCTATTTTTGACCACTCCAAGATTAACTATGCCCAGTTCCTTGTCTTCATCTTTTTGCCAGATGGTGAAAATGGCATCAGCTGTTGCAGCCAACCCCGTACTTTCAGATATGGTCTCCAGACCAGGTTCATCAACATTGTACCCAGACCTGTTGACCTGAGTGGCACTAATGACTGGACAATTGAATTCATAGCTAATGGCTCTCACTTTTTCAGCAATATATTTTACCCTCTCGTAACTGTTAATGCCTTGGGGAGAGCTGAGCAGATTCAAATAATCCAGCACAATTGCATCAGGGGCAAAGCCTGACTGAATTAATTTTTTTATAAAAGCTCCTATCTGTCCAGGTGAAATTGTGGAAGGTGGAAATTCTTTGATGAGAATGGCTGAGTTCTTTTGTTGCTCGCGAGTTTCAGTCAAAAGCTGCCTCAATGTTTGAGTGTCACTTCTCAAATCGCTCATGGGTATTTTTGTTATGGATGAAGCAAGCCTCTTAGAGTACATCACTTCAGACATTTCCAAAGTTATCAACAAAACCTTTTTGCCCTGCAGAGCAATGTTGGTGGCTATGTTGCCCAGAAAAATACTTTTGCCAACATTGGTTTCACCCATGAAAAGATACAAAGATCTGCCATTTTCCAAAAACCCTCCATCCAACTTGTTGTCCAGCCACTTCCAGCCAGTGGGTATGACAGGCTCATCTCTATTTAGTTCCGTGATAAAATCATCAATATCGTGAAGCAGATTGGTGCCATATCGAGTTGATAAATCTATGTTTACTGCACTTTCTATTTTGGTTAGTAGCTTGTGTGTGTCGAGATTGTTTGAGTCCAAGTATTCTGCTGCTTGCAAGAGCGCATTGAAAACTAGTCTCTCTTTTAAAAAATTTTCAGTATTTTTGTATAATTCCTCTTTGTTGAACTTTTTGTCAATATCAACAATTTTGGTTAATACATTCTTGAAACTCTGCTTGAGTGCATCATCAGTGAGATATGCTTTGATCTCAGTGTTGGTGGGCAGATTGTCATTGTTTTTAAAAAAATCTGTTATTATACCTATGACGGATTTAATATCCTTGTTCTTGAAAAGATTGGGATTGAGGTAGTCACAAATACTAGCCAAATATGTTTTGTTGACCAAGCAATTATAGAAAATAATATGCTCATAAAAGTTACTGTCTATTGGTTTTTCCATTTGTTTAAAAATTTTTCATTGCTTGAGTTAAAATTGTCATCAAACTCTTTCAAACCAGGCGATTGATGATTTATGAGAATGGGCCATACACCTATTTTAAGATTATTCTTGTTGCAAGTCAAGCTAAAATCAATGTCGTAATGATGAAACTTGAACTGTTCATCAAATGTAGTGTGGGTTTGCAGTATTTTGTCCAATTTAAATGCCATAAACACACCATCAATGATGACCACCCTTGAGGGTGTTGGTCCAAATGATGTCACGTAAAAACTGTCTTGTTCACCGCAAGGGTGACCTGCCATGCCTCTGAGATTTTCTTTTGTTTGAGCCATCCAGTGCCACAAGTTTTTGTCCAAAATTTTGGGATTGAGACACCCTGCCACGCCCACAATGTCAAATTTTTTAAATGCTTGCGCAAGTTGATGCTCTATGTCGGTGCTGATCAACTCTACATCATCATGCACAAAAATTAATGCATCTTTTTTTGTGCCATGTTCTTTTATTTTTTCATTTAAAAAAGTGCCAATTCCTTTGTTTGTGTTGTTGGACTCAATGTCATAATCAATGTTGAGATTTTTTATGGACTTGTATAATGTTGTGTCATGCATGTTTTTTTTAGATATGCTGCACACCACACAATTCATGTGTATAATATATAATCAAAACATAAATAATCAAATGGATAAACACAGCAGACTAATATTTGAGGCATATGCAAATAGTAAAATTTTAAATGAACTGGCACCTGTTGAAATGGGTGAATATGGTGGAACTGGAGAGGACATTGAAGCTAGTTTTCCTGAGCAGTCCAGAGGCAAATATGATCTCACACCACAAGAGACTGCCAGTGTGTACAAAAAATTCTTAAGCTCTTTCAAAGACAAAGGTGGCAAATCGCCCAAACTGTACAAAGATTTTTATGAAATGGAATTGGCTCCTGTGGTTAGAGAAATAAAACCATCCATCAATGGCACCAACGCCAAATATTCTGCCAGAGTTCTTTACAATGCCATGAAAGCAGCCGGTGTTGTGAAAGATGAACGAGATGGTGTGCAGGGCATAAGAATGGACAAGAGAGTTTCTGAAAAAGGTGCTGAAAAGTTGGCAAAATACACTTTAAAAAATGCAGGCAAGTTGGGTGTGGAAGAACCTGTTAAAGCTGCTGGTGAAGACATTGACGATCCCATAATGAAGATATTCTGGGAAAAGATATTGGGTGAGGGTCCTTATCAAAAAGAAGAATTGGCAAGAATGATGATTGAAGATAATCCAGACATGGAAGAGTCTGAAGCCAGAATTAATATTTCAGCATTAATACGATCAGGTTACATTCAAAAAACAGAAAGTGGCTATGAAGCAGTGGATCCCGAGAACCAAGAAAAAGAAACTGAAAAAGAAGGTGAAGGCACAGGCGAAATAACCACTGGATATGACCCTGAAGAATTGGATGATCTGGACAACGATCCACTGGGTGGAGTCTATGTGGGCAGGTCGCGTGGCGATTCTTCTTTTGACTAAACAGTAAAAAATGGGCTGTCGCAATCAAAAGTTGCCACACCTGTTATGCCCTCTTTGGTTAGTTGATATAGGGTACCTTCTTCAAGTGACTCTAAAGAATTGTGACACACTGAGCTGAACGCGTTGTCATACACATCAGCAAATAGTGTGACACCGCATTTGGCCAAAAATGTGCTGCCAGTTTCTGTGTTGTGAATCCAAAGACCAAAAGTTCCTTCAAGGTACTCCAAACCTTTGACTATCACATCAATTTCATTATTAAAGGAATCTTGCAATTTGTAAAAAATGTAAGGTATTATGCTGCTATCCACAGGATTTTCATATGGTCTTTCAAACTCATTTACCAGATTTTTAAAATTGGTTAAGACCCCGTTATGTGCAACAACCCAGTTCTCCACCATGAAGGGATGTGTGGTGTTGGGATCGAATACTCGTTTACCTGAAGTGGGTGCTTGAGAGTGTCCTAGATAATGGTCAAACTTTTTCCGTTTAGGAGGGGCATACTCTGCCATCAACTTTTTAGGAATTTTATGGACTTCAAAACCCTTGTCAGGATTGATATACATGCACCCTTGGGAAAAGTCACCTCGGTTTCTGTTAAGTTTTTGAAGAGTTGTGAATTGCTCTCTGGTTGTGGCTCCATATATTCCGCACATGCAATTATATTAGCTGTAAAGCTCTATATGTCAATGGCAGGAAACAAGTACTTTTTCATGAAGAGTTCTGCAGCATCTTTGCCAATTTCTGCAGACAGTGCTTTGAATGTCTTAACATTTTTTTGCTGCCCGATGCAGTAGGCGTTTTGCGTGGCAATGTTCAAAGCATGTTCCACTTGTTTGGTTTTGCCAAATTGCAAATAATGTTGAACGCAAAGGCGTATGTAGTCCAATATTTCTTCTATTTCGCTTGGTTCAGGTGTTACACAATAAAACTTGTCACTAAAAAAGTTGGCCCATTCCGGCAATGGCCTCTTTTTTGATTGGTATATGCTGTGCAGATTTTCCAGACAATGCTCCAGAGCATGGCTGATGGTGACTGTGGGTGTGTAATCAAAAAATAAACCTGATATTTTACCACCAAAAGCTATTACATCAAACCCCATGATGGGTAAATCCACAGTGGGTTCAGGAAAAATATTTGAATGCAGTACACACAATTTGTCAGTCTTGTAATATTCCAAATGAATGTGACGAAAGATGGGTGACTTGAAGAAATAATTTAACCATTCATGTGTATCTTTCTGAAAAGGCAATCTACCAGCCACAGGGTCGCCAAAATATTCTTTAAAAAGAATAGACAACTCGTTAAAGTGCTGTGATAATACTGTGGAGTTATTCATTTTGTATGGCTTTGAACAGATCAAGATGATAATCAAAAAATAGCAATGTGTCTTCAATGATGTCATCCTCTGTCACCACCATATTTGGCGTATCCAACAAGGCTCTGACGCAGCCTATGACTTGTTTGGGTTCATTGAAGGTAACTGTATTGACATAAACACCCATGCCTCTTGCCATTATTCTGCCACCATACAAGTCTGCAAGCCATCTCACATACAGTTCAGACTTGAGCATTTCCACTGGCTTGGACCAACACCAACCCAACCATAAATCTGTGCACTCCAGGGGTGTGAGCAAGTCACCAAGCTGTGATGGTTCAACATCTTTGCTCAATAGATCAATGTCTTTTTGAATTTCTTGTGTTCTTTTGAGTTCTGGCATTTTGCAGATGTAAGGTTGCAACATTCGTTGCTCCACCACATCATAGCAAGGTTTTATATTGATTAAAAAACGCAACAAGTGCTCCTTTTTAAACGTTCCCTTGACAAAGCTTTGCATGACTGGGTGATTTTCAGCCTGAGTGTGTAAATTAGAGGTTTGTTCTTTAAGATTTTTTTGAAATGATGAGATGTCCATATGTTATATTACTTTGCAATTATGCTTTTGCCACGTTTCTGTCAAATCTTGTTTGTATTGCATGGGATCAATGAGACCTGCCATCAAAAAGCCCTTTATCCTCAATGAGGATGATGCTGATGTGGCGTCTGCGGGCAATTCACCAGAGTAACAAGTGTATGTCTTGTCAAACGGCACCTTCAATTTGATGCCTTTGAGAACTATGTCTGCTTTGTTCATGTCCAGCAGAGGTGCAACAACTTTAATTTTATTTTCTCTGTTCAGTTTAATGACTTGATTAACTTTCTTGACAAAAGTCTCTTCAGCGTCCCAATAACCAGCCAAGCTGTCCACTTGTGTTGCCCCATACCACACTTCTTCTGCACCAATGCTTTCAGCATATGATGTGCAAATGCTCAAAAACATCAAGTTTCTGAATGGCACATACGATTTCGGTTGAGCTTCACCCATGACTTCTTCCACATTGGGTGTGTCAATGTCATCATTGGTGAGAGAACTGACTGGAGCCAACTCTCTAATAAATTTAACATCCACTTCTTTCAAGTCTTTGGTCAACAAATTTTGCACCAATTCCTGAGCATATTCCAATTCTTTTAAATGTCTTTGACCATAGTTAAAGAACAGTGGATATACATTTTCTTCACCAACTTGTTGTACTGCCATGTACAGCAAAACAGCGCTGTCCATGCCTCCAGACACAGTAACAACTATCTTTTTCTTTGCTTTCATAACAATTTTATTCTTCCACTGGAAGTTTGGAGTACCGGTATTTTTCAAACATTATGGTTTCAAGGCCTGGTAAAATGATTTCTTCATAGAACTTGGCATTGATGAAGTTTTTCTTGTACCCCAACTTTGTGCCATCAGGCATGGTGTATGTGGACCCTGTCTGCAACACAATGCCATGGTTGACTGCCATGTCAAACAGGCCTGAATATTTGTCCAAGCCGTTGAGAAAGTTGAGATAAAGTGATGTTTCGAGGAATGGTGGCAGAAATCTGTTCTTGGTGGTCAATGCTCTCAATGTTGCACCACTGTAATTTCTGGCTTCTGGTAAGATTTCATCTTTGTCATCTTCCGATTTTTCGTTTTTCTTGGCCAACTGCACAATGACTGATGCCATGTACAATGGTCCAGAACCACCTGATTGATTTTTGATCAAAGATGGGTACATGGCCACAGGGTCAGCATATGTGTGGTTGGAGATCAACACAGTCACACCAGCTTGACCTGCCTTCAATGTGAGTGTGCGTAGCAAGCTCTTGATGCCTTTGGCTCGAGTTCCCATGTCTGAGGCTGATTTATCTTTTGCAATGTCTTGTTGCTCTTTTTCAGAGCTCAAATTGCCAAGACTATCAATGGAGATAATAAATTTGCCTTGCAGTTTGCTTTCAATCACCTTGTCCAGAAACTTTGAAACTGTGTTTCTGAGACCTTCCACAGTGTCCACAGGCACATATTTTGTATGCTCAGGGTCCAATCCTACTGCTCTGGCAGACTCAGAATCAACTGCAAATTCTGAGTCAAAAATAACAGGGTTGATGCCTTGTTTTTGAGCCAACCCCAATATTTTGTTAATCAAAAGAGTCTTGCCTGTGCCAGTCTCACCAGCAAAAATAATAACTCTACCTTTAGGTACGCCACCATCCTTGAACTTGCCTGAGATAATTGCATTTAAAGCGTAAGACCCCGTATCATACCATGTATCAACATTGGTCAAAGTACTTTCTGAAAGAAACGTGGCGTACGGGGTCTCATCTAATATATCATAAACATCTTGTAATTGCTTATTGCTCATACCAGATATTATAAGTATGATTTTTGAATATCAACTATTCGTCAAAAAGTTTAATAACTTGTTCCGAAGGTTTATCCGGAGTGACAATGGCAGGTGGGTTGAACATTTGTTCATATTGCTGTTTGAGTCTTTGCTCCAGATCAGCATCAGACATAACAACACGGTCTTTGGGGTAAGAGAAAGTAGCCCCTTTGTCTCTAACTGATGAGTCAAGAAACTCTTTGTACAAAACTGGCATCAATTGCACTTGCAATTGGCTTTGTTGATTGGGCATTGCTTGAAGCATTGCTGGGTTTTTTACTACAAGGAATTTTTCGTCGCAACTGACTTCCTCAGCAACAACATTAAACCCCACGGG
>Ga0247832_1007896_pt1 | contig 10859 bp, 13 predicted proteins | sample LaCruzMarch2015__10_FD_192407 | JGI IMG/M metagenome (GOLD analysis project Ga0247832, IMG submission 192407) | Freshwater microbial communities from meromictic Lake La Cruz, Castile-La Mancha, Spain - LaCruzMarch2015_4m | ecosystem: Environmental > Aquatic > Freshwater > Lake | place: Spain...
AGACACTACTGCTATGCCAAAGTTTGAAGATACAAATTATTTCTCTACTACAACGAAGAGAGAGATGAGCTACACTTGATCAATAGACGTAGGTTCCATCGCTAATAGGACGGCTGCTAATTTAAACGTATTTGATTACAACACAATCCACATCGAATGTTATTCCGCTTGTAGCTCAACCCTCTTGATTTGGTAACAAATTCAGTTGGCAAGTAATACTCTCTACCCTCATCTGACTACCCCACTGGGTATAACAAACTTTAGCCTGTTCAAAGAAAAACCTTGCACTACTATTGTCACCAACCTTTTTACAGTGTTTGCCTGCGAGCTCACATGCTAGACCTTGCTCGTGAATGAATCCAGAGGCCTCAGCAGAATTAATGGAGTCGACATAGGATGCCTTTGCTTCACTGTCTTTGTCTTCGTGTGATTTCAATTCTGCCTCCAACAGTTGGAACTAAATACAATGTATGGCAGAAAACAAGATTTATTATTAGATGCGTCACTTAACACATCATCAATTGGCTGTATGTTACTCACTTTGTTTTTGAAGTTCCAACTTGAATGCACAGATGCATTCTTAAGTACCTCATGAGATCTCATTGCAGTAGCTCTGAGCTTATTAGTAACCTTTGCTTTCATCAACTCAAACGTGTTCAAACCATTGAAGAAGTTAATGACAGTGTAGCTCAGTTGCCCCATCTCACTTTTAGCGGTGACATTAATCATTTTGTCAAAAAAATGTTGGCTCCTCTCGTAAAAGCCCTGCCAATATGCCCGCAGTGCACTGTGGAAATGCATGGATTCTAAAAACCTTTTAATTGCCATCTCAGGTAATGTTTCAGCTGAATAGTGCGATGATTCTCCGCCACCGATCAATATATATATTGTGCCGTAGAAAATAGAGAAGAAAAATTTACCAAGTTCATTGTTGTAAGCATCTGCAAGCTTCATGTAGTAATCTACCTTTTCCATCAACAATGGTAGTCTATCCCCTGCTAAGATTGAAGATCTTATTTGACAGACTGAATTGTTGAATGCCATGCCTGACTCTCCGAGTGACATGCCTACATCAAATGCTTGCCCGAGTTTCTTGGTGCAAGTTTGCAGAGGCTCAGTCCGCCACGCAACAAAACCATAGTAGTAGCTAAACGCCTCTGGTATCAGCTCAGTTGTGTTATGTCTCTGACTTAAAAAAGACATGGCAGCCTTGCCTATGTTGGATCCAATATCAGCAGCTTTCTTTGGTACAGATTTGGCACATAGGAGTGCTGCTAGTATAAGAAAACCTGCAATTGAGTGCTTGCTAAGACCATTTTCCATTGTAAGCTGGACTACCCGACACGCCAGGAACGGTACCATCTCTGGCTTTGCCATGTAAGCGGTTCGCCACATCAAGCTGTAAAATCGCATCAACCTGGCTAGTTTTGAATCCATTTCCTTCATCCCAAGAAAATCCTTGTCTGATATCCTTTTGACCATCTCAATTGTGGCTGTCATCAGTGTAGTGGTTTGATCAGAAGACAATGTCTCTGGTATGTCCTCGCCTAGCTGAGATAATACTTCACGGCTAATAGTGTAAGCGATCATAAATCTCTTGCCGGAAATATGAACTATGGTAGCACAAAAAAGCAGCGAACAAAGTTAGCACAAACAGCGACGAAGAATGATTACTACCTCAAGAATATTATTGTCAATATTGATAGTACTCACTTGTGACAAGTAAAGCCTGGACAGGTAGCCTATCTTCAATTGAGAGACACTTCTCCAGCATCTCATGCAAAATACTCTGAGCCTCCTCTACATCTCCGCACGAGTAAATTGACTTTGCTAACTTTAGTGAGATGTGACGACATAGTTTGTATTGACTTACCCAGCGATCGGTGGGCAAAAGCGATAATGCTGCCTTGAAGTACGAGCGAGATGTTGCGTAGTCTGAGTAGCCCAGTGCCTTCATACCCGACAAGTAATAGAGATTGGCTATATCAATACGTAACTTAGGACATTCGTCTTCCATATCAGCAATACGATGCTTCATTTGATCAGCAATAAAGAGTAACATTGTATCGCCCATTTCTTTCCCCTTACATGTTAAATATAATGATTTCCCAATATTGTAGTGGTACTTCGAAGATAAAAATGATTCGGTGAGAATAATTGGATCAGGCCCTTAAACCTGTATAATGCAATCACCACGACGCTTTACTCACCTGATCTCTCTCTTCGTCCGGTATGAGACTGTATGCTGCCTCTCGCACCTTGTCATGAACGAACCTGAAATGTGTAGTTCCAACTTTGACCATAAAACCTTCGTTAACAACATCTTCTAACAAGTTGTGAATGCCTGCATGCTCTGGATCGGCAGCCAATGTTTTAATGACATCTTGATCAATCTTTATTCCGAAGCAAGCCGCGGTCTTCAGGGCCGATCGAACTCTCGAAGATAAGCCAGACATCTTGAACGACAGGAGATGAAGCACGTTGCCTGTAACATCCATTGAGCTAACATCATCTTCATCCCATAACCACCTGCGTGAATTGACGCAGTAATTCAGCAATCCTCTATCCGCCAGCGACCGCAAGAAGGCAAGCACAAAGTACGGATTACCCTTCGTCTTTTGAAAGACGATGTCAGATAAAGGTTCACAGATCCGCGGAAACACGCACAAAGCATCAGAAACCATAGTGTTGAGGTCGGTTGGTTGCAAGCCCTCCAGGCTCATCATAGTCGTAGGCACACCGGAGGATTTCAATCTTTTGGCAGAACGAAATATTTCATGGTCGTCGGCGACTTCATTCGACCTATATGTGCCTACAAAGAAGAGGCAGTTAGATTTACTTGCATCATCGAATATGCTTTCAACCAGTGTGAGGACTGAATCATCGCACCACTGTAAGTCATCAAGGAAAAGTACCACTGGATGCGCTGCACTTGACACAACTCCGATAAAACGCTGAAGTGTAAAGCAAATACTTCGCACATTTGTCTGGCTGTCACTCTCTTGATCAACATCCTCAAGATTCAGGTGGGATGCGAGTACCTTGATGTTTGGAAGCAACCGAGCTAGACTTGACAGATCAGGGCCAAAGAAACCAATAAGGTCGTCGACTAAGGCTAGTACATCCGGCTTAGTATTCTTCTCGAAGATAAGCAAACACAGATTATTGAACAACGCAACGATCTCTAGCATTGATCTTTCCTTCGACAGTATTTGGTCAAACTTGTGGTTGAGGACGTAGCCTCCAACAGCATCTACCTGAACCGTCAATCCATTCAGAAGCCTGCTCTTGCCCGACCCTGAGAACCCACCGATGAAAAAAGTTTCACATTTCCCACCAGACACCCGACAAAATGCGTCCGTTATCATTAATTCTTCAGTATCCCTCCCATACAGCGTGTTCTCTCTGAATGACAGCAGTACTTGTCCATTAGTATCATGATATGCGGGATCATTGTCAAAGAGGAATCGCTCAGGGTCAAGCAGTAATAGATGCAGCTCCTTGGTCACTGCCTCAAGCGAATCGTATGCATAGTCTGGACGGTTGTCTCCGTCTTCGCCACAATCTAGAAGATTCTGAATCACCAAACAGAGAGAAGATGGAAAGCCCTGGTTTACTGCTGCAGCACATGTCCCATACCTCTCCTGTCTCACATCATTCAAGATACTGCTATCTGAAACAGTTATGTGAGATTTTGCAACAGCATCAGCATCTCTCAAATCATTTTGCAGAATCTTGTTGCGTACTGGATCTAACGACGCATCAATATTGCGTGCTGCCGGTTTTTTTCTTGATTCATCGCCTCCGCTTACATCGGATTCTGACAATACTGACAATGATCCATTCACAAGAAACGCACCATCTCCACCCGTAATGACCTCAGATGATTGTAAGAATAATTCGTACATGAGGACCCCAAACATGTGACAGCGATCATCCTCCTCACTCTGGTTGATAAAGACGGCTGCGTCTTCAGTAGCGTATGGGATCATGCCTAGCGGGAATTCCGCCTCGACATATCGCCCCAATTTACGTACAAGTTCTCCATCATACTCTTCCCGTAAGAAAGACGGTTCAATGATATTGATCGACAGCCTCGGCGTGAGCATGTCAACCCCTTCGATGTCTGAGCATGGGTGCGACGTTTGAAATGTCGAATTAACCCGCACAATGAAGTTATCAATGTTGCATTGCTCGCTCAGCGATATCGGAGGTAGCGCTAGACCTGAGCAACGCGATCTGGCGAGCTTCAACAATTCGGCTATCCCATACGCGACAGTTGTCTGACGGAGGGTCATCAGTTTATATCCATACTCGCCCGCACCTTGCTCCGAAAAGCTCTTGTAAATAATTGACTCGCCTTCGGTCCATTGTCGAAGCTGGACGAATTCGACTCTGTTGTTGATCATCATTTTTTGCATGGTCGGACGATACGCCCCTATCATCCATTACCGAATATTCGCGGACAGTCAGCGAGGAACAGTCGGCGAGCGAGGGGTAAGTATGTTTTAGAGAAATCCAATATTACTACAAACTCATAGGGAGTGTGGTATCTACCTAGTACATACGTCAAATCTCGAGATTAAAACAGATATCGATGTTGTCTTTGTCTCTCTCTCGATCTACTACCATCAACCGTATCGACTAATAACATGGCAGGGTCTCCTCATCTCATTGTCGGCTTTGAGTTGTCTGCATCAATTTCAACTTTTTCCCAATCAAAAATTAGAGAGAAGGAAGCAAGAGTATTGTTGAACTACGAAATGGTGCATCCACCTCCCATCTTCTTCGCCAATCCCTTGCCCGTCGGGTCATGCTCACCCGTATTCTTCAGCACCTTGTAAAAATCTTCAAGAAATTCTGCCTTGCTCTTCCATGTCCTTGACATGACACCAGGATGAGAGTGGTAGTCTACGGCAGCCCTAACATCCAAGTCAAGAATCGTAGCCATTTGGCCGCAATGAATTCTGCACTCGCCCAGGGCTGTTGGTCCTTTTCGGCATTGGACCCTTGGACACGGATCCAAAGTTGCATGACTTCATCATCATCTTCATCATGAATGGTAATTTGTCCAGCACCTCGTTTGTGACGAACATGTCGAAATTGTGCTCGTAAACTAGCTGCTTCGAAGGAACATGATTGCATAAAGTTTTTCATGAACCCCATCAATCCTGCTTTCGTTTTGTTTTGCGCATCCTTGGACATCTTCGTACTGCTTCAAAGAAGGGAAGTCAGGACCAGTAACTAGTTCTATCCTCGCCTTGTAATCAGGGTTCTCGAGGATGGCCATCCCATTTCGGGTCTTGGGGAACTTGAGTGCAGAATGCACCACCTTGACCTGTGGGTATGCATCTAGCCAGTTCTTCATGGCCATATGATGAAAGTCACCAGAAAGAACAATGAGGGTGAGCTCCAGGCCAGTGTCCTTTTCGATTTTCTGTACCTAGGGAATGCAACTAGGTCCTGGGATACCATTGAGAAGGAGATGCTTTACGCCGAACTCATTTGTCACGTGGTAAATAAACCCACAGTTGTTCATATCAGGAAAGAATGATGCACCTCCAGCCTTGTGCCTTTCGCTCCACAGTGTACACTCCGTCAGCGACTTGCGCATAATCTTCATCGAAGCTCTCTCTGCTCAAATTGAACCCGCTCATGAATTTGGTTGAATTTGGTGATGCTTCCAATTTATGACACCACAGTTGAACTGCCTAATAGTGCGTGAATTCTGGATTCTCTTTTGCAACAAATTCAGGTGGGAGCGATAAATAACTCTAGGAGTAATGTGGTGACAACCAGCTTAAGGGGTGTTTATTATTCACTAGTCATTTGTTAAATTCAAAACCAACCTTCAACTAGATAGAATGTCGACTTCATTGCTGCAATTGGAATACTTTACTCTCAATGAAAAGAAGGCATTACGATCATTATTCAATTATTACAAAGACGACGATGAAGATGCCTCAACTTCCGTCATTTGCCTGGCAATCATCAACGACCTTGGTCGGACCCACCTTGAGAGATCTTGTATGAGACGAGCAGTCGAAGAATCGACTTCGTCTATCGACGATCAAACACCAAAGACCATCTCTTTCTTGACAATCTTGGATCATGGCAGGAAATTGATAATCAACGAGACAAGCGACGAATCTAACAAAACCGAAGATCGTAAATCACTGAGGTATCATTTACTTCGGTTGCTACGTGACTATCAAGAACGATGTAATTGGATGTAACGCCGAAGGGAAATATCTATTAGCCAAAGAGTTCATGGAGGCTGAGCTCTCTTTGTGGAAAGAGGAGGAGGAAAGGCAAAATTAGTCTGTTGAGACAAAAGCACGATAATGATCGCACGAGGCTTGTCGATGCTCGCTCACGAGAAGCAGAATTTAGAGTACGAGGACAAATGGACAATCTTCATGGATGAGTTTGAACAGAGTTCACAAAAGCACGTCAATGAGCTTAGTCGAACTCATCAAGAGCAGTTGGATGCATTGAAAGCGGAGATGCTAGCAGACAACGTCGAGTCAAAGCCTAAAAAGAAATGGTCAATCGAGTTGATTCAACTCCTCGAGAAGCAAAAGAAGCAAGAGAAGCATGCCAGGAATCAAACTTTGTCGAAGCTCAAACCATCAAACAGATGGCTGACATTTTGGAAGAGAAGGAACGATTGAAAATCGATACAACTACTGACAATTCTTTCCAATTAAAGCAACAGATCTTGATGAAGTAACATCAAAAAGAAATGGATGCATTGAATAAGAGATTTGAGGGTAGTAGGAGAAGTCACGCAACACAGAGAGATGAAGGCTGTATGCATCTTCGTCATAGGAATAAGATCATCCTTACAACGTTTGATTCCAAGCATGACGCAGAATGTTCAAAAATCTATATTGAGGAGCAAGTTAAGAAACTGTTACTACACGACAGTTGTTAAGAGAGACGATTGCTGTGTTCAGGTCTGGTTCAATCGTGTCATGATCTTGATGTCGTCGTACCACTACTACTTTTCTCTAACGCGTCATCAATTAATCGTTCGATATTCCCCAACTCTACCAAATAGTCTGTGTTTTCGTAAATACTCAATCATCTCCTCCTTCTTCTCGGCAATACTAATATCTCCTCCATTGGTTATTGACTTATCATTCGTTATATGCTTATCTCCCTTTTTAAGCTTGTCATTATATGAATTTTTGTATTCCACGGCTATCTGTTCCTTTACTGTAGTTGATGATGATTCTTCGAGAGCAAAGTCTAAGAAACGCATTGTTGCCGCATGTGGTTCATGTGTAAATTCCTCCATTGACATTGTCATAACCTGTATCATCCTCTCGTCCTCCTTCTTGTCATTATTATCATCAGGCACGATATTATTATTATTGGGTTGTCGTCGTGACGATAATCGTATTTGGTCCTCTACATACATAACCTGATCCAACTTGACGACATTGTTGGCACTATATCTCCACCAGTAATACCCTGTATTAGCATATGACCTGTTGCCATGGCCAACGCATCCCGTGGATCCAAGTGACGTAAATGGGTGTAATAATTCCATGGTTTATTCGACTCCTTCGATGCATCACCAGTTTGATACAGTGATGTACATATGGTACGTAGTTTATCAAAGTCGGTAAATTGCATAATTGGGTCATTTCCTACTAATAATGTCGATTGCACAAGATCACGATATGTCTGAGTATCAAACCAACGTTCTTCAATACATGGATGAACATCCTTGACCCATTTTTCAGGTGTGGGATACTGGGCGTGATAGACCCAATTACTTACCGCCAAGGAATATGAATCTTAATCCCTCGTTTCGTCTTCTGTTGCTGTTGTCGCTGCTGCTGCATACTGTTGTCATCAATGCCACCATCATCACGGGGCCAGGACTGATACAGTACAGAAAAAGTCAGGCGCGGCCTGTACGGCCACAATTCCTGGATGTAGTAACATGGCATGCGGACAACCGGTTCCTTGTTCATGCCATCGATGTTGGAAGGCATTCTCTCTTCCGTTGGATACGGGTGGTTTACCGTTCGTTCCGGCAACGAGGAAATCACGTAATTGACGTGATAGATGATGTCCAGTCTTGTGATAGTGTATTATTAAGTATGTGCATGATGCAGGATCGAACGGTTGTGATTTACCGTCGTCGATGTTATTGTCAAATGAAAACAATGCGTCAACATTTTTAACCTGTTGATGCTGCTGCTGCTGTTGCGATTGTTGTTTGATCGTAACAGTTTTAGGATCGGTATATCTATCAAGTTGTATTCTTAATCGTCGTTGCTGTGACTGTTGCATATACATCATTTCATCTTCTCGATTATTTTGTTGTATTAGTCCGAAAAGAATAATGATGAGTGCAGTTATACTAGACTCAGCCCGCCTAAACTTGTCGGACTTATTTAGTTGGATGAGCATGATGGACGTTGATAGCAGTCAGAATGACGACGCATCATCGTCAACGTTGACAGATTACATGCCCACACTCCCCGAACCACTCCGGACATATTTGCAATACGTGCCTCCTTCTCTCCTCCTTCCGACAATGACGGCGTAAGCGAGAGAAATAATTATGATGATGTTGATGACAAGTTGGATGAATTGGAGCTTTCAATTCGTGGACATTTTTTACTCGAACTAGTCGACGACTGCTCCTCCTGTCCTCTACTCAAGCTGGCGCGGAGGATGAGCGATGTATTATGGAAGAGTTATTCTATTTTGAAGATGTGACATTCCTTTGTTCAGGGGTCTTGTTTCCCAAAACATCTAATACTTCTTTTGGTTCTTTCTGTTTCTTGTTGTTATGTATGAGTAGTACATACAGGTCACAAGGAAAAGCAAGGAACGGGATTTTCAGCTGTTTCTTGCTCCCGCCTTCTCCAGCATATGTTGCCCTCTCTTATTTTTTGCCCTCGTCATTAAAGTTAAATTCAATCTCCGGCGGCATGAGGAACGAGAATAATATCGATTTTACTCATAAACAATGGATTCAAAACGAAGAGATTCAGCGGATGATCAGACTAGTAAAGATGACGGCATCAAAAAGATACAGGAGGAGGAGGAGGAGGAGGAGGAGGGCACCTCCGTCACTTCGTCTTCATCTGGACAGATGAAGGCACCCGCAGGAAAGCCATCCCCATCAGCTGTTGCAAAACATACATCACGCTCATCAGGGAAGAAAAGTACTGGTAACAAGCACTCTTTGTCGCCGTCATACCGCGAGGTTCGGATGCTTAACCCAGCGCCATATTTCTATTACGTTGATCATTCTCGAGATTTAGACGACAATCCGCTATTGCCTCTTTCTCCTGCATTAAGTGTTCCAAATTTCGTCATTAAACTTCATGCGATACTGATTTGTGAAGACCTGAGTGATGTCATTGCATGGATGCCTCACGGTAGAAGTTGGAAGATATTGAATCAGGTAAGATTTTAACGTAGCAACGTGACCTTTCATTCGCTCATATACGATGACAATTTCTCATCCCATTTACAACTTACCACGCCAAAACCTCTGAAATGATCTCACAGACTGAGTTTGAGAGACAGGTGCGTCCAATGTATTTCAACCAAGGAAACATGGCAAGTTTCTACCGACAGGCGAATGGCTGGGGCTTTCGAAGTAAGTACATAAGCGCTTCGGTCTAACTTCAACTGCATGCAAGACAATCTCATTTCATATCTCACGACGTTGATCGATTCTTCATCTTCGCTCTTATCCCTTCAGGATTACTCAAAGGTCCTGATAAAGGATCGTTCTACAACGATTGGTTCCTACGCGGTCTGACCTTTCTAGCCAAGAAGATGAAGAGAATTGGCGGCAATAAGATAGTGAAAGATATTAATATCACTCATGAACCAGTCTTGTGGAAGATAAGCGTCGAGCGTCCAGTTCCCGCAGAGCTGTCGAAGAATAGCTTGGACTACATCGTCCTAAACACCATCAACCAGGTTGTACAAGAAGAAGGGCCCAAAGCCAAGATGCCTTTCATGCACAACATAGCATCGCACACGCACGGTGTAGCGTCGGCGCATAGGGATCTGTCAATGTCTCAAGTTGGCCTGGTGAGTGATACATCGTCATCTGCCTTGGCCAGGAGTAGAGGAGCCCAATCGACGAGACAACAAGGTGTGAATAATTCTAATCTGGAAGCTCTGTTGCAGCAGCAAAGACTGTTACAGATGGACTATCAACGATATGATCCTAGCATCCAGCAGTTGCAAGGTCAAAGTCAAAACCCACTGATTAGCAGCTTGCTTTTGAATCTCATGATGAATGATATGGCTCAATCCGCGACCTATCATGCTCCACAACAAATCCAAGCACCGTGGCAACAGCATCCTCAGCAGGCAAACCCTACAGTTGACAACATCAACTCAAGATTTCTTAATGACACAGACGGATTTCCTGCATCAGCTTTCACTGTCACGACGGCTATTGATCCCAACGCGACTGAGCCGCCTTCATCTCTGCAAGGTTTAGCAAGCATTGCGAGACCATTAGGGATACAGCAGACTGGCAACGCCGCCAGTATTCCTCAACCTCAATTATCCACTAACAGCTATGTAGACATTAATCAACGATTGTTGTATCTTATGCAACAAGCCAATCACCAAGGTCAGGGTCAAGCGCAGTCATCATTAATGAATAGCGTACTACAAAACCTGCTGCAAGAACAACTTCAGCAACAGCGACCGAGTATGCTTCCAACGTATTCTAATACTCAACTGACTTCCCCACCCAGCGGAAACGACAGTGCATGGTCCATAGATGAGAAATAGTCGTGAATGTTTGTAGTTGTCGGCCTTATTGTGACCATCGCGGCGATGGCCGGTGGGTCTATGCC
>Ga0247832_1007897_pt1 | contig 10856 bp, 8 predicted proteins | sample LaCruzMarch2015__10_FD_192407 | JGI IMG/M metagenome (GOLD analysis project Ga0247832, IMG submission 192407) | Freshwater microbial communities from meromictic Lake La Cruz, Castile-La Mancha, Spain - LaCruzMarch2015_4m | ecosystem: Environmental > Aquatic > Freshwater > Lake | place: Spain...
AGACGGAGCGTGCTACTCGCGGTAGCGTGAGGCCCTGGCTGAAAAGACGTGTATGCGGAGAAAGATGGGATGGGGAGAGGGCGGGAACGAGCGTTGAAAACCCAATCCTTCCCATACTTTTTTCATCAGGTGGCGCAATCGTAATCTTGGAAGATGTCTGACGATGACGAGGACAACGATTGCCCAATCTGCATGGAGACAATGGAACCACTCACGTTTCGAGGGACTGAACGTAATCGTATCGTTTGTTGCGGTAAATTCATATGTCCAACTTGTGCTCTAAAAATGAACGATCATCAACTCGATGCGATGGAAAAAAGTCGTTTGGATCCGTCCCCACAAACGTTGAAATATATGGAGCAATCACTCGCATGTCCTTTGTGTCGAACGGAAGTCCCAAGCACGGCCGAGGGATCATTCCAACTAACACTTGAGAATGCCGACAAAGGACGTGCATGGGCCCAGTACAATTTGGGAAATAAGTACGAGAGTGGCAGGGGAGCGCCCGGTGGAGTGAACATGAAGAAGGCTCGATTCTGGTTTGAAAAGGCCGCGAGGCAAGGAAATTCATGGGCAATGGATGCATTTGGTGCTAGACTTGAAACTGATCTGAAGGATATAATTGGAGCGAAAGAATGGTACGAAAAATCGGTTCGAGCTGATAACTACCCAAAAGCTTTGGTGCATCTTGGTCATTTATTACATGATGGTAAAGCTGGAATTCCAAAGGATCCCAAAGAGGCATTCCGCTTGTTTCAGCTTGCAGCCGATCAAGGATATGATGTAGGACTTGAATGGGTTGGGTTGTGCTACGAAATGGGACCTGATGGTGGAGGTGTTCCAACCCGTGATATGGAGAAATCGCTTTACTTTCGCCTCAAAGCGGCGGAGCAGGGTAACACTACGGCTATGCATAATGTTGGCACAACTTTGCTAACAATTGCTTCAGAAAAGTATAATAGCATTGAAATAGCTGGTAAAAGTCCAATCCCTCAAGTTTTATTCTGGTTCCGCAAAGCTGCTGCGTTGGGCGATAAAGACAGTCAAAATATGGTGACACAGATTGAACGAAATTTGTCAAGCCAGTGTGCCACTTGTAAATTAGAAACTAGCAAAGGCGGAAAGAAGCTGAACAGATGTGTCAGATGTAAGGCAGTATATTATTGTGGAGCAGATTGTCAGAAGAAACATTGGGCAGCAGGTCATAAGATTGATTGTTTCAGTGGTCCGAAGTGATTATAAATGTATATAATATAGGAGTATGTTACGGTTCCAAATGCACATTTTCTAGCAACGATATTATTTCTCCTTCGAAATATGTAACACATGCAATTTAGCAATGTAAATTGACCATCATTCTTTCCAAGACCTCGATAACATTTCCCTTCCACGTGGGAATGTTTCAGAAATTCCCAGGATGTTCAGTCTTCCTAATCACCCGTTTGTGACCACCAATCAATCCCGAGCTCATCGCTTGATCAATGAAAGCCTGAACACCTTCTGGAGTGTCATCCAAATCGTACAGACGACGCTTGGCAATAGGGTCGATGAATAAGCAAACGACGGCAGTAGAGCGCTGCTTCGCGGACCTATTACTGTATCCGTTGCTACCGCCCACGAGAGCTAACGGGCCAATTTCACTCCCAGCGAAGTATCCCAAACACGGAACTTCCGGAAATACCCTTGCAAAACGACTGGCATCTTCCATATCTTCGTCTATGAGAGGTTTCGAAGTGCTTGAGCAAGATGGAACGGGGGCACCTCTCAGTGGTCCACGACCTGAACAGCTGAACATGAGGGCACCAAGGATCTCCTCGCCTTTTGTCTCCTCACGCAGAACTGAGACTCTGTGATCCATGTCGACACGACATGCCTCTCCGTCCATGTAAAAGAAGTCAACCTCAGCCCCCTCTAGTGAATCCTCTTGATCAGGAGATCCATCCGTCGGGACAATAACAGAACCCAACAACCCACAAAGTTCCCTATCCAGAAGATGCAATTCAAATCCATCATCATGCGAACGTTTCACGCCGACGAAAGAAGCTTTTTCGTTAATCGCACGTTTGTACAAATCCATGGCATGAATTGTTTCTCCCGTCTCCACGTGAGTGAAGGAAAAGATGCAGTGTGCTGATTTCACGTTCTGGAAACCCAAGTCAGGTGGACCTATATTAAAACCCATTTCCTCGTCCTTTACCACATAAGGTGATGACTTCTGTGGGACTCCATGAGTCACACTCCTCACACCGCGTGAAACCATGCTCCTGACCGGAACGCTTCCGCCGAGTACTACGCCAAATATTGCGTCTTTGACCCCCTCTATCTGGATCCATGCATTCGGATTTACCATACTCTTAGTCTGAAGTTGGAGAGCGAGATCTACGAGGTCTGCCTTCTCACTGCACTGTTTCAATTGAGCATTACTCCCACCCAGGCTCGTGATCTTGCGTCGGAGCAGCTTGACCGGAAAGGTCAGAAGATACTCACGCGTCAGAAAATACTTGTGAATAAAGCCACCATCACACGCTCCACCCACGATTGTCGTGTTAGGAATCTTAGACTGAATTGCCGAGACGAATATATCCACCATAGCAGCGCTCGTCCCAGTCGCATAAACGATGATTGATTTCCAATGCTGATCACCCGCAATGGCTAGTTCGTCTGCAAACATCTCAAAATCTTGCTCTACCATCCTCGGGCTACGCTTTTGACTTCCATCGAGGGCGAATGGTCGGATTTCGGCATCGGGAAAGCTGGCAAACATGACCGATGAAGTAGACGTATATTCCGTCGCAACATTATCCTCATCTTTTTTGCCGAGATTTACCAGAACAGTACCAGCAGTAACTCCCAACAAAATAGCGTTCGATGGCATTGATCCAAGCACTGCCATAGCAAACTCTTTCCCACTAGTAGCATCATCCCGTTTAGTGGCATTGAAAGATAATACAAGATTTGGAGGCTTTTGAATGAGTTGTATAGGAGCCGATGCCACTTCCTTCGCCGATCGTTGTTTGCAATTGCTTGCATCCCAACTCGATGAAACAACTACCTCCGGGCCACGCAGACGCCGGTATTCGCACACCAAATACAGGTGTCGTTTCGACGTCGCGGCCAAGACGCCCGAATCGAGCACATTGAGATACTCAATGACATTGAGGACGACGTTGTAGTTTAGGTCGTCCATGGTGCGAATCTGTGCGAATCCCTTCCAACCCCTGGAAACGGGCGCGGCGCTACCTCCGCTCAAAGGTTCTTCCCCGAAGACGAGACGACTGGAGAGAGCGCAGCACATGCTGACGGTGTTCATGTGAACTCCGGTGCATTCGGTTTAATAATAGATATAAAATGACAACGGTGGAAGAGAAACAGCGTGAGTTGGATGCCCTCCAATCGGCGTTCGACGATTACATCGCATCCTCGCGTGAACTTGAGGAAGAGTTAGATGCCGAACTGTCTAAGTGTCAAAATGATTTGACCAAGGTTGAATCCATCAATGCCGCACTGTCATCACAGCTTGCGAATACCCAACCGCAATTGAATTCACTCGAGGTGAAGGTATCTACACTAACGATACAATTATCGTCCGAATCACAACGACGTGTTACCGCCGAAATGAAATGTGAAGAGGCCGAGAATCGGTTGCGTGAATCAGAGGGGGCGCTTGCGGCTGTCCGATCGAGTGAGATGCGCAAACTCAAGGAGGAGAATGAGGATTTGTGTGAACGGTTAGCATTCGTGGAGGGTGAGGCAGATGATTACCGCAATGAATTAAACACCGAGCGTGAACGCCACCGCGAGGAGATCGAGGAGCTACGAGGGGATGTCAATGTGTTAACCACAAAGTTGAGCCAGAGGGAAGAAGAATTAGAACTGTTAAAAGTCAATATGAGCAATGTTGAAGAGGAAAAGAAGGGGGGAGAGGAGGGTGATGACGAAGCATACGCTCACATTGGCGACGTCGCGGGGGAAGGCGACGATGAAATATTTGATTCGACGCCAGCACCATCGTCGGATGAACGAGACGAGTACATCAAAACACTCGAAGAGGAGCTTGAATTAGTCACCGAGCAACTCATCGAGGCCGAGACGAAATTATCGAGAACGCAGGTTGAATTGGACGACGTATTGGCAGAGGCTGAATTGCAAGCATTCAAACCATCAGAAGATGGCCCATTGGAAGTGGCTGAGGCAAACAACCAATTATTAGAAAAAATACACGAGCTAGAGGAGAAGAATATCTTTTTACAGGGGGAATGTAAGAAACTCAAAGAAGAGCTCGAATTGGTTTTGGAAGAATTGGCGTTATCCAAAGAAGAGCTACAAGCACATGACGAGGATAGGAAAGAACGATCGGACGAATTGGTTTTGGAGCGGAAACAGTATGCAAAAGAAGTCAATGTACTTCAATGTCAAATTGAGAAACTATCATCCGAATTACGAAGTCAGGAGATCCAATCAAAGTCGATGGAGGAGGCGCTCTTGCACTCGAAGGAGGAGACTCGAACGGTGAAAGAGGATGTAGTGCGATTGGAATCGGCTTTGTTGAGCTCTAGAGAAGCCTGTGAGAAGTTGCAGTCAGCGTTCGATGAAATATCTCATCGAGAACGTGTAGATATGTCAGATCAGAATCAGGCACACGAGCAAATTATGGCACTGAAAATGAAGGAAATTGGTGACCTCAATGTACAAGTTTGCGAATTGAAGGAGGAGCTTACCAAGGTGAAGGATAATAATATATTAATTACTAAGACGCTAAAAGATGCGGAAGAAAAAGTGTTGAGTCTGCAAACAATAATCGATGAGCAACGACTGGACGTGTTAGATGCGTCTGCTGTATCGTCTTCGCAAGAGCTTGCCGATGCACGAGATGCAATAGTCTCCTTAGAGAATCTTCTGGAAGCTAAAAGGAAGGAGGTGGACGACCAACAGATGGAGATGGCCGCAGTCCGAGCATCGCTACAGGAGAAATTATTGAATGCACATACGGAGCTGACAATCGCTCAGGAGGAGATGACCCTGACGCGAACCAAGCTGATGGCGCTCGAAAGTGCTCGTTCGAGTCGATTGGCGGAGGATCAAAGTCGTGCTGACAATGAGAGTACACGTGATCTTGACGTTCAGAAACAATTGATGGATGCTAATAGTGGTCATAAAAAAGTCGCAGAGAAGGACGACAAGGAGCCGGTAACAGATCTGATCAGCATGGAGGATAGTAGCATCGATGATATTCTGCAATCAAACGATCCCGAAATGATCGCCAAGGAAGTTCGTGCGTTGGCAAAGAAGATGTCTGCACAGAAGTCATTTAATGCCGAGCTGCTCACGCGTATCCTAAAACTTCAGGGGAATATTCAAGTGTGCTGCCGTATTCGACCCATGACAGCTAACGAAAAGCAACAGGGTTTACATGAGGTAGTGCAACCTTTAAGCGAGACAGAGGTTGGTTTCTTCGATGAGAGTACGAAGTCGTGGAAATCGTATGCATTCGACAAGGTCTGGGGTGCAGAGAGTAAACAGATGGACGTCTTTCAAGATGTTGAGCCGCTGGCATTGAGTGTGATTGATGGTTATAATGCATGTATCTTTGCTTACGGTCAGAGTAAGTTCGCTTGACATTTGTTTACTTGTTTCATCAATTAATTCACCTTCTCAATGCGTCCTTTACGTTGAATAGCTGGAAGTGGGAAGACATTTACAATGGAGGGAAGCAAAACGAATTCTCAGTACGGTATCAGCCAGCGGACCATCCATAAAATCTTCAGTTTGGTGCAAGATAAGGCTCGGCAGCACCAGCAAAATGTGAATAGCCAGGATGGAGAATCACCACAATTTATTTATAAGATCGAGGTTGGTATGCTCGAAATTTACAATGACGAAGTCTATGACCTTCTTGAGTCAGGATTTGCAACTCCTCGTAAGAAAGCTACGAGTGACTTTGGCGCTGGAAGTCCCCAAAAGAAATCGTTGGATATTCGTCTCTCCGCAGAAAACACTGTCGAGGTACCAAACCTGATAAAAGAATCTGTTACCTCTGTTGCCGAAGTATTGAATGTTTTAGATCGGGGGAATGCGAACCGTGCTACAGCTTCGACAAACCTCAACGAGCATAGCAGTAGATCCCATATGATCTTACGCGTTGACGTTACATCGGGATTTGGTCAGGTAATGAATACTGGAGTTCTGTACCTTGTAGACTTGGCCGGCAGCGAGCGTGTGCGTAAGAGCGAGGTGGTAGGGAAAGAGTTGAAGGAGGCGCAGCATATCAACAAAAGCCTGTCTGCACTCGGCAACGTCATGGAAGCTCTAGATAGAAAGGCATCACATGTTCCATACAGAGATAGCAAGCTCACTTACTTATTGCAAAATTCGTTGGGCGGGAATTCAAGAACGATGATGGTTGTGACAGTATGCCCGCATAATAACTCCTCAGACGAAACATCATACGCCCTTAAATTTGCAATTCGCGTACGGAGAATCAACGTGGGATCGGCACAAAAGAACGTGAAGGCAAAGAACTTGGAAGAAACAGTGAAGAGCTTGACTTCAGAGATGCAAATGATCAGCAAAGCAAAGGAAAGATCAGAGTCACAGTTACTCACTTTGAAACGAGAGAAAGAGCGGGTGGAGGAGAAACTGACCAAGACTTCCCAATCACGTGCCACATCCAAGGAAGAAATGAAAAGCCTTGCCGTTCTCAAGCAGACCAACGATGATATTACAGCACGGTGGCAAAAAGAAAAGGGCTTGCGTGAGGAAAAGACAACTGAACTGACTAGAGTGCAAGAAGAGGTGAGAAATTACTCGTGTCATCTTTTTCTTGATACGCGGCGTGACTAACTGACTTATCATTACTTTCACCTAGCTTCACCGAGCCCAAATTGAGTTGCGAAGTCTGAAAAGAGATCAGGAATCACTGCAACGGCAGAATGGACAAAAGGATGACGATCTTGTGAAAATGAAGAAAGACTTGCAATCCCTGAAGGAACAACTCAACGGAGAGAAGATTCGACTGAGGAGAAGCTTAGTCATGTCGTCGCGTATTCCCGCACCTACAAGTAGTCCATATGCTGCTAGCACCAGCCGAAAAACTTTGCCATCGAAATTTGCATCGGGCGTGAAGCCTCTTGAAGCAAATAACTTCAAAGACAGAAGTACGTTGCCATTACAAAAAATATCCGGGCTTAAGCCTCCACTGCCGAGAATTACTACTGATGCTTCAGCTACTGACCAAGCTAGTCAAGATGTCGCCCGTATTCGTTTTCGAGTATTGAAGATGTTACAAGAGCACGATCCGACTAAGGTTGCAAAGATTGATGTGGTGATGGCCAAGTTTGAAGGTCGAGAAACGGAGCTGTTAGAAAAGATGATCGCAAGATATGAAGGTACAGGTGAAGGTGGCACAAATGAATCTAGTTCTCTTGCAAGCGAATCGAATACGACATGTAGTGACGGTAGACCTAAAAGCCGACAGGATGCCTCACTTGAGAAGCACATGGCAAGGATGAAGAGGATAAGAGCTGTGACAGGAAAGGAAAGCTAGATCCTAGCTGTACTGCATTCATTTCTTATCATTCAAAATTTGGTAGCTGCCAAGGCTCTCCTTCCACTAAATGCTTTGATATCGTGTTGTCTCTTTAAATGTTCTTACCCACAACACTATCCACATCATCTTCAACACAATATTTACGTACAATGTTGCAGTACATGCATACCATGTTGGACGAATTGAACTACAACGTTGTCCTCAATGCGATTGAGTACCTCAATGTGATCGACTCCGGCCGACTCTCCGCGACGTCGAAACGCTACCTGTACCTGGTGTGCGAATACCGGCGTCTGCGTGGTCCGGAGGTAGTTGTTTATTCTAGTTGGGATGCAAATAATCTCAGAATCCGATCGGCGGTGGAAGTGGCGTTGGCTCCAATACAACTCATTCAAAAGCCTCCAAATCTTGTGCTAGCATTCGAGTCCGAACAAGACGTCATGGAAAATGATTTCGCATTGCAAAGCTGTCTGTCCTTTGTGCTGCCATCGAATGCAGTTGTGTTGGGCGCTTGCGCTCCCAATATACAAGTAAATCTTGGTAGGAAGGACCAGGTGCCGGTAGAATCTACGTCAGCGGCGTCCGTCATGTTTGCCAGCTTCCAGAATGCCGTCATCAGTACATTTATGTTCGATGGAAATATTGTTCCTGATGGTTTTCAACACAGCGGTGCGGACATGAAAAAGATGGCTATTCAATTCGAGGAATTTGCGAACGAACTTATGCTAACCCAACAACACTGGAAGTCGATAATAGTTTACGCAGCGGGACAAAGCGCTGAGTTCGTTGGAAAATTTGTATCCGTAATGCAGTCAAATTTGCACAATATTGACATAGTTGGTGGTATGTGTGATTGCGGGTATGTCACTATTCTTCCCTCGCGGAATGATCTTAGTACGACCAAAACGGCGAGACAATTGCGACTTCTTATTAGGAGTCTCGGTGGCAGTGAATCTCAAATAGATGCAGCAATTGAAAAGTCGGATCTTGTTGATCTTGCTTGTCGGCTTCTGATTCAGCGTGAAGGTGGGACTGTTGAGGCTGTCACAGACGGTATATTTGGTATTGTTCTCGGTGGAGATGTCCCGGTAAAGAGTATCGTCTCACGCGGCGTTAGGAGTATTACCCACAATGTTCCTCAGCCATCGTCACCATACGTTGTCAAGACCTCGGGTCTTTACACCAAGGGTGGTTTCGAATGGTATCATCATATCAAGGATTTCACTCATAGAAAAACTGGACGCACAATCAGTGTAATGGAATTATTTACACAGGCAAGAGACAACGACGCTGATTTTTTCGGCGTAAGAAGACCTCATGACGATGGATTCGAATTGTATGATATAGACGAGGAATTTACTCTTGAAGAGGAAGCGCTGTCGGTTCCTTCAAACTGGTCACCCGACGGAGATTATGGCAAGGATAGTCCACAGGGTTCATCGAGTGAAGAGAGTCTCATGGGGGCCGAGGTTGATTTCTTTTGTCTGGATGGAGAGGCATGCTGTCAGGATGTCGATCGTACTCTCTCCCTGCTGCGTGACCAGACGCAAGGTGAGGAAATCCTTGGCGCAATCATGTTCAGCTGCTCGGGTCGGGGTCCGCGACAAGGTCAACTAATTCGCGAAGACATGATGGACGCGACACGATTTGCAAGGGCATTCCCTGATGTTCCGTGTCTGGGATTTTACGCCGGAGGGGAAATCGGGCCGATGGCGCTTGTGGGCAATCAAAACGTTTTTCGTAAAGGACGATCCGCGGTACAGGGTTTTACCACCGTCTTCTGTCTGTTCATTGTCCCAGTTGTCAAACGGCGAGAATATGAGTTGGATGACGGTCCGGATGCTGTACAGGCCTTCATGGAGGATAGGCTCAGGTAGACTACAGCAAGTGGTAGACATCCTTTACATCAAAGTTAACTTTCCAAGCTTAATTTTATCAGATATGTAGGCATACTTCTTCATGTTGGAAATTGATATTTACAGCGCACAGTCGTTCCTCAAACTGACTTCTTTGATGTCGCAATTTTGCACGTCCATATCTGCAAAATCATTGCAGCAGACGTTATCAACAACTGTGATAGGAAGAAGGCCACAGCACATGCAACAATAGAAACCAACCGAAAGTTCGGTCCAGATAGAAAATCGCCCGGTGTCGGTGGCGGCGAGAGCATGTAATTGATATTTATCCCATATCGCAATGACAGTGGTACGGCAATGCCAAAGTAGAATAATGCAAAGTATGCACATGCCAATACCCACCATCGAAGGAAATTTAACAAAATCCCACCACCATTCCCTCCTTGTAGGAATGACAATGCCGATATTTTACCACAGTAAAGCAGATATATTGGTAATGTTATTAGTGCATAATGCATGACGAAGAAGAATGGGATTTCCATCCACATGGTAATATCGCTCGTATCGGGCGTGGCCACGGCAACTATCGCAAGTATTGAGTATGGTATTAATAATTGGTACAATATATGCATTGCCTGTGTTCGTAACGGCAGGTAGCATAATATCATATATATGGTCCATAATACATTACAGGGCATACCCATCATTAGGATTTTACCAGGATATCCATTAAGCTTGTATATGAGCTGACATGTATAAATAATTGACGTGATTACCTTGATGAGGAGTGGTGGGTTAAGATCGTTCGCTTTCTCTTTCGGATATCGTGTTAGTCTGGGTTGTATGATTCGTATTAGAAATACTGATATAAGTACGACAATAACATATTCAACAACGTGTCGTTCGGGTGGGAGGTACCAACTCGCGACCATGGCGCGATGACCCTCCATTAAGTCTTTGCAGTAGACAACGTGCTCAGTAGAGCTTTCGCCATTCGGACCAAGATAGCAGATATCATGTCCAGATTGTTCGATGGCAGGTGGAGGAGAATCGAGGAGGGTGAGATTGATTGATCTAACGGCGTTGCCGACCATTGATGTTAGTAACGACATCGTCAATATCGTCACTTGAACTTGGCGGGAACTACAATAATCAAAATATTCGTCACCACAACAACAATGAAAACAGCTTCGCTCGGGCTTTTGGAGGTGATGGTGGTACGTGTGAATGCCGGGGGGGATGCCCCCCGGATCCCCCCTCTGTTGGTGACGTCACGGGCTCATTCCCCCTTTCTTTGTTTTCTTCAAGAAAAGATTTTTGGCGAATGAGCGGGATAATATTGGAGTTGAGGGATTTATGCTTATGTGGTGTGGCCCGTGGCCACGTGAGAGTAGAGCAGACCCGTGAGTCGAGCGTCGTCGTTCGTTCGTTCATAGCAAGTATCTAGTTTTTGA